>FKKE01025423.1_pt1 | contig 10501 bp, 9 predicted proteins | sample 1106331 | NCBI WGS metagenome assembly FKKE01 (sample SAMEA3931202, study PRJEB13176) | freshwater metagenome | biome: Drinking water system; feature: drinking water; material: freshwater | place: China | collected 2013-02-06 | reverse complement strand
AGTCGTAAACAGAAAAAAAGAGATAGTTATTTTTGGATTAGGAATTATTTTGTTTTTGATAGCCTTTTCCTCGGGGAATATAATCGGAAGTTTTACAGAAAATTGGAACCTAGCACAAGCTGGATTGATAGGTATGCCTATTTTTGTCTCCTTCCTAGCGTATATGATTGTTCGTTTTAAAACTTTTAATGTAAAACTTATAGGCGCTCAGGCGCTCGTCATGGCGTTGGGATTTTTAGTTTTAGCTATATTGTTCATTAGGAAAATAGAGAATGTGCGAATAGTAGTGGTCTTCACATTGTTCTTTGTGGCTGGTTTGGGTTATATTTTGGTAAAATCGGTAAAAAAAGAGATAGAGCAAAGAGAAGAGCTTGCTAGATTAATCGAGCAGAGGGAATCCTTGGTGCACTTGGTAACCCACAAAGTGAAAGGTTCTTTTACGCGTTCTAAATATATTTTCGCTGGTTTGCTAGACGGCACTTTTGGCGAGATATCGCCGGAGATAAAAAAATATGCCGAGCAAGGCCTAGAGTCAGACAACATGGGCATATCAACGGTTGATTTGGTATTGAATGCTGACAATTTACAAAAAGGCATCATCAAATACGACATGCAACCGACGGATTTCAAGCCAATTGTTCAAAAGATAGCCGAAGAAAAGAAAATTCCAGCTGAAGCTAAGGGATTGAAATTACTGACCGATATCAAAGATGGAAATTACCATATCTTGGGCGACGCCACTTGGCTCAAAGAAGCCATAAACAATCTGGTAGAAAATTCAATCAGATACACGCAAAAGGGTGAGATAAATATACAGCTTGACGATGGTGATGGAAAAATTAAATTTAAAATTAAAGATACTGGAATGGGCATCACGGCAGAAGACAAGAAAAATTTGTTTACCCAAGGCGGTCGCGGAAAAAATTCGGTAAAAATAAATGTAGACAGTACTGGCTATGGTCTTTATTCGGTAAAGCTCATCATAGAAGCCCACAAGGGCAGAGTCTGGGCGGAATCCGAGGGTGAGGGCAAAGGTTCCACATTCTTTGTGGAATTACCTGCTACCTCTTGATTTGGCTGGAAGCCAAGCGGAGGATAATTTCGCGCACTGCCTGGGCGCTATTTGCAATCACCACAGAGTTGTCGTCTGCAAACACATACATCATGACTATTTTTTTCTCCCCTTCTAGCTCTTCTTTGGTATAAAGAATGCGAGCGTTTTTGTTTTCTATAATTCCATCTTCAAAACTTGCCGTTAGTAGATATTTGGTATCAGCATTCAGTTCCAAGCCGAAAAATCCATACAGGTCGGTAAACATTTTCGGCTCCCACGCGCGCATGGAGTCAAAGACATCTATCATGGAGCGTGTCTTAAGTAGAATGAAAAAGTTTTTGTCTGGCCCTTGTTTGAAAACACCCATTAGAAAATTGTCTTCGATGGAGCTACCTTGGCTCAAAGTGAGATTGCTCTCTACTAGACTGAAAAACTCTCGCAACCCCACAGCATTTCCGCCCAAAGTCGGATATATGCCGTCTATGCCTCCACCCACGACGGAGGTGCTTTGCGCTTGTTTGAAAATTTTAGCTTTTATTTCAGCTGGTTTTAGGTCAGCCAGTTCCAAGAGAACCTCATTGTCAGTAAAAATAATTGGCACAAATTGTTCTACTACTCCTACGCTCGGGACTTCTCTACTCAAGAGGAAATAAGACAAAGTTCCAAAAGATGCCAAGATAAAAAGCGACCCGAGCAACATAAAAAATCTATTTTTTCTCGATTCCGGAGATAAATTTCTTCTTTCTCTCTCGTGCTCTTCTTCGGAGTGAATTATGTTTTTTATCACGCCTCCTTTTCCGCCAGAAAGTGCCCCCGCCATATCTTCGGCATAAGTTTGAACTATTGTGTGCTTTGGCCCTTCTGGATTTGAGCTTTTTTTATTTTCTTCTGGCATTATTTTTTACCAAAGAAGTCTCGGTCGGCTTCTCGGATAGATAAGCTTATCTTTCCGGCAACATTGTCCACTTTTATAATTTTGACCGGCACGATCATGCCTTCTTTTATTATATCCGAAACTCTCTCCACGCGGAATGGCGCCATTTCTGAAATATGCACCATACCATCCGTATATTCATTTAGGCGAACAAACGCTCCAAAATCCGCCACTTTTACCACCTCGCCCTTTAGCACTTCGCCTACTTCGTATTCGTGTGTCATTTCTTCCACTATTTTTTTGGCAATCTCTGCCGATTCTCCCTTGCCGGTAAAGTACACGGTGCCATCGTCTTCCACAGTTATTTCAGCGCCAGATTTTTCTTTGATTTCTTTAATAGTTTTTCCGCCACTGCCTATCACCATGCCGATCTGGTCTGGTTTAATTTTTATGATAAGTATTTTGGGCGCATTTGGAGATATTTCTTTTCTCGGAGCTCCGATTTCTTTTTCAATTCTGTCTATGATAGCAATTCTCGCCTTCTTGGACTGGATCATGGCCTCCAAAAGTATTTTTATCGGCACACCTTCTACTTTGACATCTAGCTGGATGGCGGTTATGCCAGCTCTGGTGCCGGCAATTTTGAAATCCATATCACCATGATGGTCTTCCGGTCCTTGAATGTCAGTTAAAATCTTATACTCCTTGTCGGATTCATACATAAGCCCCATGGCAACTCCGGCGACTGGCGCTAAAATCGGCACTCCGCCATCCATGAGCGCAAGCGTAGAAGCGCAAATAGAAGCTTGTGAAGTAGAGCCGTTTGAAGCCATGGATTCTGACACTACCCGCACTGTATATGGAAAGTCTAGGGCGCTCGGCAAGACCATGGCGAGCGCTTTCTCGGCGAGCGCGCCGTGCCCCACTTCGCGACGATTGGTAAACCCTGCTCGACCCACTTCCCCAGCGGAGTAAGGTGGAAAATTATAGTGATGCATAAATCTTTTCTCTACCCTAAGTTGCATGCCATCAACCAAGTGCCTATCTTCCGGTCCTCCCAAAGTAAGTACCGATAGCACATGCGTTCCCCCACGATAAAAAATTCCAGCTCCATGCAATATGGAGGAAACTCCTCCGGCTTGTGCGTATAGATCCCGCAATTCGTCCATGGCTCTCGCGTCAGCGCGCTTGTTTTCTTTTATTGCTTTATTATGCAAAATTTTATTTTCGGTTTCATCAAACAGAGCATCTTCCAGCGAAAAATCTTCCCGGTCGGGATAGGTTTCTTTTACCATATTGTTCCACTCAGTGTGAAGCTCGTCTATTTTTTTCTTGCCGGGGCCGGAAAAAATTGCTTGTTCCATTTTTGGTAGGATATTTTCGTTAAACAATTTTACAGATTCAGGATTGATTTCTTCTTTGGATATTATTCTTTTTTCTCTACCTATTTCTTTTACAATTTTTTTCTGAAAATCTTCTAGCTTTGTGATTTCGGCGCTTGCCACTTGGAGTGCTTCGGCAAGCTCTGCCTCGGGAGTCTGGTGAGCAGAAGCCTCAATCATATTGATGTTGCCTCCCTTGCCACAAACTGTGAGATCAAATTTGTATTCTGAATCATCTTCCCGCAACTTTTGCGAAGGATTTATTTTAATTTGATCATCGTCGTATTTGCCAATGCGTACACAACCGATAGGCCCATTCCAAGGAATATCAGAAACGGCGAGCGCCAGCGAAGCCGCATTTGTCGCCAAAATAGTCGGATCATTGTCGTCCACAGAGATTACCGTCACGATCACTTGCACCGCGTGGCGAATGGAGTGGTCAAAAAGCGGTCGCAATGTCCTGTCTATGACTCGGCTACCCAAGACCGCCTCCTCCGAAGGTTTACCTTCCCTGCGCACAAATCGCGAGCCCAAAATTTTACCAGAAGCGTAGAACTTTTCGGTATAATCCACTGTGAGATTAAACCAGCCCAAGCCCTTCGCGCTATCTTTTGACATGCAGGCAGTCGCCAAGACTACGGTTTCCCCGTATTTTAGCATTACTGAGCCATGGGCTTGCTCTGCCAAGTCTGTAAAGATAGCAGTAAGCGTCCTTCCCCCAATTTCCACTGAATATTCTTTTTTTTGCATACTATTGCCCCGTACTAAACGGGTGACCCGCCAAAAGACGGGCAGAGCTCGTGTCCAGACTGCAGTATTGTTCTTAAGTTCATGAACACTACTATATGTCCAAACACGAACTAATTAATTTATAAAATCAAGTTATAATACCATATCTTATAAAAAACGCCAACTTGGGCCTGCCCCGTACCGAGCTTTGCTCTGGTACGGGGTTTTCCACAGGTTTATTGACTTGCGGGTCGGATTGGGCTACCCTATTAAGGTAGTTCAGAAGAGGAGTATGACATTAGACGATTGCAGGCCGGAGACGACAGTAACCATCATGAGAACCTTCTTCCGCCCCGACAGCGGAAACAGCACAATTTTGGTCGTTCTGTGATTCTACCCTTATTTGCTATGTCTTATTTGGGTTTGAAGGACAATCTCGTGATAAATTTGCTTGTTTTATAAAACCTCTCTTAAAGATACCTAGCTATATTTTAGCTTTTGGCTCCATCGTTGGAGTACTTTTGCTCATCTTTGCAAGACCGCTTGAAACCAAAGCTGGATTTTTTGACTCTCTTTTAAATAATAAAGTATATGGGGCACTAGATGCCTCCTTTTTTGGAGCCTCAAACAATAACTCACAAACTATGCCACTTTTGAAGGCAAATGTTTCATCGCTAGAGATAATTCAGGGGAAAAATAGCAAAGATTCAAAAGAAAATAAAGTAAATCAAAACGAAACCATCAATATCATTGCGGAAACTTCCCTGCTTCCAAACGCAAGCCCAATGAGCCCAGTGGGTGGAAGCGACATCGAAGACTATAGCGTAGATCAGACCAGTGTCTACGTGGTCAGAAAAGGAGACACGCTTTCGGAAATAGCAGATATGTTTGGGGTTTCAGTAAATACTATTTTGTCAGCAAACGATATGAAGAAAGGAGAAACTGTGAAAGAGGGGGACGTCTTGCTTATCCTTCCCTTCTCCGCCATAGAGCACACTGTGACCAAGGGGCAAACCTTGAAAAGCATCGCCACTTTATACAAAGCTGATTTGAATGCCATCCTCCTTGCAAACGACATAGAATTGACCGCAAACCTTACTATCGGACAAAAACTGGTGATTCCAGACGCAGAAATGCTGGACGAACCAGAAACAACTAAATCAAATACTAAAAATCTAGCCACCGGTAAGAGAAAAAATTCTGTGGAATCCTTGCCGAGCGTAAGTGGTTTCTTTAAGAACCCAGTACCAGGCGCAAAGAGAACCCGAGGCATAAAACCGGGACACCGAGGAGTGGACCTAGCTGCCCCGACCGGCACTCCGATTTATGCAGCCGCTTCCGGTAAAGTTTTGAAGGCGGGAATGGGCTACAATGGTGGCTTTGGCAATATGGTAATTATCCAGCATTCAAACGGCTGTAAGACTCTCTACGCTCACATGTCCAAGCTCGGTAGCACCTCCGGCGAAACAGTCAATCAAGGAGACATAATAGGTTATGTCGGCTCTACCGGCCGTTCCACCGGCCCGCACTTGCACATAGAGACTATAGGATGCAAAAATCCTTTCTAGTTTTAATCCTTGTAGATTATTCCAGATAAGTGAGAGCTACCATGGCCAGCACTCCGAGCATGACTGCGAGAATTTGCATGATAGAGTGGTTCATTTCCTTGGTTTTATGAAGTTCAGGAATCAAATCTGCTACCGCAATATAGATAAATCCTCCGGCCGCCAGTGGTAAAAAGTAAGTGGTGGCGATATGAGCGCTACCGCTTATAGTAAATAAGACGACAGCTCCAAGAATAGCCGAGAGCGCTGACAAAAAGTTGAGCCAAAGCGCTTTTTGTTTTGTATAGCCAGAGTGCAATAATACTCCAAAATCCCCTATTTCTTGGGGTATTTCATGCAATATCACGGCGATGGTAGTGGCTATGCCTACCGGAATACTCACCAAAAAACTGACGGCGATTATGATGCCATCCATAAAGTTGTGCACGCCATCGGAGAAAAGTATCAATTTGCCGACGGGGTGGACATAATTGTCATCAGTATCTTCGCCGTGGTGATGCCAATGCAGAAATTTTTCCAAGATAAAAAAAATAAATATCCCCGCGATCACAAGCACGCTAGCGAGCACTCCACTTTGAGAATTTTCAAGCGCTTCTGGAATCAGGTGAATCAGCGCATCGCCCAAAAGCGCTCCGACAGCGATGCTGATAAATATAAAGATATACTTACGCAATAATTCTTCTTTTAAAGACAAAGTAAAAGCGCCCACAAAAGAAATGATACTCACGATAATTACACTCACAAATGTATAAAGATATATAGTTGTCATAAAATTATTTTAATTAGTAATAATTGTGGTGCGGGATGGGAGAATCGAACTCCCAACCTCAGTTTGGAAAACTGACATTTTACCATTAAACTAATCCCGCCTATGATTTTGATACTACCAGAAAAAGCAGTATTATTCAATGAAATCTTCAAGCGCTTTGGCAATGCCTAAAATTTTTGTCGGGTAATTGACAGATTCTTTTACTTTGCAATTTTTTACGTATTCATTTATATCTCCGCCAAACCTAAAAAAATCTCCTCGTTTGCCACTTGGTCTTTTGAGCACAAACCCTTCTCCCCGATTGTAGGCCAAAAACGCCCAGAGCCACAAATCACTTGCGGATACTTGCACTCCCGCCAATTCAGCGCATTCTTGCGCTAAGGCATATAGCTCTTTTAAGTATACGCAAGCCGCCTTAGTACTTTCGACGATATTGTATCTATCTTTCAGGCCAAATCTCTTTGCAGTATCAGGGATAAATTGCCAAGGGCCACCGGCCTTGGAATTTTTATTGTACGCATTTTTGTTCCAATAAGACTCGGCAAGGCCAAGAAAGATCAAATCTTTTGGCACTCCTTCTTTTTTAAAAATATCTAAAATAGTTTCGAGGTCGCTTTGCGTTTTTTGATTAGAATCCAGCAATCGGTTCCAACCACCCAAGAGAGCTTGGTAGTTTGCTCCGCCCCTTGCGTGCTGTCTGTACCAGTATTCTACTTTTTGCAAAAATTCTTTTCCCTGATTTGGTGTTATTTCTCGGTAAGCTAATAGCTCACTGATTAATTTTTCTTTGGACGCTTTTTCTCGCTCGGAATTTTCACCAGGAGCTTTCTTTTCTCCGCTCCCCAAGGCAGAACCAGCCAAAACACCTCCGACGACGGCGCCTCCTAAATTTTTTAAAAATTCCCTTCTGCCGATATTTGAAGGTTCCCTTTCCATAGTGTCGGGGCGCCGCGAATCGAACGCGGTCTAAACGCTCCCAAAGCGCTTGTACTACCGGTATACTACGCCCCGCCTACGCTAAAGCTTCGGCGGGCAAGCCCGCTTTGACTAAAGCGATTTTACTATATCACAAAATAATATCACTTACTACTTTTACCTCAGATTTTTGAGTTTTCGGATCTATATACACCACCAAAAGATCCACTTGCCATTCTATGTCCTCGTCTATGTTTTTTTCTAAAAGATAAGTCTGAATAGTCCTCGCAAGGCGTTTCATTTTCCAAGGATGCATATTGTCTTCTGGATTGTAATTATCAAGAGAGCCACCCGCTCCCCCACGTGGCAAATAAGAAACAGATTTCACTTCTATAAAATATATTTTCTGGTCTTTTTTGGCTACTATGTCAATCTCACCCCATTTCTTGGTGTAATTCCTGTCGAGTACTACAAAGCCCTGTTTCATGAGAAACTGCTCAGCTATGTTTTCACCTTGTTCTCCTATTTTTTGTTTATCAGATGTAAATACTTTTGGCATATGTTTCACATGAAACTTTTTTAATAACTTTGTGTCTTTTATAAAAATATGCTTATTTTACAACATATTTTAGAAAAAATGGTCTATAAAAGACAATTTTAATAATGTCCTTTATCAACATATTAACAGATTTATCCCCAGTTTTCTGCAAAATCTCTATAGAAAACAAAGTATTTATAAAGGACAATATTTATACTATTATTTTGTGCGGCCAGGGAGAATCGAACTCCCGCCTGAACATTGGCAATGTCCTGACCTACCACTAATCGATGACCGCAACTCATTTTAATAGAAAAGACTTACCCATTTCTATCCAGAGCAGTAATTTTCTTTTTAAAAAGCTATCGCATATTATAATTGAGCCAACACCGAAATGCAATCGTTTAGTTTTATGTCTTCCTAAAATAACTTGTGGTTTATAAAAATTATTTAACGAAATTCCCAATTCATTCGCCCATTTGTTCCTACATTTTTCTATGTCTAAATCAGGGTATAGTAGGATGCTAATCTTTATCTTTTCTGGCTTTGTTTTGGTAAATTCTTGAATAAATTTAAGGAAAACCCTATGTATATTAAAGTCTGTATTTGCAAGCCTTATTTGACTTTTTGTGGGTTTGTCGCCTTCCCCAGCATAAATCATCAACCCAGCTGTAAATAAAGAATTATTTTTATAAATTTCAAATTCTCTCTTAGCTTCTTCTTCTGTTGTTTTATATTTTGCGTCCCATATTAATTTGCGTGCTTCAAATAATTTTTTTATTCTCTCTGAGCTAAGTTGAATATTTCTTGTATTGTTCGATTTTTTTATATGGTGAGACCAATCTTCATTTTTAAACCATCTTGAGAGAGTATCCCGAGAAATGTTAATTTCTTTTTGAATTTCTCTATACGATTTACCTTCTCGCCGCAAGCTGAACACCTTTTCTTTGTCTTGTCTCATACTTATGTAATTATATCATATCGGTTCGCTTTGTTAAACAAGATAATTAGGTGTATAATTAAAAGGTTACAAAATAATACGCACCCGTAGTGAAATGGATATCACGCCGGTCTTCGGAACCGTCGTTGGGGGTTCGAATCCCTCCGGGTGCACAAAATACATTGGAAACAAATACTAAAAACTTAATAGGAAAGATACCCAAGGAGGTTTCATATGTAACAGATACCCTAGAAAAGGCCGGTTTTGAGGCCTATTTGGTGGGTGGCTGTGTACGCGATCTTTTAATTGAAAATCCGCCAGCTGGCGGGCCAAAGGATTGGGATATTACTACAAATGCCAAGCCAGAGCAAATTATGGCTTTATTCGAAAAGACTGTGTATGAGAACATTTTTGGGACAGTAGCTGTTATTCAGGAAAATGTTTCACAAGAAACGCTAAGACAGATAGAGGTTACACCCTTTAGACTTGAGGCTAAATACAGCGACTTGCGCCATCCAGATGAGATAAAATTCAGCGATAAATTAGAAGATGACCTTAAAAGACGTGATTTTACCGTAAATGCCATGTCCTTAAGCTCTAAAGGACAATTAACGGACATATTTGGTGGCCTAAAGGACATTAAAAATAAGATGTTACGGACAGTCGGAAACCCAGATGAACGTTTTAGAGAAGATGCTCTCCGAATGCTACGAGCTGTGCGCTTTTCAGTAGAACTTGATTTTTCTATTTCACATGAAACTGGAGAAAGTATTTTAAAAAATTCAGATTTAATAAAAAAAATATCCGCAGAGAGAATTCGTGATGAGTTTGTAAAAATTATTAATTCTAGAAATGGAAGTGCTGGAATTGTCATGCTGGAAAAATTTGGACTATTAAAAAATATGATTCCAGAGCTCCTAGAGGGTAGGGGATGTATGCAATCTGGCGAGCATATTTACGATGTCTGGGAGCATGGACTTCGAGCCCTAGATCACGCAGCTCTAAAGAATTGGCCTTTAGATATAAGGCTTTCTGCCCTTTTTCATGATATCGGAAAACCCAGAAGCAGGAGACAAGAAACTCGAGTCGGTAAGAAAAAATACACCTTTTATGGACATGAAGTAGTGAGCGCACGAATGACAAAAAAAATAATGGAGAGGTTGAAATTTCAGAGAAAAGAAATTGACCTCGTAGAAAAATTTGTCCGCTATCATATGTTTTTCTCTGACACCGAGCTTATAACGCTCTCGGCAGTGAGAAGAATTATTACCAAAATAGGCCCTGAGCATATATGGGATTTGATGAATGTGCGAGAATGCGACAGAGTGGGAACTAATAAAAAAGAGACGTCTTACAGGCTTCGCAAGTACCATGCGATGATAGAAGAGGCACTTCGAGATCCGATATCTGTGAGCCAGCTCAAGATAAATGGGGAATACATGATGCGCGAGCTCGGCATAAAGGCTGGGCCCCGAATGGGCTCAATTCTTAACGCGCTTTTAGAAGAAGTTCTCGATGACCCGACAAAAAACACGAAAGAGCATCTCTCCGAGCTCGCAAAATCCTTAAATATGCTGGGCGACGCCGAACTTAAAATACTGGGCGAAAGAGGTAAAGAAAAAAAGGAGAAGCTAGAAGAAGAAGAGATTACTAAGCTTCACCAAAAACACGGAATAAGGAAAAACAGGTAGATTGTAAACCTTTTAGATTAAAATTATAATAAACCTAATGAATA
>FKKE01008457.1_pt1 | contig 10510 bp, 9 predicted proteins | sample 1106331 | NCBI WGS metagenome assembly FKKE01 (sample SAMEA3931202, study PRJEB13176) | freshwater metagenome | biome: Drinking water system; feature: drinking water; material: freshwater | place: China | collected 2013-02-06 | reverse complement strand
AACCAGCGTCCTCCGCCCCCGCAAGGCGGCGCTCGAGTCCACTGAGCTACGAGCGTGTGCTGTGAAGCAGAGCCTCCGGCAGGAGTCGAACCCGCACCTCGGCCGTACAAAGGGCGCGTGCTTGCCGTTGACACTACGGAGGCCTGTCCAGTGGAGACGGCGGGAGTCGAACCCGCTCCTCCTCGGTGCAAGCGAGGTGTTCTTCCGGAAGAACCTCGTCCCCGTGGCCGGGTGACGGCACGAGTGCCGCCACCCGCTTGCGATCGAGCTGAGCCGGTTCAGCAACCGGCCTATGGGCCGCACCTCGGCCTCGATGAAGCGGTACCCCGCTGCTAGCGCGGCCGCCACGCGGTGACGGCCGTCTCGCACGACGTACGCGTCGCCGACGCGCGCGATGCGGATCGGCGGCGTCTCACGACCGTCCTCGAGCCAGCCGCGGTACTGCTCGACCGTGGCTGCACTGAGGCTTCGTGCCGAGCGCTCGCTCATGCGGATCTCGGCGAGCGGAGCCCAGATCGTCGATGTCTCGTACCGGCGCATCTGAATCCCTCCTTTCCGAGTCGGACGCCGAAGGGGTTCGGCCGCTGATGAGGCCTGCTCGGCCCTCGTCCCCGCGGATGTCGAGGACGTCGGAAGCGTCAGCGGCCGCGGCCTGTCCCGGCGGCAGTGCGGACGGGTGGAGTCGAACCACCACAGCCGTAGGCGACGCGGTTACAACGCGCTGGGCTCGCCGGTGCCGGCGTCCGCTCGTGAGTGCGTGAAAGTGGGAGGAGGGTCTTGCTTCCCTCAGCCGGCGCGGAGCGTTGCCCGAGCGCTTACCGGCGCCATCCGTTGCCTGTCAGCGCGCCTGCCAGCCACCACCGTGACCGCCAGGGACATGCCCTGTCCCCTTAGCGACGCCGGATGCACGTTACGGCCCTCGCTCCGCCGAGCGCCAGCCGTTGTTCCGTCACTCCCTCGAGCCTCCCGTCGGAAGCCCGATCCTGCAGATGGCGCGGGTGGGATTCGAACCCACGATCTCGAGCTCATGAGGCTCGCGAGGACATCCGCTCCTCCACCGCGCTCGCACACCTGGCCGCGGCGGCTCATGCCGTCGCGGTTCGAGTGCAGAGGTCTGGCTGGCTGGGCTCGAACCAGCGCTCTCCGGTTCCCGAAACCGGCGGGTTGCCGTCTCCCCTACAGCCAGAGGTATCCGGACGCGGCCCTGGCGGCGTCCGGAAGTCGACGACCGTGGAATCGAACCACGCTTCACCGCCGTATCAGAGCGGCGCTTGCCCAGCCGGCCCGTCGTCGAGAACCACAGATGGGCTGATCCAGTCGTAGCGATCGCCCGCGAATGCGGGCGCTTCAGGGTCTTGCTCGACCGGATGTCCGCACGAGCGGACGTCCGGTCTGTGCAGTACATAGGCGTCGCCAGGGAGTCGCACCCTGCTTGCCGGATTCACAACCCGGGGGCTCGCTACTAGCCGTGCGACGCAGACGCGCCGGGAGGACTCGAACCTCCATCGCCCGCGGTAGGAGCTCGGTCTCCCTTGCGGCGAGAGGAACGCCTTCGACGGGGATCGAACCCGCCTCGCCCGGCAGACAACCGGGTCGCGTCTCCAGACGCGTCCGAAGGCGTGCTGTGAAGCAGTACCCCGAGCGGGGATCGGCTCGGCCTTGTGCAAGACCGGAGCTCGCGAGTGCGAGTTCCGGTCGCCCGCAAGAAATGGGCGCTTCCGGTGTGAGAGACCGGTGTCCTCGACCGCTAGACGATCGGGGTGTAGGCGTCCTCGACCTCCGGCGCGTTGCCAAGCATGCGCGGCCGGAGGGGATAGTGCTCGAGCGCAGACCCGGAAGGCCGCGTGCGCTTGGCGGCGCGAGGCGCGCGGAGCCGGGCTCCGCCCGGCGGGAGCACGCCGGCCGGTGGTCGAGGCTGCGACGGCTGGGGTCGAACCAGCGTCTCCCGGGTAACAACCGGTCGTCCTGCCGTTGAACGACGTCGCATCACATGGACACCCCGGCCCGATTCGAACGGGCGCTCGTGGGGTCGAAGCCCACCGCTCTGAGTCCACTGAGCTACGGGGCGGTGACGGAGGCGGTGGGGGTCGAACCCACGAGCGGCGTTCGCCGCTACGCGCTAGCAACGCGCTGCCGTGCCGGCTGGCGACGCCTCCGGAAGGCGGAAGGAGAGGGAGTCGAACCCCCAAGGCCCGAAGACCCACCCGTTTTCGAGACGGGGTACCGCGCCCATGGCAGTCCTTCCGCGATCGCGCCTCTGGCCGGCCGCCTCCCGGCCGGCGGCGCCGGCCTCCGGTGGCCTCGTGGCGCCAGAGACGCGATCGAAATGGTGGCCCCGGCAGGGGTCGAACCTGCGCGTCCCCGGGTAAGAGCCGGGAGCTCTACCGATTGAGCTACGGAGCCAATGTGGTCGGCAGGGATCGAACCTGCGACGCCCCGCGTTTCAGACGGGCGCTCTACCGACTGAGCTTCGACCACGTGAGTAGGCGAGGCTGGACTCGAACCAGCAGCCTCTTGTTTGTGAGACAAGCGCTCTCCGCGATTGAGCTACTCGCCCTCGTGTGCGACTCCGGGACAAGGGATCGAACCTCGATCTCCACGTTCAGAGCGTGGTGTCCTGCCGGTTAGACGATCCCGGATCGCGCCTCTCCGTCCAGCCCCCCCGGGCAGGGGGATCGACGCAAAGGCACTGTCTTCGACGGCGCTCGGCTCGTGCCGAGCCTTCTATGTCCATGCCACTCGCCTACCCTTCGACCCTGGATCGTCGGCCGCGAGCGTGCACATCCGCGGGGCGACGTCATCGTGGAGGGGCTTTGGAGCCCGAGACTCACGCCGGCTCGCATAAATGCGCAGGCAAAAGCACACGCTAATGCATGTCGCCATTTTCGGCGAAGGCGGCTGAGCAGTCTTTCTCTCTCAGGCGGGGCCTCGATTCGTCCTAGAGCTTGTTCAAGCTGAGCATCACCTCTCGGTCGCACATGGTGGTCGCCTCCAGAAACGACGAAGGCGACCCGGTTGGGTCGCCCTCGACTGGCTTCGTTATGCGGCTAGCGGACTAGCGCGCATACCTCCCAGCGAGGGCTCGGACGACGTCGTTCCGGCGCGTCGCATGGACGCTGCCCGGCAACCACGACTCCGTCACGGCAGGGGCCGCGAGGGTGGCGAACTTCTGGATGTCGACGTACATGCGCATAGCAGTCCGAGGAGGATAGAGCATCAGGCGACTCAAATCAAGGTCCACTTGTAAATATCTGGCGAGATCGACGCGAGCGAGCGTGGTATTGGTGGCGGAATGACAGCCGTAATCAAGGAGCCCATGGCTTGCGTCCGCGCACGATCGCGCCGTGCATCCCATCCGCCACCGCATGCGTGAGCTCGACGTCGACGCCCTCGAGCCCGACGGCTTCGAGGCCGACGCGGTATTCGGAGAGCGACAGCGCTCCGGCGATGCACCCGACGTAGCTGCCACGCTCGGCGCGGTCCTCGGGAGTGAGGTGATCCTCGGCGACGACGTCGGAGATCCCGATGCGCCCACCTGGCCGCAGCACGCGCGCGATCTCGGCGAGCACCTTGTCCTTGGCGGGCGAGAGGTTCACGACGCAGTTCGAGATGACGACGTCGACGCTCGCGGCCGGGAGCGGGATGTCCTCGATCACGCCCTTGAGGAAGTGGACGTTCTGCGCGCCGGCCTCGCGCGCGTTCGCCTGCGCGAGAGCGAGCATCTCGTCGGTCATGTCCAGGCCGTACACGGTGCCGCTCGGGCCAACGCGCTTGCCGGAGAGAAGGACGTCGATTCCCCCGCCCGACCCGAGGTCGAGGACGGTCTCGCCTTCGCGCAGCTCCACCATCGCGAGCGGATTGCCGCAGCCGAGGCTCGCAGCGACGGCGTTCTCCGGAAGACCTGCCCGCTCGTCAGCGGCGTAGAGGCCCTGGCCGAAGCTCGTCGCCGGCTCCTCGCCGCAGCAGCCGTTGCTCTCGCAATCGCACCCGCACCCACAGCCGGACGCGACGCTCGTCGCCGCCTCCGCGTACCGCTCGCGAACCTGCTCCCGGACGTCGGCCGCCATCACATGCTCCTTTCATCGATGTTTGTCGATACGACCCTAACACTATTCATCGACAATCGTCAATGGATGGCGATGCGAGATACTCCGCCATGTGAACGGGCGAGACGCGGCTGCCGACCTCCGGAGGACCATCGAGCGCTACAGCGAGGCGTGGAACGCGCAGGACGTGGACGCGATCCTCTCCTTTCATGCGCCGGGCATGGTCTTCCACAACCACACGGCCGGGGAGCGGGCCGAGGGCGATGCGGTCGGGCCGCACATCGCGGGGATCTTCGAGCGAAACCCGGACCTTCGGTTCACCGGGCGGCGGACCTACGCGTGCGACGGTCTCGTCGTCAGCGAGTGGACCGCGACCGCGACGAACCGCGACGGTGAGCGCGTCGAGTGGGACGGGGTCGACGTGTTCCCGTTCGAGAACGGGCTGATCGCGCGCAAGGACGTCTACTCGACCTCGCACGCGCCACGGGTCCTCGGCGAGGGGTGAGCCCGCGCGTCCACGAGGCGGCCGGAGTGCCCGCCGAGATCGCGCAGGAGCTCGAGTCGTCGTTCGAGCTCGTCCCGCGGGCCGAAGGCGCCGACGGGGTGATCACCACGCCGGCGACAACGGTCGACGGCGCGTTCTTCGACGCCGCAGGTTCCCAGCTGCGTATCGTCGCCAACTACGCAGTCGGGCTCGACAACATCGACCTCGACGCGGCTCGGGCTCGCAACGTCGTCGTCTCGAACACGCCAGGCGTCCTGACGAACGCGACGGCGGAGCACGCGATCGGGCTGATGCTTGCGCTGCTGCGGCGCATCGCCGAGGGCGACCGCTCGTTGCGGCGTCGCGACGACTGGGAGTGGGGGCCGGACTTCATGGTCGGCGAGAGCTTGGAGGGCAAGCGCGTGCTCGTGGTCGGCCCCGGCCGCATCGGGCGTCGCGTCGGCGAGCTCGTCCAGGCGCACGGAGCCTCCGTCGCGTATGCCGGACGGGACGCGGATCTCCACGCGGTGCTCGCGGACGCCGACGTCGTGACGCTGCATTGTCCGCTCACCTCTGGCACGCGGCATCTGCTCGACGCCTCGGCACTCGCGGCGATGAAGCCGGGCGCGGTGGTGGTGAACACCGCCCGTGGGGCCGTCGTCGACGAGCGGGCGCTCGTTCGCGCGCTCGAGTCGGGGGCGATCGCCGGCGCGGCACTCGACGTCTTCGAGCACGAGCCGGACGTCGCCGAGGAGCTGCTCGAGCTGGAGAACGTCGTCGTCACGCCTCACATCGCCAGCGCGACTCGCGACACCCGGCTCGCGATGGGCCGGCTGGTCGTCTCCGCGTTGCGGGCGGTGCTCCTCGAAGGACGGACGCCCGAGAACGCGGTGTAGCGTCTCGCGATGCCTCTCTTCGGCTCGCAGTCCATGACCGGCCGCCTCGAGCGTGTGCTCGTCCGCCCGCCGCTCGAGGCGGATGCCGAGCACTGGCGTGCGTACGGGTGGCGTGCCGCACCCGATCACGTCGCCGCTGCAGCCGAGCACGAGCTGCTTTGTGGCCTGCTCGAGGCCGCCGGTGCCGAGGTCGTCATGTCGCGACACGATCCCGGCAATCCCGACGCGATCTACGTCTACGACCCGGTGCTCGTGGGGTCGGCAGGTGCCGTGCTCCTACGACCTGGCAAGGAGGGGAGGCGCGGCGAGCCGGCCGCGATCGCCGAGACGCTGCGCGACGCCGGGGTGCCGATCGCAGCCGAGCTCGCAGAGCCCGTGCTGGCGGAAGGGGGCGACACCGTCTGGCTCGACGAGCAGACGCTGCTCGTCGGGATCGGCTACCGGACGAGCCCGGCGGCCGTCGCCGCTCTCGCAGGTGCATTCGACGTCGAGGTGATCGCATTCGACCTCCCGCACTGGAACGGCCGCGGCGAGGTCATGCACCTGATGACCTTCATCTCGCCGCTCGACCGCGACCTCGCGCTCGTCTACCCGCGCATCGCGCCGGTCCGGCTGCTCGAGCTGCTCGCCGAGCGCGGCATCGCGGTGGTCGAGGTGCCGGACGAGGAGTTCGAGAGCCAGGGACCGAACGTCCTCGCGCTCGGGCCGCGACGCGCGCTCGCGCTCGACGGCAACCCGGAGACGCGTCGGCGCATGGAGCGCGCCGGGGTGGACGTCGTCGTGTACAGCGGCGAGGAGATCTCGAAGAAGGGCGACGGCGGGCCTACCTGCCTTACGCGACCGTTGCTCCGCGTCTAGGAGAGCGCGAAGCCGACCGCGAACCCGAGTGCGGTCACGAGGCCCGTCTCGCGGCCGCCGAGCTGGAACGCCTCCGGCATGAGTGTGTCCGCCAGCATGACCAGGAGCGCACCCGCGGCGAACGCCGTCACGAACGCGCCGCCCGTGCTCCCCATGGAGTCGAGCAGCACGTAGCCGGCGATTGCCGCGAGCACCGACACCACCACGACGGTCGTCCACATGCCGAACACCCGCGTGCGCGTCCAGCCCGCGGCGATGAGGCCCGCCGTGCCCGACAGTGCCTCGGGCACGTTCGAGACGAAGACGCCGACGACGACTGCGATCGGCACGACACCCTCCTGCACGAGAGACGCCCCGAGGACGAACGACTCCGGGATCCCGTCGAGCACGGTGCCGAGGACGATGGCGCTCGCGCTGCCGGCGAGCTGATCCTCGCCGCTCATGCCTTTCCGCCCGTGACCGCCGCGGCGGTCGATGGCCCAGTCGCCGGCGTAGAACGTGAGGGCTCCTACGGCGAAGCCGAGAGCGGCGAGCTCGAGGTCGGTGGCGAACGCGTCCTCGACGAGCTCGTACGCGACCGCAGCGATGAGGGCGCCGGCGCCGAAGGCCATCGCGAGCCCGATCAGTCGCGGCGACGGACGAAGGGTCGCGATCACGGCGCCGACCCAGAGCGAGCCTGCGGTGACGAGTCCCCAGAAGGCCGCTTCCGCCATCGGGAGACCCTATGACTCCTCGAGGGTCAGCTGTCGGTACGGCGAGAGGCCTGAGACTCCGACGCCGACGAGGCGTAGCGCGCCAGGCCGGTCTCGCAGGCCTCGGTCGAGGAGGCCGCACGCGACGTCGCCGATCACTCCGGGCTCGTCGATCGCGGACGGGAGCGTGGTCGAGCGCGTGCGGATCGAGAAGTCCGAGTAGCGCAGCTTGGCCGTCACCGTCCTGCCCGAGAGGCCGGACGAGCTCAGCCGCTCGGCGACGAGCTGCGCGAGCCGGCGTACCTCCTCGTGGAGGCGCTCGCGGTCGGTGACGTCACGCGGGAATGTGTCCTCCGCCGAGATGGACACCGGCTCGAGCTCGAGCTCGAGGTCTCGCGAGTCGATCCCGCGCGCGCGGTCGCGCAGGAGCGGCCCGAGCGAACCGGGGACGAGTGTGCGGAGAGTGGCGTCATCGAGCGCCGCGAGGCTGCCGATCGTCTCGATGCCGCCTCGGCGGAGACGCTCCTCGGCCCGCGGGCCGACGCCGGGCAGGAGGCGTATCGCGAGTGGCGCGAGGAACTGCGCCTCGGTTCCGGGTGGCACGACGGTGATGCCTCCGGGCTTGCGGCGATCGGAGGCGATCTTGCACACCACCTTCGACGTCCCGACGCCCAACGAGCACGTGAGGCTCGTCCGTCCACGTACCGCGGTCTGGATCGCGGACGCGACGGCGCGGGCGCGCGTGAAGTCGGAGACGACGGTTCCGAGGTCGAGGTATCCCTCGTCGATTCCGGTGCGCTCGAGGCGCGGAACCATCTCGGCAATCGTGTCCCACACGACCCGCGAGTACTGGCGGTAGAGAGCGTGTCGCGGGCGGAGAAACACCGCCGTGGGACAGCGCCGGAGTGCCTCTGCCGCGCTCATCGCCGAGTGGATCCCGTACCGGCGCGCCGCGTAGTTCGCGGTCGACACGACGCCGCGACTGCGCGGGTCCCCGCCGACGACGAGCGGCCGGTCGCGCAGCTCCGGGTTCTCGAGCTCCTCGACCGCCGCGAAGAATGCGTCGAGGTCGAGGTGGGCCAGGATGGGCACGACGCAAGGCTAGGGACATGTCCAGGTGTCTGACCCCGCGTCTGACACCTGGACATGTCCGACTCCGGCATATCGTGTGTGCGGTGATCGTCGCGCCACCCGCTCTTCCGCCGCCTGTGATCGAGCAGCCGGCGCCCCGGCAGGTGTCGTACGGGCTCGTGACGGGGCGTGCGGCCCGAGGCACAACGCGCGTGCTCGTCTTCGCCAACGGGAGACAGGTCGCGTCGAAGCCGCTCGAGCAGCGCCGCTTCTCGCTCCGCGTCCGGCTTCCGCTCGGCGACGTCCGGATCCGCGTGACGACCTTCGCGCGCGCGGGCAGACGCTCGTCGGCGCACGTCGACGACGTGTTCGGGCTTCCCGCCGTCGCCCGCCCGCGTGTCGTGGCGTCGAAGCGGGATGCGACCCTCCAGCGGAAGCTCACCGGCCTTGCACGCTCGTACTCGGGTACGTCGGCGGCGTACGTGCAAAGCCTGACCGGTGGCTGGGGAGCCGCGTGGAACGCGAAGGCACGCTTTCCGGCCGCCTCCACCTTGAAGCTCGCCATCGCGACGGCAGTGCTCGCGCAGCACTCCGGCGTCCCGCCTCCCGGCTCGGGCGTCGACGCGCTGCTCCGCGAGATGATCACCGTCTCGGACGACCGCGCGGCCAACGCCCTCCTCGTCTCGATCGGCGGGTCCACGAGCGCGGGCGGGTCCATGGTCAACGACCTCATGCGCTCGATCGGGCTCACCGACACGCTCATGTACGGTGGCTACGAGACCCGCGCCCTGTCGGCCCGGATCCCCGTTCGCGTGGACGAGGCGCCGGCGTTCGGCGTCGGCAAGTACACGACCGCCTGGGACATGACGTCGCTCTGGCGCGCGCTCTGGCTCGCGTCCGGCGGTGCAGGGCGGCTGCGCGAAACGCGTCCCGGGTTCACGTCCGCCGATGCCCGGTACCTCCTCTGGCTCACGGCGCACGTGCGCGACCAGCCGAAGCTCGATACGTCGTTCGGGCGTGACCGGTCGGTCGAGGTCTGCCACAAGGCCGGCTGGATAGCGAGCGCCCGGCACGACACGGGGCTCGTCTTCTGGGAAGGCGGCGTGTTCGTCGCGGGAGTGATGACGTGGCGCTCGTCGGGCGTCTCGATCTCGTCCGACCGCCTCGCGGGACGTGTGGCCGAGCTTGCACTGCGGCGCTTCCGCCGCATCGAGGGCTGACAACCCTTGTGACTTATCGTCACGAACCTCACAGCCCCTACTCGGGGCTTGGCTGTGCGGCATACGTCGAGCTTGTGACGATCAGTCACAAGCTGCGGCGGCACCCACGCAGCCGTCGGTACAGTTTCTGAACTACCTACGGCATTCGTACGAAAGCGAGACCCGTTGAGCGAGAACCTGCGCCTGCTACTCGTCCCTCTCGAAGACATCGTCGTCTTCCCCAACATGAACGTGACCCTCACCGTCGACGTCGGCGACGAGGAGCGCGTGCTGCTCGTGCCCAAGTACGAGGACGGCTACGCGAAGGTCGGCACCGTGGCCGAGGTCACCGATCGCATTCGCCTGCCCGGCGGCGGCCGCGCCGTCGCGCTGAACGGCCTCCACCGGGGAGTGGCCGGCGCCGCGGCCTCCGACACCCAGGGCCGCCTGCTCGTCGAGGTCGAGGAGCGCCCGGACGAGGAGTCCAGCGACGGCCGCGTCCGTGAGCTCGAACGCGAGTACCGCGCCGTCGTCGAGGAGATCCTCGAGCTGCGCGGCGACGACGGGCGTATCGCCGCTTTCGTGCGCTCGATCTCCGAGCCCGGCGCGCTCGCCGACACGTCCGGGTACTCGCCCGACCTGACCTTCGAGCAGAAGGTGCAGCTCCTCGAGACCGTCGACGTCCGCGAGCGCCTCGAGCTCGCGCTCGAGCTCCAGCGCGAGCGCCTTGCGCTCATGCAGGTGCGCCGCCGCATCCAGGAGGACGTCGAGTCCGGCGTCGACAAGCAGCAGCGCGAGTACATCCTGCGCCGCCAGCTCGACTCGATCCGCAAGGAGCTCGGCGAGGACGAGGCGTCGGTCGTCGAGGAGTACCGCGCGAAGATCGCCGAGGCCGAGATGCCCGAGAACGTCCTCGAGCAGGCGGAGCGGGAGCTCTCGCGGCTCGAGCGCATGGGCGACCAGACGCCCGAGGCGACTGTCATCCGCAACTACCTCGACTGGCTCCTCGCGATCCCGTGGAGCAAGCGCTCCGAGGAGCGGCTCGATCCCGTGTACACGCGCGAGGTGCTCGACGCCGACCACGCGGGGCTCGACGACGTGAAGGACCGGATCGTCGAGTACATCGCGGTCGAGAAGCTCCGCAAGGAGCGCGGCGTCGAGGACGACCGCCGCTCCGGCGTCATCCTCACCCTCATCGGCCCGCCCGGGACCGGCAAGACGTCGATCGGCGAGTCGATCGCGCGCGCGACCGGCCGCGAGTTCG
>FKKE01006003.1_pt1 | contig 10512 bp, 12 predicted proteins | sample 1106331 | NCBI WGS metagenome assembly FKKE01 (sample SAMEA3931202, study PRJEB13176) | freshwater metagenome | biome: Drinking water system; feature: drinking water; material: freshwater | place: China | collected 2013-02-06 | reverse complement strand
GTTGCAATAACCGGTTTATTACTTAGCAATGGAAATAATTCCAATATTGAAAAGAATCCTCAAGCCTGGGTGAAAAAGAATGTGATCAATAAAGTAAGTGATGAAAAGATCGACGAATTTGTAACATTGGTAACTCCTGAAAGAGCTCAAAAAACAGTCGATGAAAATGAAGCTGCCGATAGAGCGGAAATAAAAGAACTGATGAAAGATGTCCCGCAAAAAGAAATTGATGAGTTTTTAAACGATGCGGTAGCTTTGAATTCTAATAATGATATAGACGCCCTGATGAATCAATAACATGAAAAAGTTTTTATTCATATTAACCCTTGCCTTGTTTTCCGGCCTCGCTGCTCAAGCGCAGGACGACAACAATGACAGGATCAGGGATAAGATGAGAGAGTTCATCCAGAAAAGATTGAATCTCTCAAAAAATGAGGCCGAACGATTTACTCCCGTTTTTATCCGATACTTTAGAGAATGGAGACAAACCCTTAGAGAAAACAAAGAAGATGTTCTTATTCGCCAGCAAAAGATCGTTGATCTGAGAATTCGTTATCGTACAGAATTCAAGGAAATTGTTGGGGAGAAAAAAAGTAATGAGGTTTTTAGAAAACAGGACGAATTTGTAAAGATCATTGCAGAACAATCACGGAAAAATGATCGTCCTATACGCAATCGCAGTTATTTAATAGAGTAGCATATAATCTCGGTGTTTTTCATAGGTTAGCAATGGCCGTTCCGTTTTTCGGAAGGGCCTTTTTGTTATACCACTAATGATCGCTAATTATTGCTAATTTTCGCTAATAATATTCATCCATGGTTGAAGACCTACTTTTCAAAGAAGAATGCTATCAAATAATTGGGCTTAGTATGAAAGTTCATTCTACTTTGGGAAAAGGTTTTAAAGAAATTGTTTACAAGGATGCCTTGGAAATTGAATTCAAGAAAAACCTAATCCCTTATGAAAGAGAAAAGCCATTTAAATAATATATGAAGATGCTATTCTTCGTCATGAATTCGATGCTGATTTTTTTGTTTATGACTCAATAGTTCTTGAAATAAAAGCTGCATATCAATTTCATGCAGATAATTTCAAACAAACGCTGAATTATTTGAAAGCCTCTAAGGTGAAATTGGGAATATTGATAAATTTTGGTGAAGATCAATTAAAATTCAAAAGGATCATTTGTAGTTATTAGCGTTAATTAGTTTTAATTCGTGACAATTGGTGTCTTAATATCGTGGTAAAACAGGAATGTCCATTTTTCTTTTTGACCTTGCTCCCACCAAATTTTCCTGAATTCCATTGCTTTCTTCCCATCAAAATCATACTTGGCAACAAAGCGATGTTTCATTTGGTTTAGCTGGGGTGCCTCATCACCACCAAAAAAAATCGTTTTATTGTTTTCTTTTATCCAAAATACCTGGTGATAAGGAGAGTGAGCTCCTGTTATTTTATAATGAATATAATTATCGGTCATTCCTTCATCATCCTTTAATAAAACAATTTGATCTGATCTTTTTAAAACCTCCAGTTCTTCTGTAATAAAAGAAGGAAATCCTTTTTCAAAAGCGAAATTCAATTCCTTTTCCTGTAAATAATATTTGGCATGGGGGAAACTTAATTGAGAATGATCTGCTCCCATTGAAATACCGCCTGCATGATCTTTATGCAAATGGGTTAATAAGACTTTTGTAATATCTGAGGGATCGATCCCGGCGTCACTTAGATTTTTATGAAGCTGAAGCGTACCCTCTTTTTCAAAACCAAGACCGGTATCAAGTAACAAAATATCATTTGCAGTAACGATAACAAAAGGCTGTATCTCTACAAGCAAACTCCCGACAGGTCTCTTTTGAAGTTCATGTACATCTGCATCAAAAGGAACAAATAGTTTTGTTTTATCAATTGTAAATGTGCCTTCACTTAAAGGAATAATTTTCATGTTATGAATTTAGCGTAATACCATTTGCCGGTCAGCATCTAAGCGGATAAGAATAAATAGAAGAATTGTATTTGTAAGCAGGGAAGTACCGCCATAGCTGACAAAGGGAAGCGGAATGCCAATAACAGGAGCTAATCCAACCGTCATTGCCAGGTTAATTGCAATATGAAAAAAGAAAACGGCGCCAACACCGTAAGCATAGCATCTGCTAAATACACTTCGTTGTCGTTCTGCTACTGTAACTATTCTGAATAATAGAACAAGATAAAGGCTTAATAAAACAAAACTGCCGATAAACCCAAATCCCTCACCAATCGTACAGAAAATAAAATCGGTTCTTTGCTCCGGTACAAAATCAAACCGGGTTTGTGTTCCTTTTAATAAACCTTTACCTGCAAAGCCACCACTGCCAATAGCGATCTTTGATTGCTTTACATTATAATCAACATCTTTTCTTTCAGGAGGCCGGATTTCACCCGGCTTGAGTGTTTTTTTATATTCCTCAGGAATATCCTTACCGATTGTACTGAATATTCTTTCTACCTGGTGTTCTTTTAAAACATGTTTAAAGATAAAAGGAACTCCAAAACGTTGGATACCTATACATAAAATACCGATAAGGATTATATTTACCAACAACGATCTTCTTCTTTTTATTTGCCGCCTCATGAAATAAATAATCAGGCCTGTAATTGCTAAAAGGATCATTGCAAGCAAATTCTTTTCAATAAGTAAAGTTGCTACAACCAAAGTGCCAATAGAAAATCCAATGATAAGAATAGCAGAAGATAAGCCTTCACGATACATTACAATAAAAAAGGATAGGTAAACCAAAGCCAGCCCGGTTTCACTCTGTGCAATGCTTAGCAGTGCCGGTACCAGAGCTATAACGGCAGCAATCATTTGAGATTTTGTTTTACGAAAATTTGTTTCAGGTCTTGAAAGATATTTTGCCAGTGCAAGCGCCACACATATTTTACAAAATTCTGCAGGTTGAAACTGAAAACTGCCCCCGATCTTAATAATGGATTCTGTTCCTTTTACATTTGATCCGAATGGAAAAACAAGCAGCAAAAGAAAAATGCCGGCTGCATACCATAGATTAGAAGTAGCAGGGAAAAATTTACTGTCAGTAAGTAAAATAAACAAGCCTACAAAGAAGGAAGCAATAAAAAAGTAAAACTGCCGGCTGTAATCGGTTCTGAATCGTAAAAAACTTTGCACTACATTATCACCTTCCCGGTAAGTAACTGCGAAAATGGCGATAATGCCAATAAATGAAAGCAATGCCCAAAGCCATACAAGACTCCAGTCAACTCCTTTTGATATTTCCGGGTTTCGCTGTCTCATGTAGTACGGGCTATTGGCTTTTGCCGGTTCAATCTTTCTTCTTTCCAAATTGCAACATCAGTATTATTTCGCTGCGCTGGCAGATCATTTTTCTTTTTTTGAACAGGCTCCGGTGTTCTTTCAAAAACATATTTTTTTATGTAAGCACTATCTTTTGTCATTTTAAACCATTCAAAAGCTCTTACTGAATCCGCTATAAACTGTTTTCTTATATAATATTTCGGCATCAGGTCAGCATTAGAAATCCTTTCTACATCAGCTTTGCTTTTTTCCTGTAAAGTATCATTCAAATATTTTTCCATTAGTATTCTTGCAATAGGCCCTGCCCATGTAGCGCCAAAGCCGGCATTCTCTACTGCCACTGCGATCGCAATTTTCGGATCTTCTTTGGGTGCAAAACAAACAAACATCGAATTATCGGGCAGATCAATTTTTTTGCCATCAAGTATTGTTGAATTTTCGGCCGTTCCTGTTTTTGCACAAACATTGATTCCCGGAATTTTTGCAATACGTGCAGTGCCATGTTCTACTACATCCTGCATACCATCTATCACTTCATTGTACGCTGCATCAGAAATATTAGTAAGCACTTCATGCTTTGTACGGTATTTATTTAGCAATGTTGTATCTTCTTCAGTTTCGCCATCAATTTTTTCTACAAAATGCGGTGTATAATAATAGCCTTTGTTGGCAATAATGCACATTGCATTAGCTAACTGGAGAGGAGTAGCCAGCATTTTATCCTGTCCTATTCCCAGTGTAAGATTTGTACATGAATTCCATTGGTTGCGGTATTCACGGTTATAAATAACCGTATCGGGTATCAGACCTCTGTCTTCACTGGGAAGATCAATGCCAAGACGAACACCTAATCCAAATGCATTTAAGTAATCATGCCATTTCTCATAACCATCTTTTACATTTTTATACTTTGGATTATCCACCGTCAATCTGAAAATATGTGCATAGTAAGAATTACATGAATTAGCAATTGACAAACGAAGATTTGCAGCATGCCCGCCGCCAGCATGGGTACATGCAGGTTTGCCATGGCCACATATATTATACCTTCCGGGACATGGATAACCATAACTGGGATCGATCACTCCTTCATCCAGGGCCACTAATGCGCCTAATGGTTTAAATGTTGATCCCGGCGGATATTGTCCTTTGATGGCACGATTTAACAGCGGAGCTTTTACATCAAGAACAAGACTTGCATAGTTCTTGCTTCTTTCCGGGCCGGTCAATTCATTAGGATTAAAGTTCGGGCCTGATGTCATTGCTATAATACCACCCGTTTTTGGATCCAATGCTACAACCGATCCAACTTTATTTGTCATTAATTTTTCTGCCAGTTGTTGCAATTCGATATCGATATAGGTTTTTAAGCCACGGCCTGCAATTGCAGCCGTATCAAACTTTCCTTTTTCATAAGAGCCCACCAGCCTGTTCTTATTATCTTTTATTAAATATTGTACGCCCCGTTGACCCATCAATACTCTTTCGTAAACCGACTCCAAACCTGTTTGGCCAACATAGTCACCCATTCTATAAAAACCTTCAGAGGCTTCGATCTGTTTGGGGCTTACTTCTGCAACATAACCCAATATATGAGCAGCTGCATTGAATGGATATGTCCGTATCGGTCTTTGCACAAGTACAAACCCCGGGAACTTCCAACTGTTCTCTTCAAACCGCACCTGTAATTCCGTAGTAAGTAAATCCTCAAAAATTGAAGGACGATAACTCCTGTTTTTTAAAATTGCTTCTGCAATACGCTTATTAAATTCTTCCACATCGATCTCCATCATTCTGCAAAACTCAAGCGTATCAATGCCTTTAATTTCAGAGGGTGTAACCATAAGGTCATACATGATGGCATTGTTAAGGATAGCTTTTCCTTTACGGTCGAAAATGATACCCCGTTCAGGATATACTATTTTCGGATAAACTGCATTATCCATGGCAAGTTTTCTATACTTACCTGAAAGAACCTGGAGATTGAACATTTGTGCAAGTATGAGGAAAAAGGCCACGGAAAACATCAGCTTAATGATACGACTTCTTGATTGGTTAAACACAGGCATAATAAAATGTACAGATGACTTCTATTTGGTACGGATGCAAATTACACAGAAGAAAGAGTTTTTATAATGGAGATAATACTATTTAATTTTCTATTATAAAATCGTATCAGGCAGTATTTGTCCGGTATTTGACCTTGCGGGGAAAGATGATCTCTGCAGTAATAATAAGCAGCATGCTGATGGCAGTTGTAGACACAACTTTGATCAGGAAATCCAGAAAGTTGCCAACATCAAGCCACTCCAACAACAAAATATATCCATGATGCATCAGTGACAGGGCAAATACATATACCATATAAGGCGCCCAGCCCATTGCTTTTGCAGACGGTTCACTGTAATTAAACTCAGAGGTATCCTTGGGAATAAGAATATTCACTATAAAATGACGGAAATAAGCTATCAATACACAAGCAGCAGCATGTAACCCGGGGCTGCCAAAAAAATAATCATAAGTAAGACCTGTAAAAAACCCAATTATCAATAACCAAAATCTTGATATAGAAAAGGGCAACCAAAGAATGAACAGGAAATAAATGACTGGGATTATAAATCTGTGAAGGGGTGGAATATTGTCAAGCAGGTAAACCTGTAAGCCGATAAACAAAATAAAGCGAATTATATTTCTTAACAGGTCATTCATTGCCGCCTTTTGTTTAATTCATCCACTTTTTTCTGCGTAGCTCTATCCAATGCTACTTGCTCCTCTCGCTGTAAATTTTCCACAACAAACACATGCTGCAGATTTTGAAAATTGGCTGTAGGCCTTACCCTTAATACATAAAAATTGGTGGTTTTATCTTCAACAATTTCTGAAACAGTTCCTATCATCCACCCGGGCGGATAATTATAAGAGTTGATGCCAGTAAGTACCGTATCTCCCACCAGCACGGAATCACTTTTCGGAATATTTTTCAGCGTAAGAAATAAAGGACTTTGCCCATCCCATTCTATTCTTCCATTGTTCTGGCTTTTCTTCATCATGGCACTTACCGTACTATGAACATGAAGCAGGCTCATCACCTGGCTAAAATTTTCACTCACTCCTACTATTTGTCCGGCTACGCTGCCGTCAGAATTAATAACAGCCATATTATCCCTTATCCCTTGTCTTGATCCGCGGTTGATCTGAAAATAATTTTTCTGGCTGTTGATCGAATTGCTTACCACTTTTGCTTCCCTGGCCAAATATCTTCTTACCATATAAGTTGTATCAAATGAAACGGTGTCTGTGATGGTATGAGAACCAGAGTCAACTTTAATAAAATTTCGGGGAAGTAAATTCAAAAGAGAATCATTCATTTTATGAACTCTAAGGTTCTCCTCTTTCAAATGAAAAAAGTCATCAATGTTATCGTATTTTGAATTAAAGAAGCCGGTTATTTCATTTGCTTTTCCTAAAAAAACAGCACGGTGAGTTTTATTATAGCGAAACAATATGGAAAGGGCAAGAAACTGCAGCAGTATAAAACTGAGAAATGTAAAATATCGCCGGATAAAAAGAAAAACGTTACGCATTTAAAAAAGCTTTGAGCTATTAGCTTTGAGCTGTGAGCCAAATCACAACGCTAAAATTTAAGAGAATATTGCTAACAGCTTATAGTTGGTGGCTTGCAGCTCTTCTACCTCATCACAAATGGATACCTGTCATAGTGCTTCAATGCAATGCCTGTGCCACGCACCACACTTTTCAGCGGATCATCGGCAATATGTACGGGCAATTTTATTTTTTGGCTTAATCTTTTGTCAAGGCCTCTTAACAACGCACCTCCGCCTGTTAGATATAAACCGCGGCGATAAATATCTGCAGCCAATTCAGGTGGAGTTTGCTCAAGGGCTTTAAGAATAGCTTCCTCAATTTTGAAAATACTTTTATCCAATGCTTCGGCTATTTCCTGGAAACTTACCATGATCTGTTTGGGGATCCCGGTTACAAGGTCACGGCCATTTACAGGAATATCATCTGGTGGTGATTCCAAATCTTTCATTGCTGCTCCCACTTGTATCTTGATCTGCTCGGCAGTTCTTTCTCCAATTAATAAACTATGATAGCGGCGAAGTGCTTCCATGATATCAGCTGTAAATTCATCACCGGCTATACGAATACTTTGATCGCAAACAATGCCAGCAAGTGCAATCACCGTTATACCTGTTGTACCACCACCAATATCAATGATCATATTCCCCACCGGCTCTTCTACATCAATACCAATACCCAGCGCCGCTGCCATAGGTTCATGAATCAGGTAAACTTCTTTTGCTCCTGCTTGTTCTGCACTATCACGAACGGCTCTTTTTTCCACTTCTGTGATTGATGAAGGAATACAGATCATCATCCGCCAGCTTGGGGGAAACAATGGCTTTTTGGGATAAACCAGCTTGATCAACTCACGGATCATCAGTTCGGCTGCATTGAAGTCGGCAATCACTCCGTCTTTTAGTGGCCGGACTGTGCGGATGCTTTCATGCGTTTTCTCATGCATCATCAATGCTCTTTTACCAACTGCAAGTACTTCCTTTGGATTATTGCGGTTCAGGGCAACAATAGAGGGTTCATTCACTACAACTTCGTCGTTATGTATGATGAGGGTATTGGCAGTACCCAGGTCGATGGCTATTTCTTGTGTAAACCAGTTAAAAAGTCCCATGTATCAGGATTGGATTTAATGTGGGCAAAGTTGGGTGAAATAGTTTGAATTATCAAAGCGAAATCCCTTGAAAGCCAAAGATTTTTTTGTCATCTGTCCGAAAATGTTGTTAAAGATTTTAGTAGCCAAATTGCAGTACTTACTATTTAGCTTCACTGGCTTTGCAGCCAATAGCTTCCGGCATTTGTACAATAACAATTCTATTCAGCTTTTTTATGAAACGATGAAAAACGTGGTACAGGTGATGGATAATCACAACTGCATTTACACATTTGCTGCGAAGGAACGCCTTTGGCGCACATTTGCTATTTTGCAAATAATCCATGCGTATCATTACACGAACAGTTTTGGTCCTTTCTTTTGTCAGCTTATTTGCCGATATAGCAAGTGAAATGATCTACCCGGTAGTGCCGGTTTATTTAAAAGAAATTGGGTTCTCTGTTTTTTTAATTGGATTATTAGAAGGTATTGCAGAGTTTACTGCAGGCATCAGCAAAGGATATTTTGGCAAACTAAGTGATGAAAAAGGGTTACGATTACCCTTTATAAAAAGTGGTTATTTTTTCAGTGCTATCAGCAAACCCATGATGGCCATACTGACGTACCCTTTATGGATATTTTTTGCGAGGACGATAGATCGTTTTGGAAAGGGATTACGAACTGCTGCAAGAGATGCTTTGCTTTCACAACAATCAACCAAAGAAACAAAAGCAAGAATATTTGGTTTTCATCGTAGCATGGATACTTTGGGTGCAGCCATTGGCCCTCTCATTGCCTTATCCTTTCTTTACTTTTATCCAAAACAATATGCGTCTCTTTTTTATTTCGCTTTTATACCGGGCATTTTTGCCGTATTACTTATTTTTTTATTGAAAGAAAAGAAAGAGCCTGTTTCAACTTTGTCAAAAGGAAATTTTTTTTCATTTTTTAAATACTGGTCTATTGCCTCCCCAGAATACAAAAAACTAATTACAGGATTATTAGTTTTTGCCTTGTTCAATAGTTCAGATGTTTTTTTACTACTTATTACTAAAGAAATAACCGGTAGTGATACAACGACTATAGCCGCTTATATTTTTTATAACCTGGTATATGCGGCTGCCGCCTTTCCTATGGGATCATTGGCAGATAGATTGGGTATCAAAAAAGTTTTCATTATTGGTTTGATTATGTTTACGATCGTGTATACTGGGTTTGCTTTTCATCCTTCTATTGTCATAATTTTTATTCTCTTTTTCATTTACGGCATTTATGCAGCCGCCACAGAAGGCATTACAAAAGCCTGGATCACCAACATTGCACATGATACAAATACGGCAACAGCGGTAGGATTTTATACATCCTGCCAGAGTATTTGCAGCCTGCTTGCGAGTATTATTGCCGGATTAATATGGTCTGGCCTGGGAAGTTCCTTCACATTTGGTGCAACAGCATTTATTGCTTTTGTTATTACGATTTATTTTTTATTGAGTTTTAAAAAGAATTGATCGCCTCATTGGGTTCTGGCACGAAAATGGGGTTGAAACAGTAAATAATAAATCAATTTTTTTTATGAGAAAGGTATTTCTATTATTTGTTCTTGTGTTGGTGTCTTTTATATCAAATGGACAAAACAGGAGTGCAAACAGTTCATCTTACCGTACAGCATTAGGAGTTAAATTTTATCCGGCAGGCGTTACCCTCAAGCATTTTTTTAATGCAAAAAATGCTGGTGAACTTATCGGCTACTTTAATGACCATGGTTTCCGTCTTACGGGTTTATATGAGATTCATGGAAATATTTCCGGGGCCACAGGGCTTAAATGGTATATAGGACCCGGAGTTCACATTGGCTTTTATGATGATCATCACAAGCATCGTCATAATGATTACTGGCATGATCATGGCCATTCCAGCATTGGTGTTGATGGTGTAATTGGTCTCGATTATAAGTTTCGGGGGGCGCCTATTAATTTATCATTGGATTGGCAACCATCATTTGAATTTACAGATGGACACGGCTTTGTAGGAAGCTGGGGTGGATTTGCCATTCGCTATACCTTTTAGTCTTTTGTTCTTAGCTTTAAGGTTAATTGTGGGGTGAGGTATTTTTTTAAATACCTCATTCTTTATTTATGAGTGATCACTGATGAGCAAATCCCAGCCGGATCTCCATTTCTTTTGGTAGTGCTGGCAATTTTCTTCTTTCAATTAGAAAACTATTCAGTTGCGCAATTTCTCTGAAGATATAATGTTTATCAGCAGCTGCTTTTAAATAGTCTTTTCCTGAGCTGCCGCCGGTTCCTATTCTGGTGCCGATCATACGATGTACCATGTTCATATGCCGGTAACGCCATGAGCTTAATTGCTCATCTATTTCCAATAAACAATTCAACAGTTGAAATGGTTGTTGTAATAATGGATAGCCACGATAAAGCATGATGAAGAGTGCGGCTCTTGAAGCTTTGGGAGAAAGTTGGGAGTTAGGAGTTCGGTGTTCGG
>FKKE01000385.1_pt4 | contig 10516 bp, 11 predicted proteins | sample 1106331 | NCBI WGS metagenome assembly FKKE01 (sample SAMEA3931202, study PRJEB13176) | freshwater metagenome | biome: Drinking water system; feature: drinking water; material: freshwater | place: China | collected 2013-02-06 | reverse complement strand
GGCGACCGGACCAAGATTGCGGTGACGTCACGGGAGAAGGCCGTGGATCCGGTGGGTGCCTGTGTCGGCATCAAGGGTTCCCGTGTGCAGGCGGTCGTTCGCGAGTTGCGCGGTGAGAAGATCGACATCATCACCTGGACGCAGGATCCGCGGGTGTTCATTGCGGAAGCGTTGAATCCNAAAAGGTCGGCATCGACGAGGAGAAGAAGTCCGCGCTCGTGGTCGCCGCCGATTCGCAACTGTCCTTGGCCATCGGCAAGAATGGCCAGAACGTCAGGCTTGCGGCGCGCTTGACGGGATGGAAGATCGACATCATCAGCGCGACGGAGTACGAAAAGGAAAAAGTGGAGCGCGATAAAGAAATCAAGGCGGCGCTGGCGGAAGAGGCGGAGGCGCAACGACTGCAGGAAGAAGCCCGGCAAGCAGCGAGAGCGGAAGAGGCAACGAACGGATCAGAGTAGGATACGGAATCGTCCGATGGCAATGCGTGTGTACGAACTTGCAAAGAAGCTAGGCATGGAAAATCGCGTGCTCATCCCGGAGCTGAAGAAAATGGGTGTGTCGGTCACATCCCATAGCAGCGCGCTTGATGATGAGATTGTAGAAAAAGTAATGGGAAAACTTGCCCCGCAATCAAAAGGCCAGGGAGCCGCAAGCGAGGGGGGCTTCCCCTCCAAGTCTATTTCCGGCGCAGGGCAGAGCAGGGTCTCGCCGGGAAAGAGTCAACCGGTTGAAGAGCCGGCCAAGCCGGACAAGCGGCGTATTCTGATCAAACGTAAGAAAGAGGAGGATCCGACCGAGGTACTGTCGTCGCCTCCGAACCTGGAAAGTGAACGTTCATCTCAGCTTGAGCCATCGGCTCATCCGGAGCAGCCTGTCCTTGAGGAACTCGTCGCTCCCAGCCTGCCCGTGGAACACGCGAGAGAAGAGGCTCCGGCGCCGCCTCAAGCCGCAGTCCCTCCTTCGGCTGACGCGGCGCCTTCAGTGGTAGTTCCTAAGCCGGAAGATGCTCAGCCCAAGGCGGTTGTCACGCCCCCCCCTGCTGTCGCGATCACGACGGTTGAATCCGTTCTCGGTCAGAAGAAGAGCATGGCGTTCGAAGCCATCGCGGCCGAGGGGCAGAAGGATAAACTCAAGAAGGGCCGGAAGCCGGGGCGTCCCAAGGACGATGAGCAGGATGTGAAGTTCAGAGAGGATGCCGCGCGCTGGCAAGATCTCCGGGCCATTCCGGTTCAGCGTCGTGACGATCGATCCAAGCATCTGCATCATAGTACTCCTTCCGAAGTGACGAAGCCGCGTCGAAAGAGCGTCAAGATCACTCCTCGAACAACGGTCAAGGAATTCGCCGAGTTGATAGGGCAACGTCCGGCAGACATTGTCCGTAAGCTTATGGACATGGGCCAGATGCTGACCTTTCATCAGCCCATGAATCTGGACGCGGCGTCGATGTTGGCTGAGGAGAGTGGAGTCAAGATCGACATCGCCGTTGAAAAAGTAGGAGATGACTTGTTGCAAGATGTATTGGAGATCGGCGGTGAGGAACGACCTGAGCCTCGCCCGCCCGTCGTGACGATCATGGGGCATGTCGATCACGGGAAAACATCGTTGCTCGACGCCATCCGTCAGACCAATGTCGCCGAGGGGGAGGCTGGAGGCATCACGCAGCATATTGGGGCCTATACGGTCTCCGTGCGAGGCAAACAGGTGACCTTTCTGGATACACCAGGTCATGAAGCCTTCACGGCCATGAGAGCCCGTGGGGCCAAGGTGACGGATGTCGTGATTCTCGTCGTTGCCGCAGACGACGGAGTGATGCCTCAAACCATTGAGGCCATCCATCATGCGAAAGCCGCCGGAGTGCCGCTTATCGTCGCGATGAACAAGATCGATAAGCCCACGTCGAACCCGGATCGGGTCAAGAATGCGCTGTCAGAACATGGACTCATTTCTGAAGCCTGGGGCGGTGATACGATCATGGTGGAGGTGTCTGCCAAGCAAAAAACAGGTCTGGATACCCTCCTGGAAATGATTCTGTTGCAGGCTGAAGTGCTTGAGCTCAAGGCGGACCCGCACAGGCAAGCGAAAGGTACGGTCATCGAGGCGAAGATTGAACGGGGGAGAGGGCCGGTCGCCACGGTCCTCGTGCAGAGCGGGACGTTGCGGGTGGGCGATGCCTATGTTGTGGGTACGTTCAGCGGCCGTGTCCGGGCCTTGATCAATGATCGCGGTGAGAAAGCAAAGCAAGCAGGGCCCTCTATTCCGGTCGAAGTCATCGGATTACCGGGCGTCCCGTCGGCAGGCGATGTCTTCCATGTGGTCTCGAACGAGCGAGTCGCCAGGGAAATTGCCGAGGAGCGCGCTCAAAAACGCAGAGCGGCCGAATTGACCAGTCCGACGAAGGTTTCGCTTGACGACCTCTTTGCGAAAATCCAAGAGGGCTCGGTGAAGGAGTTGGCGATCGTCATCAAAGCCGATGTGCAGGGCTCATCGGAAGCCTTGGCCGGAGCGGTTGAAAAGTTATCGACAGATGCGGTCAAGCTGCGGGTCATTCATAACGCCGTCGGGGGAATCATGGAATCCGATGTCCTGCTCGCGGCGGCATCGCGGGCGATCATCATCGGTTTCAATATCAGGCCTGAACCGAAGGCCACGGCGTTGGCGGAACAGCAAGGTGTCGATGTCCGGCTCTATACGATCATCTATGACGCCATTGCCGACATCAAGGCTGCCATGGAAGGCTTGCTTGAGCCGACGCTCAAGGAGCGTGTCCTGGGACGCGCAGAGGTCCGTCAGGTCTTTATGATTCCCAAGGTCGGCGCAGTGGCAGGCGCCTATGTGGTTGACGGCCTCATCTCCAGAACGAGTGCCGGCGTCCGTGTGATCCGTGACAACGTGGTGGTGTATCAAGGCAAGTTTGGCTCATTGAGACGATTCAAAGACGATGTGCGCGAGGTTCAGCAGGGGTATGAATGTGGGTTGAGCATCGAGAATTTCAATGATGTCAAAGCGGGAGACATTGTCGAAGCGTATACCATCGACAAGATCGCAACCAAGCTCTAGGCGTCGGCCCGGATCACGACGACGTGGCGGCGTGGTGTCCGGAAGGAGTAGGTTGTAGGCTATCTCTCGGAGACCGGCTCAGAATACTAGGCATTGTGCAGGCAGTCATTATGGTGGTCGGGCTTTGTACCGTTGAATTGTTCATCGCGGAGAGCCAATCGTTGAAGGATAAGCGGCAGGTCTTGCACGGACTCAAAGAACGACTGCGAAGCAAATTTAATCTCTCTGTAGCCGAAGTCGACGGCCAGGATCTCTGGCAGAAGGCCGTTCTCGCGATGGCCTGTGTCGCAAGTGAGGGACGTTTTGTGAGCCAGGTCCTGGAGCAGGCGCTGAACCTGATCAAAAGTATGCCGGTTCTTGAGGTCGTTCGTACTCAGCAGGAGTTGCTCTAGCATCCGGTCCATGTCGTCGCTGCCGGGACCGTCGTTTTACAATGTCTAAGGCAACCTATAAACGGGCCGATCGAGTTGCCGATCAGATTCGCATGGAAGTGGCGGATATTCTCATGCGAAAAATCAAAGATCCTCGTGTGCACGGCGTCACAGTGACCGACGTCGAGCTCACGGGAGATTTGCGTATTGCTCATGTCTTCGTCACGACGATGGAGCGGGACGCGGCCGAGCGGGAAGTCTTTGCAGGGCTCTCAAAGGCAAGCGGGTTCGTGCGGGCTGAATTAGGGCGGCGTCTGTCGCTCCGTTACCTCCCGGATGTTATTTTCAAGAAGGATGTGAGTGGCATACGGGGCAATCGAATCGACCAGTTATTGGCAGGATTGCACAGTGCCGAGGGAGAACGGCGACCGTCGGAAGACTCCGCCGCGGAATCGAGTGCTTCAGACTCTTGACGCGATGACCAGCGCCACCACGATGCTTGAACAGAGCGTATCTCAAGACGGTGTGCTTATTGTTCACAAAGAAGCCGGCTGGACGTCGCACGACGTCGTTGCAAGAGTTCGAGCCCTGCTGAAAGAAAGTAAAGTCGGGCACGCCGGAACTTTAGATCCAAGTGCCACAGGGGTTTTGCCGATTCTGGTGGGGCGAGCCACAAGAATTGCCGAATACCTGGTCGATTGGGATAAGGAGTACAGAGCTCAGTTACGGCTCGGAGAAGCGACGGATACGCAGGATGCAACCGGTCGGCTGTTGGCCAGCCTTGATCCCCGCGGAGTTACGGAAGGCGATCTTCATGCGGTACTCGCAGGATTCCGGGGCATCCAACGGCAATTGCCCCCGATGTATTCAGCGGTAAAGGTCGGAGGACAACGACTCTACAAGGCCGCGAGGGCCGGCAAGACGATTGACCGGGCTGAACGTTCCATCGTGATTCATGCATTGGATCTCATATCCTTCGACGGCCGGGACGCAACGTTGCGCGTTGTCTGCTCAAAAGGCACGTACGTGCGTACGCTCTGCGCCGATATTGGTCAGGCCTTAGGTGTCGGGGGACACCTGCTGTCGCTGGAACGGCGTCGTGTGGGGCCACTGTCGATCGAGCGTGCGTTGAGGGTCGATCAAGTCGCTTCTCACCTCGAGGCGAGGACTCTCGCGCCGCACTTTCTTTCGCTCGACGAACTTCTCTTCGAGCTTCCCGCGGTGGTCGTCAACGGGGAGCAGGCCGAACGGGTTTTACATGGGGCACCCGTGTCCCCGGCGGGGAACGGGCAGTCTCTCTGTTCCCCCGGGACGGGCAACGTACGACTGAAGGATGAGGCGGGGCGACTGTTGGCAATTGGAATTCATGACCAGACCGGTCTGGGATCGATCAAGGTACGTAAAGTATTGAGTCTCTCGAGTCATTAACGGAGAAGGAGTGGTTATGGCGTTATTGAAGGAAGCAAAAGCGACACTGATTCAGCAATATCAGCAGCACGAAAAAGATTCGGGCTCTCCCGAAGTCCAGATAGCGGTCTTGACGAATCGAATCACCTATCTGACCGAGCATTTCAAGACCCACAAGAAAGATCATCACTCGCGACGTGGGCTGTTGCAATTGGTCGGACGGCGGCGTCGGTTATTGGATTATCTTCGCGGAGTGGATGACGCCCGTTACCGGGCCATTATCGATCGCCTTGGTATACGTAAGTAACCGGTCGTTCAAAAAACGGCGTGGACCGGCGCCATCGCATCACTCGCATGTCCCACAGATGAACACCGACATGCGCCCTGTTCCTCCACCGTCAGGGGAAATCTCCCGGCGATGGGCGGCAGACGCATTGCCCATTCGCGTGCTCGACTGAGCGGCGAGAAGCGTCGACCAGAGCGCATCTCAGTGGGCATCTGTGGATCTAACCAGAGGAGACCATAGATGATACATGTTGTAGAGGTAGAAGTTGCCGGTCGTACGCTTCGGCTTGAAACCGGTCGCGTCGCGAAACAAGCCGATGGTTCCATTTGGGCCTCGTACGGCGATACGGTGGTTCTGGCCACGGCGGTTTCGGCCCAAACGGCCAAGCCCGGGATCGACTTTCTTCCATTGACGGTCGACTACCAGGAAAAAGCCTATGCGGCCGGCAAGATTCCGGGAGGCTATTTTAAACGTGAAGGTCGACCGGCGGAGAAAGAGGTTTTAACCAGCCGATTGATCGATCGTCCTCTCCGTCCGCTCTTCCCCGAAGGCTTCTATTTCGAAACCCAGGTCATCGCCTCGGTCCTCTCGGCAGACAAGACGGGTTCATCCGACGTGATCGGCATTACCGCCGCTTCCGCTGCCCTGGCCGTGTCCAATATTCCATTCAACGGACCCGTCGCCGGTGTAAAGATCGGCTGTATTAACGGGCAGCTCGTCGTCAATCCCGATCTCGAAGCTATGGAACAGAGCGACCTCCATCTTGTGGTGGCCGGGACGGCCGATGCGGTCATGATGGTGGAGGCGGGTGCCAATGAGCTTTCCGAGCAGACCATGCTGCAGGCGCTGGAATTAGCGCACAGTGAAATCAAAAAGATCGTTCGGAAGATCGATGAACTCGCGAAGAAGGTCGGGCGCGCCAAACGAGACGTCATACAGGAATCGATCGATCCCGCCTTACAGGCGGAGATTAAGTCGCTGGTGGCCCAGCCGATTCGGGACGCCATCATGATTTCCAACAAGAGCGCGCGGCAGGAGCGATTGGATCAGATCCTTGCAGAAACCATTCAGAAGCTCCAAAAACCGGAAGACGGTTCACGCGAGCGGCATGTCAAAATCGTCTTTCATCAGCTGGAGTACACGGAAGTCCGGAAAATGATTTTGGAGAAGCAGTCACGGGCGGACGGGCGCGGGCCGTCTGATATCCGGCCGATCACCTGTGAAGTCGGCGCCTTGCCGCGCGCGCATGGTTCGGCGATCTTCACTCGCGGAGAAACGCAGAGCCTGGCTGTTGTGACGCTGGGGACGACGGATGATGAGCAGCGGATTGATGCGTTGGAGGGCGAATATACCCGTACATTCATGCTGCATTACAATTTCCCTCCCTTCAGTGTCGGAGAAGCGAGACCGCTTCGCTCACCCGGCAGACGTGAGGTCGGCCACGGTGCATTGGCGGAACGGGCGCTGAAGCCTGTCATCCCCGGTAAGGATGTGTTCCCCTACACGCTGCGCATCGTATCCGAGATTCTGGAATCCAATGGCTCTTCCTCAATGGCCACGGTGTGCGGGGGGACGTTGGCCATGATGGACGCGGGTGTTCCGATCAAGGAACCGGTCGCCGGAATTGCGATGGGGCTCATCAAGGAAGGAAACGATGTCATCATCTTGTCCGACATTCTCGGCCTTGAGGATCACCTGGGCGATATGGATTTCAAAGTGTGCGGGACGAAGAACGGAGTGACGGCACTTCAGATGGACATCAAGATCGGCGGGATTACCACTGCCTTGATGCAGCAAGCGCTGGAACAGGCTCGATCGGGGCGTCTCCACATTCTGAGCCGCATGTCGAACGCGCTCCAGGGACCACGGACCGACCTCTCACCCTTTGCGCCTCGCATCCACACGATGAAGGTCAAGCAGGACAAAATACGGGACATCATCGGGCAGGGAGGGAAGACGATCCGTGGAATTCAAGCCGATTGTGGCGTCAAGATCAGCGTTGAAGACAGCGGGATCGTGACGATCGCCTCTTCGGACGGTGAATCGTTGCAAAAAGCCAAGGACATCATCAACCGCTTGACCGAGGAAGTCGAGGTCGGGAAGGTGTATTCGGGAACAGTAAGAAAGATCATGGACTTCGGTGCCTTTGTCGAGGTACTGCCGGGGACGGATGGACTCGTGCATATCTCTCAGCTCGCCCATCATCGTGTGAAGTCGGTGTCGGATGAAGTGGCCGAAGGAGACCAAATTCTCGTCAAAGTGCTTGAGATCGATAAGCAGGGGAAAATCCGCCTCAGTCGAAAAGAGACGATGCCGGCACCGACCACCAGCGGTGCGCCGGATTCAACGGGTGGGTAGCACTTGTACCGCAAGGTCATCCTCAAGAACGGGATTCGCTTGGTCACCGAGCGAATCCCGACCGTCAAGTCCGTCACCATAGGGCTCTGGGTGAATGCCGGTTCTCGGGATGAGCGTTCCGAAGAAGCCGGGTACTCTCACTTCATCGAGCATATGCTGTTCAAAGGAACAGCGTCACGATCCGCGACGGACATCTCCCGGGAAATCGACGCACTCGGCGGTGAAATGAATGCGTTTACTACGCGGGAGACGACGACCTTCTACGTCAAAGTGCTTGATCAGCATCTCGCTCAAGCCTTGGATCTTCTCTCCGATCTGTTCTTGCATTCTCGTCTCCACCCGAAGGAGATTGAAAAAGAGAAGCAGGTGGTGCTCGAAGAAATTCGCATGGTGCAAGACGATCCCGAGGATCTCGTTCAAGAGTTACACACCAAGTTGGTGATGGGCGCGCATGCATTGAGTCGTCCCATCCTTGGGAAGGCATCCACGATCGCCCGCATTCGTCGTCAAGATCTCCTTGAGTACATTGAGCGACAATATCGCCCGGAAGGCATTGTCGTGGCGGTCGCGGGGAACTTCGATGAGCGGATGCTTGAGAAAATGATGACCCGGCTCTTCGGACATTACCAAACCTCGAAGACCGGCGATTCGAGAACACGTTGGCCGGCTGAACTGCATGGCGGTGTGACTCTGAAACAGAAGCCCTTGGAGCAGGTCCATCTCTGCGTCGGACTTCAGGGGATTGCGGCCGGGCATAAGGACCGATATGTGATCTATGCACTCAACAGTGTCTTAGGAGGCAGCGTCAGCTCGAGACTCTTCCAGGAGATCAGAGAGAAGCGCGGATTATCCTACTCAATTTATTCATTCCTGTCGGGTTATTCTGATACCGGTACGGTCACTGTCTATGCGGGTACCAGAGCGGGCGAGGTTGCGCGTGTACTGGACCTGATTGCCCGGGAAATTCAAAAAATGGCCGGCCGGGGAATGACCAGTGATGAACTCAAACGGACCAAGGAGCAAATGAAAGGCGGTCTGATGTTGAGTCTGGAGAGTTCGCACAGCCGTATGAACAAACTTGCGAAGGATGAGCTCATCGCCGGAACGCACACTTCCTTGGAGGAAATGATCTCGGAAATTGATGCCGTGACGGAACAACAGGTCAGCCGAGTGGCACGCACCCTGTTTACAACCGAGCATATGGCGGTAACGGGTTTGGGACCGCTTTCATCGCGACAGGTGAAGGTGCTTGGAGACCGGTTCTCTCTGTCGATGGCGTAATCACGAGAAAATACGAGAGCATAAAACCATCTAAGCTATTGTTTTCCTGTTGTGCATCGTAGTATTTTCGAAGCCAAGGTGATACGGGAGAAACATGCCCTTGACAGGACAGCTCAGTTTCAGTACCGTTCCACGTCTATTCCCCTGGTTTGTGATTTCTGCCTTGGGCACTGAACAAGTTACGGGGCAAGTGAATCTGCAAGAGAATACTGCGCTGCATGAACGATGATCAGCTGAACATGATCAATAACTTACGAAGACAAGAGTACTCAATCTGATGAAGGAGGGACGAGGTATGAAAAAGGCTGTCATTCTAGCTGCCGCCATCCTATCTACCAGTTTCGGCTTGCTAGCGGCCGAATCTTCATTCGCTGCTGGTGCCATCGAACATCTTGGCCTTGCGGACGCCGTCGTTGGGGGAAAGCCCATGAAGGCCGAAGCCGGGGTTAAGACGCTGCAGGGCCGTGTCTGGTCTCAGTGGGCGGACAATCCAGACGGAGAACTGTTGTTCGGGATTCAGTACTGGAATTCAGGCGAGCAAGGATCCGGAGACGCGGGTGGTCGATCATCCACCATGCTGGATGTGAAACCGCCGGACCCTCTCTTTACCTGTTGTGCTTGGGGATTTGTCGGGGGAACCGAGAAGAACTCTGCCTATTCTGGCTGGTACCATGCCGCCACGACCGTTCGGCTTGCCGTGAAGGATAAGGCCCTGATGGATAAGATCATCAAGGCTTCACAAGAATTGGTCGCCATGGAGGTCACCCTCGACGGTCGGACCATCACCGGCTTCAAAATATTGAAAGACTAGCCACTTCTTTAGTCCAGCACGTTGATGTGAAGGAGGACGTGATTATGATGTTTTCGAAACAAGGTGGAGCCATCCTGGCGGCCGTTGCCCTCGTAGCCGGCATGGTGTCGAGCGCCTCGGCCATTGAATCATTTCAAGAGCGATTCGAGTGGGGTGACATGAGCAAGCCCACCACGATCCAGGGGCGAGTGATTGTGCTGGATCCCTATGATGAAGCGGTGTGGATCAACGTGGCCGTGTTCGGCGGGAATGCCGAGAGCGGGTTGTATTGGCAGAAAGTTCATCCAGGTAAGACCCTGAAGTTCTATGCTGAGAAGTCTGCCTGGCAAGAACTGCAGAAAATGGGTCGCCCCCATGCCGGACCCGCCGCTGCGAAGGAAGTTCCACCCGGCAGCACGACGGATCTCATTGAGTTTGTCGCCACGGAAACAGAACAGAATCATCGCGTGATTTCCGCGGTGAAGAGGATTCCAGAGGTGTCCGGCGCTATGGGCAAGCCGCTGAGCATTTCCGCACTTCGACTCAAGGAGTGCACGGGGAAAAACGAATTTGACTCCGGCTGCGCGAAAGCCATGGGGGCTCTCAGTAGTTCCCCGGTATCGCCGGATGGGAGTAACGTCGGAATGCAGTATGACGTGATGATCCCGGGTGGGAAGCCCATCGGAGGGTTCGTTCACTCAACCGCATCCTATAATCAGGCACACTGATAACTCACCATCAGGATATCGACGGCGGCGCACCTCCCTGGAGCGCCGCCGTTTTTCATTTTGAGCCCGCCGTTTACGACTCCCACCTATAGCATGGGTAAAGGATCCAGTCGGAATATCACAACTTCTGTGTAGTGACCGCAGGCTCTGTCTCCCCTCCAATAGTTTCAGCTAGTCAAACCGGATAATGCCAAACCAGAAGGATCAACGAGGTTGGACAAGTGCCGTGTAGTAA
>FKKE01027084.1_pt3 | contig 10540 bp, 6 predicted proteins | sample 1106331 | NCBI WGS metagenome assembly FKKE01 (sample SAMEA3931202, study PRJEB13176) | freshwater metagenome | biome: Drinking water system; feature: drinking water; material: freshwater | place: China | collected 2013-02-06 | reverse complement strand
AGGATCAGCACGTGCGGCAGCGGGTTGGAATACACCAGGTAGGCCTCGGACAGGATGGGCGCGGTGCCGCCGATCAGCTTGCCCGGCGCGATGTAGAGCAGGTAGACCGAGGACTGCAGGACCGCCAGGCCGATCAGCTTCTTCAGCAGGTTGCTGCGCGCGATCAGGATCGTGAGCCCGGCCACCATCAGGCCGATGGTGACGAAGTAGCTGTAGTGGCCGGCGAGCGCGCCGAGCGTGCCGGTGATCGTCAACAGAATCCCGAATACGCCGAGCTGGATCGCGCCCCAGCCGAAAGTGCCTGCCGCATAAATCCCGCCGAAGGCGAACAGCGCGACCAGTCCGTCGGCATAGACCATGTTCGCGAGCAAGAACGTGCCGATGTTTTTGTGCTTCCTCGCTTCGCGGACGGTATCGAGCGTCGTTCTGAAGCCCTGCCTGATCGCGGGGACGAGTTTCATCGCCCTCGCCTTGTCGGGCACGAACAGAAACATCGGCAACACGAACACGACGAACCACATCGCGGTGAGCGGCCCGATGAAGCGGTCGCCTTCGCGCGCGGCCGCGTCCAGCCCGAAGGCCGGCGGCGTCCCGATGAGCGTGAGGCCCGTCTTCGGATTGGTCGAGAGAAACAGAAGCGCGAAGGCGAGCGACACGAGACCGCCGAGGTAGCCGGTCGCCCAGCCGAGCCCCGAAAGCCAGCCGATCCTGTTCGGCGGCACCAGCGACGGCATCATCGCATTGTTGAAGACCGTTGCGAACTCCATGCCGATGGTTAGCACGGCAAAGCAGACCAGCACGAAAAAGATCGCGCTCTGGTCGCCGGGCTTGCCGAACCACAAGCCGATCGAACCGAGCACAAGCAGCACGCCGAAGGCCGCAATCCACGGCTTGCGCGGTCCCGTCGCGTCGGCGACGGCACCGATGAACGGCGAAGTCAGCGCGATCGCGATTCCCGCTGCCGCGGCGGCAAATCCCCACAGCGCCTGGCCTTCCGCCGGGCTTTTCGCGACGGCGGATGCGAAATACGGCGCGTAGATGAATGTCGTAACGAGGGTCGCAACCGGCTGACACGCCCAGTCGAACAGAACCCAGCCGAAGATCGCCCGGCGCGGTGCTTGCTGCATGAAAATCCTAGGATGCCAATTCGCTGATCAAATTTGCGGCCACGGCGAGTTTCGACAAAGTTAGCCCCGATTCCACAATTTCCTGCACGCCGCGCCGTGCGCGGTCAACATTGCCGCCTTGCGCCGAAACCCAGGCTTCGACCGCAGCTGCGCCGCATTCGCCGGTCGCAAGCGCCGCCGCCACGATCCGGCGCTGGCTCCCGGAAATCCGCGCGAGCGCAAGATCGAGGGCGAGCCGGTCGAAGTGATCGGCAAGCTTGATGCCGCCGCCCGCCGCCAGCACGTCGTCGATGCGGAAGTAATCCTGCGCCGCGAAATACGTCTCGGCGACAGCGAGCGTCGGCCGCCCGCTCTGGCCTGCGATCAGAACGATGTCGCTCGCATTAACGAGGTCCGGAAGCAGCGCGATCCTCGTTGCGAGCGTTTCCGGCACTCGCTTTTCCACGATTGCCGCGATCCGCGCCTGTAACCGCTGCATTCTCTCCGCAGGCAGAAGCCGCCCGACATTCTGTTCGACCGTGTCGATGCCGTCGCGGTAATGCGTGACCACTTGCGCCAGTCCCGGCGAGAGGTCCGCATTGCGGACAAACCACACTACGCGATCGAGCAACAGGCCTTTCACGGCATCATAGAGTGCAAGCTGCACCGCGCCCGGAGCCTTGTTGTCGAGCGCGTCGATTTCGCGATTGAGATCGATCATCCGGTAACTGTCGCGAACGGCGGCATAGGCTTTTGCGATCATCGCAACCGAAGCGCTCGTTTCCTCGGAGACGCGGACGACAAAGGCCGGCCCGCCGCGATTGATCATCGAATTGCCGAGCCGGGTCGCGACGATCTCGCGGCGCAGGCGATGCGCCTCCACGGCTTCCGGAAAACGCGAAGGCACCTGATCGGGAAAGTATCGCAGCAGTTCTTCCCGGAAATAGTCGTCATCAGGAACATCCGACGCGATCAGGTCGTCGAAGAGCGTGAGCTTCGCATAGGCGAGCGTGACGGCGAGTTCGGGCCGCGTCAGCCCCTGCCCCTTCGACTGCCGCTCGACGATCGTCATGTCGGACGGAAGATATTCGACGCCGCGATCCAGTAGCCCGCGCCGCTCGAGATTGCGCATGAGCTGCATCTCGAACCCCGCGTCGTTGGCGCCCTCGCGCTCGACGAGCGAGATCGCGAGCGTCTGCAAATAATTATTGCGCAACACCAGCGAAGCGACATCGGGCGTCATCGCGGCGAGAAGCGCATTCCGGTCTTCGAGCGAAAGCCTGCCTGCGCGCACCGGCATTGAGAGCGCGATCTTGAGGTTCACTTCCACGTCGGAAGAATTCACGCCGGCGGAATTGTCGATCGCGTCGGTATTGAGCCGAACGCCGCGCTGCGCCGCTTCGATTCTGCTGCGCTGGGTCATCCCGAGGTTCGCCCCCTCGCCCACAACCTTCGCCGCGATCTCGCTTCCGGTAATGCGGATCGCGTCGTTCGCGCGGTCTCCCGCCATGGCGTCGGTTTCGGCCGAGGAGCGCACGTAAGTTCCGATCCCGCCGAACCACAGAAGATCGACCGGGCTTTTCAGGATCGCGTTCATCACTTCGCTGGGCGTGGCTTCGTTCTTCGGAAGCGCAAGCAATTCCCGAATTTCGGGCGAAAGAGGAATGCTTTTCGCGCTGCGCGGGAAAATGCCGCCGCCTTGCGAGATTTTCGATTTGTCGTAGTCCTGCCAGCTCGAGCGCGGCAGTTCGAACATGCGCTTGCGCTCGGCAAAGCCCGTCTCGGGATCGGGCGACGGGTCGATGAAGATGTCGCGATGGTCGAACGCGGCGACGAGCTTGATCGTGCGCTCGAGCAGCATGCCGTTGCCGAACACGTCGCCCGACATGTCGCCGACACCCGCGACCGTGAACGGCGTATTGGAAATATCGACATCCATCTCGCGGAAATGGCGCTTCACCGCCTCCCACGCGCCGCGCGCGGTGATGCCCATCTTCTTGTGGTCGTAGCCCGCCGAGCCGCCGCTCGCGAAGGCGTCGCCGAGCCAGAAGCCGTGCTCGACGGCGAGCGCGTTCGCCGTATCGGAGAAGGTGGCGGTGCCTTTGTCGGCGGCGACCACGAGATAAGGATCGTTGGCGTCGTGACGCACCGTGTTCTCGGGCGGAATGACTTCGCCTTCGGCGGAAAGGTTGTCGGTAATCTCCAGGAGCGAGCGGATGAAGACCTTGTAGCAGTCGGTGCCCTCTGCCATTACGATCTCGCGCGAGGCGCCGGAGGGCATCAGCTTCGGCACGAACCCGCCTTTCGCGCCAACGGGCACAATCACGGCATTCTTCACCTGCTGCGCCTTCACGAGGCCCAAGACTTCGGTGCGAAAATCCTGCGGCCGGTCGGACCAGCGGATGCCGCCGCGCGCGACCTTGCCGAACCTGAGATGCACGCCTTCGACGCGCGGCGAGTAGACGAAGATCTCGAACAGCGGACGAGGCAGCGGCAGTTCGTCGATCTTGCGGCTTTCGAACTTGATCGAGATCGTCGGCCTGGGGCCGCCGTCTTTTGCGATCTGATAGAAGTTCGTGCGCACGGCGGCGGCGATCAGATTCGTGAGCCGGCGCAGGATGCGGTCCTCATCGAGGCTTTGCACCGAGGCGAGCGCTGCTTCGATCCGCGAACGGATCTCCTGTTCTTTCTCCTCGCGGGAAGCCGCATTCTCACGAGGGTCGAAGCGCGCATGAAACAAGGCAACCAGATCACGTGCGATCTCCGGATGCCGGTTCGTAGTCGTCCATAAGTAGTCCTGGCTGTACGGGATCGCCGCCTGCCGCAGATAACGTGCGAGCGTGCGCGCGAGCGTCACATCGCGCCACGGCAGGCCCGCGTTCAGCACGAGCGCGTTGAAGCCGTCGTTCTCGGCGCGGCCCTGAAGAACCGCCATCATCGCAGCCTCCAGCCGCACGTCGAGCGCTTCCGCTTCGATCACGCGTCCGTCGGCGCGGGCGAGCGTCATGTCGTGCAGCCAGACCGTGCCGCCTGCAATGGCCTCGCGCTCGATGACATAGGTGCGCTCATCGATGACGGAGAAGCCCATGTTCTCCAAGAGCGGCACGCGCTCCGAGAGCGGCAGCGGCCGTTCGCAGTTCCATACTTTCAGGTTGATCGAACTGTTGCCGGTCTCTGCCGCGCGATAGAAGTTGATCGCGAGCGGCTTTTCCTTCGAGAGATGCTCGATCACCCGGATATCGGCGACCGCTGTCTTCGCGGAGAACGCCTCGCGATAGGCCGCGGAAAGCGCGCCGCTATAGTTCTCCGAGATCTCCCGCGCGCGTGCCGGATCGAACGCCGCCGAAAGTTCCTGTGCAAACTCGTCCTGCCAGCTTCGCACGATCGCGCTAACGCCGGCCTCGAGCTCCGCCCGCGGCGGGTTCGGGGTCTCGCCGGAGTCGCGCCCGATGATGAAATGCACGCGCGTCAACGGGCCGTCGGGAAAATAGGGATAGAACGCCGACAGCCGCCCCTGATATATCTGCGCAAGATAATCGCCGATCCTCGAGCGGTTCGTGCTGTCGTATCGCTCGCGGGGCACGAAAACGATCACCGACACGAAGCGGTTGAAGCGGTCGGGGCGCGAGAGTACGCGCACACGCGGACGTTCCTCGAGTTGCAGGATGGATTGCGAGAACTGCAACAGCGTCTCGCGGCTCACCTGAAACAGGTCGTCGCGCGGATAGGTTTCGAGCACGTTCGCGAGCGCCTTGCCGGAATGGCTCTCCGGCGCGAAGCCGGCGTGATCCAGCACGAAGGCAGCCTTACGTCTGAGATACGGAATCTTGAACACCGACTCGCGATAGACCGGCGACGTGAACAGCCCGACGATGCGCCGCTCGCCAACGAGCTTGCCGCTTTTGTCGAAGCGCTTGATCCCGACGTAATCCATGTGCGCGCGGCGGTGCACCCGCGAGCGCAGGTTCGCCTTGGTGACGATCAAAGGCAGCGGCAGCTTCATGAACTCGCGCAACTCGGCGCTGGCCGCGACCGGCTCGCCGGCGCGGCTCAACACGCGGATGTCGCGGTTGCGCAGAATCCCGAGGCCGGTTTCGTATTGCGGCTCCAGCGTGAAATTCTCCGCGCCGCCCATCGCGATATTGTCGCGGCAGCCGAGCAGCGTGAACTGCCCGTCGCGCAGCCACTTCATGAATGCGATGGCTTCCTCGAGTTCTTCTTCCGCGAGCGGATGCGACTTCTTCTGCAGCCCGTCGATGACCTCGTCGACGTATTCCAGCATCGCCGGCCAGTCTGCAACGCAGAGGCGCACGTCCTCGAGCGTCTCGTGCAGCGCATCCGCGATCTTCCGGTGACGCGACTCGTCGATACGCTCGACATGAACGTGAATGAAGCTTTCGCGGCGTTTCTTCTTGCCGTCTTTCGCGAGCCCGCGCCATTCTTCCAGTGCGCCGTCTTCTTTGCGCTCGATGGAGAAGATCGGGTGCGCGGCCAGGCGGATCGAAAGCCCCTGCGCGCCCAGCTCGCCCGCCACCGAATCGAGCAGAAACGGCATGTCGTCGTTTTCGATCTCGATCACCGTGATCGCGCCGAGGCCGCGGGCGCTTCCCGCAGGCACAGGGTTGTAAATCTGAATGTCGGCCTTGCCGGGCGGGCGCATCGCGAGGTGCGCGTAGCTTTGTTTCGCGAGCGCCGCGATTTCCTCCGCGCTGTAGAGCGCGAGATCTTCAGGCGAAGCCGCTCCGAAAAGTGCGGCGACAAAATCCTGCGGCAGCTTCGCGGCAGCCGCGACCTTCGCCGCCTCCGCGATTGCGGCTTCGGCGGACGCCGCGCCGTTCGCGGTAATCTTTTCAGCGATGTTCATAAAGGCCGCCCTCCCTGCTTCCCCCGCAGGACCGGCCGGTCTTTTCTGCGGTTCGCAGCGCCGGTTTCATTCAGTCTCCGCTTCCATTCATCCGCTGTCGAGGCCGATGTTTCGGCCGCGGCCTCCGGCTGTTAGGCTTTTCCCTACATGCCAAAAAGGACACGACCATGAAGGCCGCAAGCAGTTCCACACCCACAGCGCGTCATGAAAAGGTGATGGCGCTTGACCTATCTCCTGCCGAACTCGACGAGGCGATGAAGGCCTACTTCGCGAAGTGCCAGGAGAAGCTCGGCTTCATTCCGAACGTGCTCAGGGCCTATTCGTTCGATCTCGCGAAACTGAAGGCGTTTATCGCGATGTCGGACGACCTCATGCTTGCGAAGTCCGGCCTCTCGAAGATCGAGCGTGAGATGATCGCGGTCGTGGTTTCCTGCGCGAACCATTGCCACTACTGCCTGGTCGCGCACGGGGCGGTACTTCGCAAACTCACGGGTGATCCGCTGCTTGCCGAAACGATCGTTGCGAACTATCGCGCTGCAGAACTCGATTCGCGCACGCGGGCAATGCTCGATTTTTCATGGAAGCTTACCGAATCGCCTTGGGAAGTCGGCGAGGCCGACCGCGAGGCACTTCGCGGCGCGGGATTTTCCGACCGCGATATCTGGGATATTTCCGCCGTGGCCGCCTTCTTCAATATGTCGAACCGCATGGCAACCGCGTCCGGCAACGAGCCCAACGCGGAATACTATTCGATGGCGCACTAGCTAAAGAAGGACGAGCTTGTTCGGCAGTTCGTCCTTGTTCACGGCGCCGGGCGGGAAGTGTTCGGCGAGCACCTTGCCGCAAATGCCGATCGCTTCGATGAAGCCGTTGCCGAGTTCGTCGCGCTTGATCCCGGCAAGCAAAACCTGCACGGCTTCGTCCCATACTTCGTCCGCCACCTTCTCGCTGATGCCGCTGTCGGCGACCACTTCCACATAACGCTCGGCAAGCGACACGAAGATCAGGACCCCGGTGCGGTTCTGCGTCTGGTGCAGTCCGTGCGCCGCGAACTGGTTCTGCGCTTCGGCATGGGCCCGGTCGTGTTTCACCCGCTTCGGCACGATGCCGAAGCGAACCGCGCGAAGGTTGAAGACGATCGCAAGCACCAGTGCCGTTCCGAGTTGCGCGGAGTAGATCGCAATCGCGCTCGTGAAGGTCAGGTAGATCAGGGGCAGCGGCACCAGAAGCGCGAGCAGGAATGCAACCACCAGCGGATAGGCGCGGTAGCTCCCCGATGCCCGTGCGAGCACACAGAAGATTTCTCCCGATGTCGACGTTTCGGTGCGCCGGATCGCTTCCGCGATTCTTTCCATGTCGCCTTGATCGAAGTGCAGACGCATCACCAGTTCCCCGAACTCCCGCCGCCGCCATACGATCCGCCAGCGCCCTTGCCCGTACTCCGCGATCCGGAGTCCTTCCCGCGCGTGACGCGAACGCCTGAGACGACGCGGGAAAGCCAGAACATGACGTTCCGGATCGTTCCCTTCTCCGGCACCAGACCGGCGACGATCAGAATCTGGCACAGCACGGAGATCACGATGAGCGCCGCGAGCAGGAGGAAGCCAAGCATAACGAGCGAGGCGCCTATCGAAATCTGCTCGAGGGGTTGCTCGGCGGTTTGCGCCGTAGCGTTAAGCGGCAAGAGCGCAAAGGCCGCGAATGCAATCTTTCGCATCACCAGCTTCCCGACGAACCGCCGCCTCCGAACGAACCCCCGCCGCCCGAATATCCGCCCGATGACGACGAAGACCAGGACGACGATGAAGATGATGATGACGAACTCCACGACGAGGATCCCGAACTGGGCCCGCTGTTCGCCCATTCCCAGAAGGTCTGCTGTTTCTTGCCCTTCTGCTTCTGGCCATAGATCGTGCTGCGCGTGATCGAGCGCACCGTGAGCCAGGTGATCAGGACCGCAAGAAAGATCGGGCCGAACGTGAAGATAAGGACCAGAAGCACGATGACCCAGTCGGGGATTTCCTGCCCTTGCTGCGGCGGCCGCTTCCACTCCTCGCCGCCCCCGGACAAAACCTTGATGATCTCGTCCGCGCCGGCGACGATCCCGCCCGCGTAATCGTTCGCGCGAAACTTCGGAATAATGACGCGCTGGATGATGAGCGACGACACGGCATCCGGGAGCACGCCTTCCGCGCCGTAGCCGACTTCGATCCGCACTCTCCGTTCGTTCGGCGCGACGATCAGCAGCACGCCGTTGTTCGTCGTCTTCTGCCCGATGCCCCAATGGCGGCCGAGCTGATAGCCGTATTCCTCGATGGTGCGGCCCGAAAGCGAAGTGAGCGTGACGACGACGAACTGCGCGGTGGTTTTAGTCTCGAGTTCTTCGAGCTTGCGGGTAAGTTCTTCGCGCTGCGCATCGCTCAGCAGCGCGGCGCGGTCCACGATGCGGCCCGTCAGCTCCGGAAACTGCAACGGCTCCGAAGTCTGGGCGGAAGCTGCGAACGGCGCGAAGCAAAGCACGAGCGCGACGAGCGCCCGCGCAAAGCTTTTCCCCGCCGCGGCGAAGCGCATGGAGATTACTTCGTGAACTTCACGTTCGGCACGCGCATCTGCTCTTCTGGAATCGTGAATGTCGCCATCGGCTTCTGGTCGCGATAGAGCGTGGACGCCCACAGGATGCCGGGGAAGGTGCGAAGCTCGGTGTTATAGATACGCACCGCCTCGATGTAGTCGCGGCGCGCGACCGCGATCCGGTTTTCGGTGCCTTCGAGCTGCGCCTGCAAGGTGAGGAAATTCTGGCTCGATTTCAGGTCGGGATAGGCTTCGGCGACCGCGAGCAGGCGGCCGATCGCGCCGGAAAGCTGCTGCTGTGCGTCCTGAAAACGCTTCAGCGCTTCAGGATCGGTGATCTGACTCACGTCGATCTTGATTTGCGTCGCCTTCGCGCGTGCTTCGACCACTGCGGTCAGTACGTCCTTTTCCTGCTGCGCGAAACCTTTCACGGTCTCAACGAGATTCGGGATCAGATCGGAGCGGCGCTGATACTGGTTCTGCACTTCGCCCCATTTCGCCTTGGCCTGCTCCTCGTAGGTCGGGATTGCGTTGACGCCGCAGCCCGCGGTGACGAGCGCGAGCAGCACGGCGAGACCGAGCGAGCGGATGCGCGGGAAGTTTGCGGAAAAGGAATTTGCGGCAATAGCGGCCATCATGCTGCTCCCGTTGCGAAGAGACGCGTGAGGTAAGACCCCACCGGAACGCGCGTCAAGCGGGGACAAAAGCTGCTAAGAAGGTCCCGTCATGAAAGCGATCCCCTCCTTCGCGTCACGCCGCCTGCCGGCCGTTCTCGCGCTGCTCGCGCTCGGCACGCAGGCGATATCGCAACCTGCAAGCGATCCCGCCACTGACATCGTGCTGCTCGCGAAGACGGCAAAGCCCGTCGTCGCGAAACACGGCATGGTGACCACGCAGGACGCCATCGCGACCAGGATCGGAGTGGAGGTTCTGGAGAAAGGCGGCAACGCAGTCGATGCCGCAGTCGCAGTCGGCTTCGCGCTTGCCGTGACCCATCCCCGCGCGGGCAATCTCGGCGGCGGCGGTTTCTTCGTCATCTGGCTTGCGGAAAAGAAGCAGGCGGTGGCCCTCGATTTCCGCGAAATAGCGCCGGCGGCGATCAACGCAAAAAGCTTTCTCGACGAGAACGGCAAGCCGGACATCGCAAAGACACTTCGCACCGGGCTCGGCGTGGGCGTTCCCGGCAGCGTTTCGGGTCTTGCAACGGCGTTAGAGAAATTCGGCTCCGGCAAGTTCACGCTTGCCGACCTGATCGCGCCTGCAATCGCGCTTGCGCGCAACGGCGTCCCCGTCGACAGCGATCTCAAGACTTCGCTCGCATTTTTTCAGAACACGCTCCTGCGCTGGCCGTCTTCCGCGAAAATCTTCGCGCGCGGCGGCAAGATTTTGCAGGACGGCATGCTGGTGCAGACCGATCTCGCGAATACGCTCGAGGCCATCGCGAAAAGCGGCGCAGATGCTTTCTACAAGGGAGAGATTGCGGAGAAGATCGCGCTGGCCGTCCGCGAAGCCGGCGGCGTCATGACCGCGGAAGATCTCGCGCGGTACAAAACCGAAGTGCTCGATGTCGTGCGCGGCAGCTATCGCGGCTACGACGTGCTTTCGATGCCGCCGCCCTCTTCCGGCGGCGCGCTCCTGATCCAGATACTGAACATTCTCGAAGGCTACGAATTCAAAGGCGGGCCGAACGCGCCGCACACGCTGCACCTGATGGTCGAAGCGATGAAGCGCGCCTATGCCGACCGCGCGGAATTCTTCGGCGATCCCGCCTTCGTCAAGGTTCCGCTCACGCGCCTGATTTCGAAAGATTACGCCGCGCAAATCCGCAAAAGCATCGACGAAACCAAAGCGATTCCTTCCGCCTTCATCAAACCCGGCATCGCGCCGAAGAAGGAAGGCGAGAACACCACGCATTATTCGATCGTCGACCGGCACGGCAACGCGGTCGCGGCCACCGTCACGCTGAACCTGAATTTCGGGCTCGGCCTCGTCGCGGAAG
>FKKE01003734.1_pt1 | contig 10545 bp, 9 predicted proteins | sample 1106331 | NCBI WGS metagenome assembly FKKE01 (sample SAMEA3931202, study PRJEB13176) | freshwater metagenome | biome: Drinking water system; feature: drinking water; material: freshwater | place: China | collected 2013-02-06 | reverse complement strand
GAAGAGCGCCGAGTAGCGACCGATCTCGTTGTACCAGCTCATCGACGGCCCGAGCGCCGACTTCATGCTCGATGCCTCGACGAACGACCGCAGGGTCAGGTTCGAGAACACGACGAAGACGACGAAGGTGCCGGCGGCGAGGATCGGCGCGATGAGCGCCACGAACGACCATCGCAGCGAGCGCTTGCGATCGCGGTCGGCGGTCTCGGGATCGCCGGATGCCGATCCCGCGGATTCGGTGTCAGCGGAGGAGAGTTCGGCGACGACGCGGGCTCGCTTGATGAGCGCCATGATCATCGGGCGTGCGCCGGCGATCAGTGCCGCCACCGCGAGCAGGCCCGTCGGGCCGGCGGCGATGCTGAACGCTCCGATCAGGCACGCGACGGCGGCCGGCAGCATGCGACCGGTGGCGATGGCCCGTTCGACCGAACACCAGGTCAGCAGGGCGCCCAGGCAGATGATCGGTTCGGGCCGCAGGCCGTTGTTGAAGGGGAACCAGCACGCCAGGAACGCGAACGCCGCCGTCCAGGCGACCATCGGGCGGGTCAGCGCGGCACGTCCCAGGCGGGGCAGAACCTCGTGACTGACGATGAGCCACACCAGGATTCCGCACAACAGTGCGGGCAGACGCATCCACGGACTCGCCACCGAGACGTGGCTGAGCAGTCCGAAGACCTGGTAGTACCAGCCGAACGGCGCCTCGGGTGCGCCGTACCAGCGGAAGTAGTTCGCGGTGTAGTCGCTGTCCTGGGCCACCCTCGACATGGTCAGGAGGTAACCGTCGTCGGAGGTGTTGGGCCCGATCATGTGCCACACGATCAGCGCGCCGATCACCACATAGTCGCGCGCATTGAGTCGCCACCACCGTGCCGGGAAGATCCGACGATGCCGTCGGCCGTCGGTCGAGTCCAGTGCTGCCAGGGCGGACAGAGCCAGTAGCGTCGACGCCACTCCGACGATCACGACCAGCCACTTCGAGATGGTCGGCGCGGTGTTGTAGCGCGAATCGATGGTGACGTGGGCGTCGAGTCCCGCGATGTCGGCCGCCGGCCCGGCGAGATCGGTGAAGAGGCCGGTCACCTGGGGGCGCTGGTCGGACGAATACTTGAAGGCCTCTTTGTCCTCGGTCGTGCCGGCGAGTGGCTCGTCCTCGCCGTCCTCGTTCCGGATGCCGCTCGTCATGCCGACGAATTCGGCGGTCACCGCGTCGGAATCGGCATGCACGACGATCTCTCGGCACCCCTGGTCGCGCATGTCCTGCAGCGTCGCCGACACCAGCGAGACGTTGCGGATGACCACCTCGACGCCCTGCCGGTCCAGGGGCGCATCGGCAGCACCGGTCTTGCGGATGAACAGGCCGCGCTCACCGGACTTCGGTGCCTGCTTGGGAGTCGTCGAGAGCAGCACCGACCCGCCGGGCGGCAGGGCGTTCACGGCAGTGCAGGGAATCGAGACGTCGAGGTCGACGGGCGTGTAGCCGATCAGCGGGGCCGACACCGAACCGATCTGACCGTTCTGCGGCCAGTCGATCTCGGCCGTTCGCTGCGACACCGGCATGAGGGGAGTCGCGAGTGCGAGCAGGAATCCGAGTAGACCGGTGACGATGGCGACGATCCTCGCTCGTCGAACGGTCTGCGCTGGCACAAAGAGAGATGGTAGCCGTTGGGATGTCTCGCCCCCGTCGGCGGCGGTGCGGGCACGACGGGTGGATGTCAACGGCCGCGCCGCGGCGACGCAGGAACGCCGATCGCCAGGTCAGGGCCAGTAAGGTGAACGCCATGTCCGACGCCGAGGTGCCCGACCGTCTGCCGATCCTGCTGCTCAACGGCCCCAACCTGAACACTCTCGGCACCCGGGAGCCGGCCGTCTACGGCTCGGACACCCTGGCCGACGTGGTCGACCTGGCCGAGCGCACCGCCGCCGAACTCGGTTTCGGTGTACGCGCGGCGCAGACCAATCACGAGGGGCAGATGCTCGACTGGATCCACGGATCCGTCGGCGAGATCAGCGGCATCGTCATCAACCCCGGGGGATGGACCCACACCTCGGTCGCCCTCGCCGATGCGCTCGTCGTCCCCGATGTCCCGATCCTTGAGGTGCACATCAGCAACGTCCATCGGCGCGAGGCATTCCGGCATCACTCCTATGTGTCACCGATCGCCGCCGGGGTCATCGCCGGTTTCGGCATCCGCGGTTATGAATTCGCGATTCGCCGGCTCGTCGATCTGATCGGCTGACCCACCCGGCGCGTCGTCGACTGTGCGCGTACAGACCGTTGGTGGGGCCTAGGCGAGTCGAGTCACGATGATTCGGCGGATGATTGGAGAGCGCGGTCGAGGATCGTGCGGAAACCCCTGACCAGTGCCTGGTGGGAATGAAGCGTGCCGCTCTCGAAGCCGATCAGCAGATACATTGCCGCAGAGGCGAACTCCTCGGCCTCCTCGCGATTGTGGAGCACCTCGTCGTAGGTGGCAGCGATGATGTCTCGACGCTCTCGGTCCACGGTGTGCTGAATGGCGAGCACCTCGGGATCGTGCGCGGCCCACACGCGGATCGCGGCCTCGGTCGCGTGCGGTAGCCGCAGGCCGATGTCGGTGAGGGCGTCGAGTCGCTCCCGTGGGTCGGCGATGTCGCGAGCACCGGCGATCAGTCGCTGGCTCTGTTCGTCGCGCCAGTGACGGATGAGAGCGGATCGATAATCGGCCCAGTTGCCGAATGCGTGATAGAAGCTCCCGGTGGTTGTCCCGGTCGCCTCGCAGATCGCCGCCAATTTCAGACCGGCATGACCGTGGTCGGTGAGGATGGCCAGCCCAGCGTCGAGATAACGCCGTTGGATGTACTCCGACGGTTGCGCCCTCTTACCGGTGGCCATGGGTCCAGTGTGCTGCACGAATGTCGAGGTCGACGTCCGGGTGCTCACAAGCTTGCGGCTCTCACATCCAAAATGTGACCCCTTGCACATTTCTATAAGTCGACTTACAGTGACGTGGCACTCACCGAGGAGGACATGTGATGGGTAAGGCGACACGTAACCGGGGGCTGGATCCGGAGACACAGTTTCACGAGATCTATCGGAACCTGTCGACCTTCGACTTCCCGTGGGACATCAATCAGGCACTCAGCTTCGCCCTCTTCCGCACGTACGCGGTACCGAGCATCGGCCGGTTGCTCGACGAGACGCGTGCGTTCACGGCCGAGACCCAGAAGCGCTACGACGACACCTCGCTTCTGCTGGAGGTGCCGCTTCTGGACGGTTTCGACAGCAGTCGGGGCAAGTCCGCGATTCGGCGCATCAACCAGATGCATCGCATGTACGACATCTCCAACGACGACATGCGTTACGTCCTGTCGACGTTCGTGGTCGTGCCGAAGCGGTGGATCGACGACTACGGCTGGCGGAAGCTGACCGACGACGAGGTGACCGCGTCGGTGAACTACTACCGGACCCTCGGGCGCCACATGGGGATCAAGGAGATCCCCGAGGACTACCACGCCTTCGAGGTCCTGATGGACGGTTACGAAAGCGAGCACTTCGCTTTCGATGACGGTGGTCGCCGCGTCGCCGATGCCACCAAGGGCCTGCTCGCGTCGTTCTATCCCAAGCCGCTCGCGCCGGCGATCGACATCTTCAGTCGATCGCTGATGGATGACGCGCTGCTCGAGTCGTTCGGTTACCGGCGGCCCGGACGTGTCGCGAGGTTGCTGTCGATCGGTGGACTCAAGGCGCGTGCCCGCGTCGTGGCGGCCCTGCCGGCCCGTCGCACACCGCAGTACGTATCCGAGATGCAGCGAATTCGCAGCTACCCGAACGGTTTCGACATCGAGAAGCTGGGCACGTTCGCGGGTGGTTGCCCGGTTCGACACCTCGCGCCCGAGCCTGAACAGCAAGCGGCGCCCACCGGAAGCTAGTCGCGGTCTGCGACCTCTCGTATCCGCGGAGCAGGTCGTTTCGTTCGCTCCGAACCGTTGCGCCAGGGAGGCATTAGTGCAACCATTGGGTTGCAGTAAAAATCCGCAGCATAGGGAGCAACGATGAGTGACAACACGGAAACCCACGACGTGACCGCCTCGGCGACAGCCGAGTTCGACCGGATCGAGCGCGAGATCTCGATCGACGCACCCGCCGACCGGGTCTGGTCTCTGGTCAGCGAACCGGGATGGTTCATCAATGACAAGGCGATCACCGAGCACCGGATCGAGCGGAACGGAGACTTGTCGACCATCCACGACCCCGTCCACGGCGCGTTCACGTTCCGCACCGTCGAACTCGACGAACCGCGGTACGCCGCGTTTCGTTGGCTCGCCGACTCCTCTGACCCCCAATCGGATTCGACGCTCGTCGAGTTCTGGATCACGCCGTCGGACTCCGGCGTGCTCCTCAAGGTCGTGGAGTCCGGGTTCGCGTCGCTGCCGGGAACGGAAGCGGAGCGACGCGCACGGTTCGACGGCAACAACGAGGGATGGACCATCGAACTCGAGCTGGCCCGAACACATCTCGGCGGCGTGCATGCCTGACGTCGCTCCCGTCGAGGTCTTCGCCGCGCTGTCCGACGAGAGCCGATGGCAGATCCTCACGCGACTGGGTTCGGAACCCGCGTCCGCGTCCCATCTCGCGGCCGAACTCCCGATCAGCAGGCAGGCGATCGCGAAACACCTTCGGGTCCTCACCGAGGCGGGACTGGTGACGTCCTCACGTGTCGGCCGCGAGATCCGTTACGAAGCCGTAGGTGCACAGCTGTCGCGGGTCGCCCATCGGCTCGACACCATCGGCCGTGGTTGGGATCGCCGTCTGGCCGACATCAAACTCCGCGCCGAAGAGGGCTGAGCCGCACGACAATTCTCGCCTGAGGTGCGAGGAGCGTAGCGACGAGCTTCGAAGGGTCCTGGTGGGACGACTCGCGAGACCCCTTCGTGACGCTCGCAGGCTCGCTCCTCAGCGGGTCGTGGACTTCAAGACCTCGTCGATCGCCCGGGCGGTGTCGGCGGCGTGGGGTGCGCGGATCATCGAGATGTGGTCGCCGGAGACGTCGTGAAAGGTCACGGCACCGGTCGACATCCGCCGCCACAGGTCCGGGTCGTCGGGGTTGGTGCGGGCGCGGATGACGCCGACGGGACCCGCGTACTCCCGGGGTCGGTACCGGCGGATCATCCTGGTGCCCAACCGGAAGAACACGATCCACTGCACCGGCGTCGGGAGCTCGACCATCCCGGCAGTGGGGACGAGGACGGCCAGCGCGAGCTCTTTCACGATTCGCTGGGGGAGCGGTTCGCGGGCGGGCGTGGGGTCGTCCCCGGTGCGGTCGGGCAGGGCGGTGTCACGGGCACCTCCGCGCAGCGCACGCAGGCGTCCGACGATCCCGACCTTCTCACCACGAACCCGCTTGGCCAGTGCCGGGTCGAAGAGCGAGTCCAGCACGACGACCGGATCGCATGTCTCGCCGGCCTTGGTCAGCTGCGCCGCGACCTCCATCGCGACGAACCCGCCGAGCGAGTATCCACCGACCTGATACGGGCCGCCGGGCTGGACCGATCGCATGTCGGCGATCGCGCGTCGTGCCGCGGCGCGCACGGAATGATCAGCGCGGCCGCGCTTTTCGACGCCACGCGACTGGATCGCGTAGACCGGCCGGTCGGTCTGCAGTGCTCGGACGACCGGGGTCAGGCTGGTCGCCAGGCTGCCGGCGCCGGCCAGCAGGAAGATCGGCCGGCCCGTGCCCTGCCGCAGCGGGATGAGGGTGGCCCCCGACGCGTTCGCCGACCGCTCCTTCGCGGCCGACTCGATGCGCTGGGCGAATTGCGCGATGGTCGGCGCCTCGGCGAGCATCGCGGTGTTGACGTCCAGTTGGAGGTGATGCTGAACCTCGGCCAGCATCTTCGCGGCGGCCAGCGAGTCGCCGCCGAGTTCGACGAAATCCTCGTTCCGGCCGATGGATTCGAGGCCGAGGATCTGGCACCAGAACCGGTGCAGCGCCATCTCGGTCATCCCACGGGGCGGTTCGTGATCCGGACGTGCGGGCGGAGGTGGCAGGGCCGCCCGGTCCACCTTGCCGCGCTCGTTGCGCGGGAGTTCGGCGAGCACGATGATGTCGCGCGGAATCATCCACGGGGTCAACGTCTTCCCGAGCTCCTGCCGGATCTCGGCCGGGGAGGGTGACCACTTCTCGGGGTCCACGGCGACGTGGGCGGTGAGCCGTGCCTCGTCGCGGTTGGCGGTGACGACCGCGTCGGTGGTCCAGGCCAGCGCGCGGATGGCGGCTTCCACCTCGAGCGGTTCGACGAGGTACCCGCGGATCTTGATCGCGTCATCGCTGCGGCCGAGGAGCGCGAGTTCGCCGGACTCGTCGAAGCGTCCGAGATCACCGGTGCGATAACGTGTCCGGCCGTCGTGCAACCCGATGAAGCGCGTCGCCGTCAGCTCCGGATCCTGGTGGTAACCGGACGCTACATGGGCGGATTCGACGATGACCTCGCCCGTGCTGCCGACCGGCAGATCGTTCCCGTCCGCGTCGACGATCCGGACGTGCTTGTCCGACGCCGGCACGCCCACGGGGATGGCACCGGGCTCGACGTCCCGCTCAGGCGGGAACAGGTTGAAGGCCAGGTTGCCGACCTCCGATGCGCCTGCCCAGCAACAGAAGACTCCGTCGGTCAGGATCGTGTCGCGGGCCAGCTGGATGTCGGCGCGGTGCGTCGGCTCACCGCAGGTCGACAGCAGTCGCAGGGATTCGACGGCGTCGTCGGCCGACAGCTCACCCAGCCAGGATCGCAGCAGCGACGGGGTGCAGTGCGCGGTGGTCGCCTCCTGTGCGACAAGCCAGTCCCGAAGCCCGATCGTGGTGCGGCGGCGGACATCCCAGAGCAGCATGGTCGACCCGTTGAGCAAGCTCATCGCGAGCGCGTCGAGGCCGCCGCCGAAACTGAGGGGTAGCAGGACGACGGCGCGGTCGTCGGGTCGCATGCCGAGGAAGCGACGGCCGTCCCGGGCGTGATTGACCGGCATCTTCTGCGCCAGCACCACGCCTTTGGGGGTGCCGGTCGAGCCCGACGTGAAGAGCAGGACCGCCGGATCGTTCGGGCCGGGCTGGTCCGCGATACGCGACTGATCTGGTTCTCGGGCATCGGCTGCGGTGTCCAGGACATCGGCACCGGACCGTTCCAGCACGACGTCGCGTCGGTCCGGCGGCAGGAACGGGTCGAGAAGGACGAGTGGGCGTCCCGAACACAGCACCGCCAGCATCCCGATCACCGAGTCGATGTCGGATTCGATCTCCACCGCCACGGGTTGGCCCGGATCGGTGGTGGCGACGATCGTGCGCGCGAGGTCGTCGACCCGGGAGGCGGCGTCGGCGAACGTGATCGACTGCTCGGGGGTCTGGAGTGCGACGGCCTCACCACGTATCGCGGCGACGGCTCGCCATCGGGCCGCAGCGGTGTCGGCGGCGTCGACGCCCGGAAGGTCGGTGACGACCGTGGCGCCGGTGGGAGTCACCCGGGCTTCGGGAGGGTTATGGCTGTTCATGTCCTCAAACTTCCGCGGAGGCGGGAAACGTCGACGGTCATGGACGGGCCAGGCGAACTCGAGCCCGGGCAACGGTGCCACGCCGCGCGGGACTCGGCCCCTCCTCCGGTCCCGACAGCTTGCCTGGCAAACCTACCCTTAGTCGCGCGAAGGAGCACGACCGGAGCGGGTGGGAGTAGGGAAGCGGCGGGTCGGCCGGGCATGACACCGGAAGCGGAGACATCCGGCCGGTCGGCGGTAACGTGTTCACCGGTCGTCGGACGGTGTGGTCCCTGCATCGCCGTCCGCGACGACGGGTGTTCGAGGCGTGCGAGGAGAGATCGACGATGCAGTACGACGAAGTGGTTCTGGGACGTCGCAGCACCCGCGGGTTCACCTCCGACCCCGTGCCTCGCGAGCTCATCGAGGAGATCCTCACCCTCGCCATGCGAGCCCCGTCGTCGATGAACACACAACCGTGGAACTTCCACGTGATCACGGGCGAACCGTTGGATCGCATCCGCGCGGGCAACACCGAGCGCAACCTGGCCGGCGTTCCCCATTCGCGAGAGTTCCGGACGGGCGCGGAGAAGTTCACCGGGACGCACCGCGACCGTCAGGTCCAGGTTGCGAAGCAACTGTTCGGCGCGATGGGCATCGCCCGCGAGGACATGGAGATGCGGCAGGACTGGGTGCTGCGCGGGTTCCGTCAGTTCGACGCCCCGGTCTGTGTGATCGTGACCTACGACCGCATCCTCGACGGCAGCGACGACACCCCGTTCGATTGCGGCGCGGTCTCGAACGCGCTGGTCAACGCCGCCTGGTCGCGCGGTCTCGGCGCGGTCATCAACAGCCAGGGCATCATGCAGTCGCCCGTGGTTCGCGAGCACGCGGGCATTCCCGACGATCAAGTGATCATGAAGAGCATTGCGCTCGGCTGGCCGGATGAGACCTTCCCGGCCAATGCGGTGGTCTCCGAACGCAAGTCGGTGGCCGATGCCGCGACGTTCGTCGGCTTCGAGTAGCGGTGGGGCTGATCCTGCCGGGGCTCAGCGTGACAGCGCCGCACGCGCGGCCGCGGCCACGCCGCCGTGATGAATCGGGCCGTGGCCCGGGAGCAGGATGTCGGCGTCGAGCTCGGTGAACCGTTGGACGCTGCGTCGCGCGGTGGGTTCGTCGTGTTGGAAGAGCGACGGGATGCACTGCGGGCCGGTGATCGACGAGATCTCGTGTCCGCTCACCAGTGCGTCGCCGGACACCAGGGCGCGGCCGTCGGCGACGAGGTAGGCGCTGTGGCCGTCGGTGTGGCCGGGGCTCGCCACGGGGACCGGTGCGCCCGGGAGGTCGAGCGGTCGGTGCCCATCGGTGGAGAACCCCGACGCCCGCGCGAGACCCGCGCGGCTGAGGACGCCGAGCGGAGTGGTCTTGGCCAGCCACGCCCACAGGCGGGGGTTCGCCACCTGCGGGGCGAGATCGAGCGCGTTCGCCTGCTGGAGGTGATGGCGCAGCGCGTGATCCACCTCGACCGGGTCCATGTAGACGTCGAACCCGTACTTCGCCTGCAGCTTGACGAGACCACCCAGGTGGTCGACGTGAGCATGGGTGAGGAGCGCGCCACGTACGTCCTCGGGCTTGCGGCCGATCCGTTCGATGGACTCGACGACCTGGGCGGCCTGGCCCGGATAACCGCCGTCGATGAGCGTCAGCTCGCCGTCCTGCTCGAGCAGCACCCAGTTCACGACGTCGGTGGAGACGAAATGCGTTGTCGACGAATCGCCGTCGACCCGGGTGATCGTCATCGGTCGCGCGGTACGGAACGGGAGTCGCATCATCATCACTTCCGGACGACGAGCACGAACGGGCCGCGCTCGGTGACCTCGAAACGCGGGTCGTCGAACACCGCCGGGTCGAAGGTGACCGTATAGCGCTTCACGTTCGGATCGTTGGGATAGACGTCCTCGGCGAGGCGGAGCGTGTAACCGTCTGCGCTGTACCGGAACAGGAAGACATTCGGCGGGGTCCAGGGGGATCGGTCGAGCGCGTCGACGAGCTGGTCGGCGTTCTCGCTCTTCGCCCAACGCTCGATCGCGGCTGCGCGCTTGTCGAATTCTGCCAGAGGGTTCGCGTAGTGCGAGGTGAGTCCCTGGAATCCCCAATACGGGTAGATCGACAGGAAACCGAAGTCGGCGGTGAGGACGACGTTCTCGGTGCGCGGCCGGCCGGTCTGTTCACCGATCAGCTTGTCCAGCTCCCCGAAGTAGGATTCGGCGCCGGCCGGGCGGGCGTCGGCGCGTTCGCCGTATCCGTCGGTGTCGGTATAGGCGGTGGTGATCTCGGTGCCCAGATGGCCCGGGATGCTCTGTGCCATCGCGATTGCCGAGAGGACGGCGAGTGCACCCACGACCACACGAACGTCGCCGAAGCGCCGTACCGCCGCATGCGCGAGGTCGACGACACCGAAGACGCCCGCCGCGCTCAAGGTAGCCACCAGGATCGGCTCGAGACGGAACGAGAGCAGTGTCGTGCCCAGAGCCGTCATCAGCATCGACAGCAGGCAGAACAGATAGACCGTCACCACCGTGACGCCCATGGCCAGGGCGACGGTGCGGGTGCGGAAGCGCAGCAGAATCCAGAGGAGGCCGATCATCGTGATCGCGCCGACGAGGTTCAGCCCGAACATCGGCAGCGGCAGCACCGAACCGCGTTCGGGCAGATAGTGTTCGGCGGTACCGCCGCTGGCGGGGGTGTTGGTCATCGCGATCACGCCGGGCGCCGCGATCTCGCTCGGCGCGAAGCCGCTGCAGCTGTGCGGTTCCGCGGCGCAGAAGAAGGCGCATCTGCCGGCGCTGGCCCGCGGCGAGCGCATGTTTGTGTTCGGTCCCGCCATCAGCCATGTCGGCAAATGGATTCAGAGCTTCAAGGAGTTCCCGCCGCGCCAGAAGCCGGGCAGCTTCAATCTCGATCAAGTGATGGAGGCGGTGACGGCCGGATCGCAAGGCAATCAATGATTGCCGGCAAGAGGCTCAGCGCCTTCAACCCGGTTCGCT
>FKKE01000608.1_pt2 | contig 10553 bp, 10 predicted proteins | sample 1106331 | NCBI WGS metagenome assembly FKKE01 (sample SAMEA3931202, study PRJEB13176) | freshwater metagenome | biome: Drinking water system; feature: drinking water; material: freshwater | place: China | collected 2013-02-06 | reverse complement strand
ACATGGTTGTGTGGTCTTCTTGTTTTGGTCGTTGGGAATGTGTCGCCGGATTGTCTCATAGGCCAGATTGCCAGGGGTAGCCCCGGTTCCGGTGACGACGGCTGCCGGCTCTAGTGGCTGAGCGGAATCTCAATCACCAATCCACCCATCGCCTCATTGAGCTTGAAATCCTTCTTGGGGCTATTGGGGTGCGCATTGTGGCAGCCGACGCAGGACTGGCTGACTGCCTTGTCGGCGTAGATGGCTTGGAAATATATGTCGTCGCCGTCTTTGATAGTGGCGGTCGCCGTCTGCTCAGGATGATTCTGGATCGCCGTCAGCCCGACGCGTTCCGATTCGGTCCTCGGCGCATTCTGCGGGTTGATGGGCCAAAGGCTGATCAAACGGTATCGTACCCGTGAGCCTGCCTTGGTGGAGAGTTCGCTGGTTTCCATCAGAAATTGCGCGGGCAGCGGGAGAGCGTTCTTCTGCGCCCGCCAGTTTTCGGCTGCGACGACCGCGCCACCCTTCTGGAGCCGTTCCACGACGTGCACGGTATAAAACGTCCGATCCGACTCGATGACTGCATGCAAGTAGTCGGTGACGGTCTCCGGCGGGATGCCGGTCATCTCCGCGGCCAGGGCTCCTGTATCGACAGGAAACCAGAAAGTCGACAGGATCAGTATGAAGCACAAGCGGGATCTCATGGCAGGACCTCCTTCGTGAAGTGGGGACCGGCCTCTCTCGACTAGCATAGTACTCTCCGCTTCAAGAGACAAACGTGGTTCCAGTGCTTTTTGGGGCAGGGCTTGGTCACCTCTCCTATCCCATTACAGCATCCGTTTCTGCCTCTTGACCCCAAACGGAGATCGGCCTAGGGTCGATCGGATGGGACGGGCCACTCTTTTCATCACGAGCGCTGTTGGTTTCATCGTGACTGTTCTGCCGTCGTTCGCGCTGGATAGGTCGGAATCGGAATTGAAACTTGAACCGGAGTTCGCTCAGTTGCGGAGTCGATTGAGCGCATTACCGGAATACAGCGGCGCCGATGCAGAATCCAAACACCGGCTCGCCGAGGAGTTGGCCCATCGTGGGGACGTACAGGGAGCCGTCGATTCCTATCGTGCGGCGATAGTGCTCAGACCCGATTGGGCTGATCCGTACCGTGGACTGGGGCAGGTCTTGCTCGATCACCACGATTATGCAGATGCGGTTCAGGCGCTGGAGAACAGTATTCGATTGGGGCGCGCCGATCAGCAGGGGTTCTATTGGTTGGGCCGGGCCTTCATGGGCAAGGGATCGTTGCCGGAAGCGGCTGCGGCCTTGCAACGAGCGGTGGAGTTAAAACCCGACGATGCGGAAACGATGGCGGATCTTGGACTCGTCCGCATGGCGGAGAGTGATGTGTCAGGTGCGGAACAAGCGTTGAACCGTTCGATTCTGATAAAACCAGACTATGCCGACGCCCACCGGCTGCGGGATCAGTTGAAGAACGCCAAGGGTGATGGTGCGGCAGCCAGAGAGGCCGGTCTCCGTATCCTCAAGAATCTTTTCGAACGGGAATAGTTCGTCCGGCTATGGTTGCCAGGTCGGTTGCTGATCCGAAGAGGACAGTACGATTGCCTGCACGGACAGCTGATGGCCATCGGGCTGTTCCCAGGTCTTCAGCCACATTTGGTGCAGCTCTCGGACTTCGATAGAGCCGAGAGACACCCACCCCGGCTGCGACGGCAGCGCGCCCTTCACGCAGGTCTTTGCGCAGAGATTGATCCAGGGATGGCCCGGATCGCCGCTCCCGAAGGCCCATACGAAGTAACTGCCACCCGGCAGATTCGAGGTGGCGCGGATCGGTGACACGCCCGGCAATGGTTGACGGAACATGACGACGCGGTCCGCCTGCTCGCGAGGAACGCCGCAGGCCTCCCCCTTGGCGTAGACCCACAGCGTGTATTCACCGGAGTTTGCTTTGCAGCCTTCGAAAGCGGTGTCTGTGCCGCCTCTCCAATCGGATGCCCGGAAGACTTGTCTTGCATCGGCGGGATGCACGTCCTCGGCCCATGTCGAACCGGACAGCGCGGAAAACAAGGTCACTATGCAAGCGGTGAATCCAGCGAGGGGAAGCAACCGTCGACACCTCATGGGCCGTTGTATCGAAATCGCATAGAAGAGGTCAATGAGCCGAACGATCCCTCTCAGCTTTTCAATGGTGCAGCATTTCCTGAATGCTATACTCGCTCCCGGATGATTGTGACACCAGATACCGAGCTCACGTTGGCTTCTGGCAACTCCAGGGCGGTGGTGTCGCCATGGGGCGCTTCACTGCGTCGATATTTTCTCCAGGAGGCCGATGGCCGCGAGACGGATATTGTGTGGGGATACTCGGGAGGCACTCAGAAGAAGGGCGGTCAGGGCGATGTTCTGATTCCCTTTCCAGGCCGTATAAAGGAGGGACGGTACTCGTTCGACGGTGAGAACTTTCAATTGGAGCGGAACGATAAAGAGGGGCCCAATGCCATTCATGGGTTCGTGCGCACGTTGCCGTGGCAGGTGTTCGTTTCGGAGAAGCACCGCGTCGTGTTTGCCGTCTCTCTCGACGCCGCACAGTATGGGGCCAAAGGGTATCCTTTTACCCTCGACATTCGTGTGGCGTATGAACTGGACGCTCGCGGATTGACGTGCTCGTTCGAAATTCGCAACACAGGCGGCCGTCAAGCGCCGGTCGGAGTGGGGTTTCATCCGTACTTCACGGTAGGCACGGGGTCGGTCGATGAGACGGAAGTGCTGATTCCCGGATCCGGTCTCGTCGAGTTCAATGATCGGCTGTTGCCGACAGGGAAGATCAACCAGGTGGCCGGTTCTGAGTGGGACTATAGGACGTTTCGGCCGGTCGGCGACAGACGATTTAATCATTGCTATATGCAGTTGGAACAGGACGCGGAAGGAAATGCCGTCGCGTCCTTACGCCATCTCCTAAGCGGCCGTACGATCTCCCTTGTCATGGATCGTTCCTGGTCCGCGATCGTGGTGTACAGTGGGGATGCGATTCCGGGGCATGCGCGCCGCGCCCTGGCGATTGAACCGATGACCTGCGCGACGGACTCCTTCAACCATCCGGAGTGGGGCCTGAAACGGCTCGCGAGTGGCGAATCGTTTTCCGGCTGCTATTCCATCCTGCATGCTTGGTCAACCTAACCCGTAATATTCACGAGCGCTTCTGCTGCACGAGTACGCCTCGGACCTTCAGGGCTCCGCGCACCGGTCTCGCAACGCGGCTCAGCGATTTCATGACGAACCGTCGTGAATAGTGCGGGCTAAGTGCAGAGGAACTCGGTCTCTCTCCAAGTCTCTCAGCCTCTGATACACTTTCATGGGATGCCATCCTCTGACCGGGAGGTGCGATGATGAACACGGAATATATCAGGGCCAGCCGGTACGATCTTGAGGGGCAAGCTCGCAATCGAAGAGTCTTCCATCAACGCCTGCTCGCCAAACCGTGGCTTGCCTTGGCCATGGGAATCGGGATGGGGCTCTTGGGCGCGAATGCGACGTTGAACTGGATGGACCAACCCCGATGGAACGCCCATCCTTGGCTTGGTTGGATGCTCGGTGCCGTTACGTTACCGTTCGTCTGTTACTTCTTCCTGTGCGCCTTGCGGGGCTTTCGAGCCGCTCGACGTCCGGTATCGGAGCCGAATCCGTAAAGACCGATGCCGCCCTCAATCCCACTCATTGCTTGACCTTCCTCTACCGTTTGCTACGCTGAGACCACAGGTGCGGAACCGCACCACTTCAATGTCTTGAGGAGGACAGAATGATTCTTGTGACGGGCGGTGCAGGGTATATCGGATCACATACTTGCGTTGAACTACTTCAAGCAGGCGTTGAAGTCACGGTCTTCGACAATTTCTGCAACAGCCACCCCGAGGCGCTCGTTCGTGTCGAACAGATTACGGGCAAGTCTGTGCGTCTGATCAAGGGCGACTGCCGTGACCGCGCCGCCTTGACCGCCGCGTTACGCGAGAGCCGGGCGAAGGCCGTAATCCATTTCGCCGGCCTCAAAGCCGTGGGAGAATCGGTCGAGGAACCGCTGATGTACTACGACAACAACTTCAACGGCACCGTTCAATTGCTGGAAGCCATGAAAGCCGTCGGTGTTAAGACGCTCGTGTTCAGTTCGTCCTGCACAGTGTACGGCGATCCCCGGAAGTTACCGCTCACCGAGGAACACCCGCTCTCGGCGACAAACCCTTACGGACGGTCCAAGCTAATGGTGGAGGATATGCTGCGGGATGTTCAGAGCAGCGATTCCTCCTGGCGAATCGGCATCCTGCGTTATTTCAACCCGGTCGGAGCCCATTCAAGCGGATTGATCGGCGAGGATCCGAAGGGCGTGCCGAACAATCTATTGCCGTTCATCGCCCAAGTGGCTGTGGGGCGCCGCCCACAACTCAATGTGTGGGGAGGGGACTACCCTACACCGGACGGTACAGGAATCCGAGACTACATCCACGTCGTGGATCTTGCGGTCGGACACCTGAAAGCATTGCAGGCCCTCGAAGCGACCGGCCCGCGCAAAGATTGTCTCACCGTCAATCTCGGTACGGGAAACGGATACAGCGTTTTGGAGATGGTGAAGGCCTTCGAACAGGTAAGCGGAAAAGCGGTTCCCTACAAGATTGCCCCGCGCCGTTCCGGAGACGTCGCCGCCTGCTATGCGAATCCGGACCGGGCCCACAAGCTGCTCGACTGGAAGGCGGAACGGGGACTCGAAGACATGTGCACCGATGCCTGGCGCTGGCAACAGACCAATCCTCAAGGCTATGCGGCTTAAGGGATCGCCGTCCTTTGCAGATCCTTTCGGCGGCGAGAGCCAGCTGTTTTTATTCCTTACTAATTGACAATCCCCCGGTCTTTGCTAGCTTTGTTTTATGCAAAGCCGATGGTTCTTCTCCGCGCCTTTTGTGTGCTCTCTCTCCCGTCGCGTGATTCTTGTCCTCCTCGTATTCGTAGCCCTCTATGCGTGGCTCGGTATCCGGTACCAGTTTGCCCATATGGATCAGGTATTTTTCCAGGCATCGCTGCAGGGACGTGTAGCATTGTTCCGTTATCTGGTCGGGGATTACGAAGGAGCTGCCCGTTCGTATCGACGGCATTTTGCCGAACATCCCGACATGCCGCAGTGGCTGACTCATGCGGGGGAAGCGGCGTTGCTTGGGGGTGACCTTACGACGGCCAGGGTGCAGGCCGAGTCGGCACTTACGAAGGACCATAATGATGCCGCTGCGGTCTTGACGCTAGCCGAGGTCGCGCTCCATGAAGGTGATACCGGTGGAGTTTCGGCATACGCCAAGCAGGTATTGGCACAGGATCCCGATGATCCTGACGCATTGACGGTGATCTCGCTTGGGGCAGCCAGGGCCGAGTCCTATGACAAGGCGATCGCGTCGCTGGAGCGTACCCTACGCACTCGCCGAGTCATCCAGCGGTACTCGTTGTTGCTGGCGATGATGGAGACGATGGGAGCGTTGGATGAACTGCCGCAGGATAAGTCGTCCAACAGCCTTATCGGGCTGTACGCACGGTATTTAAGAATGTTCGATCCAGCCAACGGGCGAGTAGCGATCCGGCATGCAAGGAAAGCCATCAGCCGCAATGAGCGAGTAGATGAAGCCTATCTCATCCTCGGGGTCATTCACGACAAGGAGGGTCGGAAGAAGCAATCGCTTCAGGCGTTTCGACGGGCCATCGAATCGAACCAGTCCAACGCGTTGGCTTTTTGGTGGGCATCGTTCGCCTACGGCAAGCTTGGGGACATTTCCAATGAGTACTTGATGGCAAAGGCTGCGACGGAGGCGGCCGTCGGAGATCCGTTTTTCGGCAGACACCTGACCTATGTGCTCATGGAGAAGCTTGGAGACGTGCAACAGGCGGTCACATATCTGCAAGCAGCGGTAATTGCGAATCCTGATCACTTGAAGAGCCGCGAGATGCTTGCCTATGCGTTGGATTATAGCGGCCGGTACGATGAAGCGCTCGAACACTACCGGGCTGTGATACGGCTCGATGCGAAGAATCCGGTGCACTATGAGAACCTGGCTGGAACTTTGGATCGTGCCGGCCGATACGACGAGGCAGTGGCGACGCTTCGGCGTGCAGTTGAGTTGTTTCCCTCCGCCGCCTCAGCCCATCTCCGTCTTGCTGGTTTGCATATGGAGCGGTATCGAGGAGTGGAGGCGACAGCGGAGTATGAAGCGGCGCGTCGATTGGGATCGTTTGATGAGGGCTTGTGCAAGGCCTATCAATTTGCGAACGATCTCGCCCATTCGATCGAGTGCTTCCAGGAGATTCTGAAAGGGGATCCCACGAGTCAATATGCCAACCGCAACCTCCCTGAGGTCATGCAGGCCTTCCAGTATCAAAGGACGCGTCGATGAAGACAATCCTGTCCAGGCTGAAAGAAAAAGTGCTTCGCCGTTCAGCACTGGAAGAAGCGGTGCTTCTCGGCTTTTGTCTGTGGGCGCTCTATGTCGTGACGCACTATCGGACGACAGGGTACTATGTCTTAATGCTCCTCCCCTGGGCAGGAATCGTCTTCGCCGCCATTGGATTTCTATCGTTAGCCGTTCAACTTCTTGCGTACGTTCCGACCAAAGAGGCGTTGGGCCATGATCTGCGCTTGTTGCAGCGCGTCGGACGCCTTGTGCTTTTCGCCTTTGTCTTCTATGGTGCAGCCCTGTACGTGAATTGCGCGTTTGATCTATCCCCCGTCACACGACATCGGACTCAGGTCGTCGAACTCACTGATGGTGAGATCGATTGGGGCAGGTTCGTGTCTTACGCCCATGCAGACCTCCGGTCATGGGAGAATCCTGGAGCGATCGAACGCGTGTTTGTGACGGGCTGGGAGCAGCAGAACCTCTGGGCACAAGAGCCCGTGATCGTAGAGGTGCATGAGGGTCTGCTTGGAATGAAATGGATTTCCGCCATCAGGAAAGACAATGAAGCGCATCTCATGCAGGTGATAAAGATCGCGCCAACGGCGGCATCCGCGTGGAAGCAGCTGATCTGGACTTATCTGGACGAGCAAAGATGGGAGGACGCAGTCAAGACTGCCCATGAGTATTTCCGCCACTACCCTGACGATGCCGATACTTTTTCACGGATATCCGATGTCTTGTTCATGTATCGCCAGTTTGGGTTAGCCATCCAGGTGTTGGAACCGGTGTTGGCGCACCGTCCCCATTACAAGGTGTACCAGATGGCGGCGTGGAATCTTGGACAAGGCTGGAAACCAGAAGACAAGAAGCGCGCGCTTCAGTTGGCCAAGGCTATGGTGGCAATGGAACCTGAGAATCCCGTCTCGTATTACACCCTTGGTTACATCTATTACTGGTTGGGAGATTCCCGTGAAGCCCTGCTTGCGTTCGATCGTCTCCTTGTGTTGTGGCCTGGTGTGGCAGAGATCGAACAGATTGTAGAAGGGCTGCGCAAACCATCCCGCCCAGCGAAAGCACCCCCATTGTAGTCTGCTGAGCCGTTGTCCTTTAAGGTCTAGGTTGGGAGAGTTGCTCGGAAAGTTCTCGTTCCGTTTGTCTATTTGTGCGGAACGCGACGATCGATTCTGTCCGCCCGTCCGGCAGGACCCAGGCCTGCACGTAGACCCCTCGATCGAGTGCACCGACTTTGGTGGTCTGATGATCGATTGTTAACTGCCGCTCATTTCCGTCCGGATCCTTGACGGTCAGAACATTTGCTTCGATCTTGACCAATTCGCCGAGTACCGGAGGATTCTCCTGACTTTGCTGACGGCTGATTTCCGTTGCGGCGCTCTCTGAGGGAAAAAAGGAGATCGAGACGAACAGAATAGGCGCGACGATCAGTATGTAGGCATGCATAGCGACTCCCTTGCTCGGCAATTTCCAATATGCATACGCATCATCCGTACCAGAGAACCTGTGTTTCGTGTTTCGGATTTCGGCGGTTTTTCAGTAAAGACAGATGCAGGGTCTTGGCGACATGGAGGCAAGTTCGAGCAGTATCCTGCTTGAGCGGCGGCGGGCGGTAGAAAAATGTCCGGTTAATGAACCGGTTGGGTGAAAAGGTTCGATTGTAGGATTATTACGACGATCTTGCGGAGTTTCCTGCAGTTTCCTGGAACAGACAGTTGAAGATGAGAAGAAGGAGAGGAACCGCGACTGACGGTCAGGACGCACGATTTGGTTCGATAATCCGAAAGCGCACTTCGTCGACGAGGGTATCGGCCGTCGTGCCTTCGCCGGCGAAGAGTCCACAGCGGTAGAGCCCCGGTTTCCAGCCGGCGCTCGGAGGAACAAGCTTGAAGAAGCCTGATTGATCACTCATGGCCATCAAAACGCGGTCCTGAACGACCGGCCGTTGATCGCCTTTCAACTCCTGGAGTTCCAAGTAACACAGGGAGGAGAGGGGCACGGCGTCATAGGAATCGGAGACCAGGCGAAAGACCAAGTAAATGTCCTGCTGCGTCGTCTGGAAGCTGTCGCCAGACCCTAGTGGAATGAATTCGTGGGCGCCCGTCGGAAAATCGTCCCGCATCACGCGGCTCGCCGGAATCACGTAGCGAAACCAGCTGAAGTCGGCGTCCCGGCCCATCAGCGACACGCTGGTGCTCAACGCATCCTGCGGTTTCAACCGATTCAGCATCTCGGGCGTGATTTCTTCAACCGGAAGGGCTTTGGGTCTCGCGGGAGGCTCCGCGAAATGCCGGTCGGCCTCGGGCAGGTGCGGCCGCACCTTGTCCAACCACTTCGCTAGTTTGTCCTTGCTCAAGACGCGTGTGCCGGACGGGAGGGCCACATTCTTGTTGGTCTCTTCGAATTCCATCGCCGTCTCGTAGAGCGTTTGAAAATGGACGAAGGCGTCCTCCCATTGCTCGAGTTCCACATAGCATTGCCCCATGCGGAAGACCGTGTCCGCATATTCCTCTTCGCCGGGGTTCAGATCGGTGATTTTTCCAAAGACGGCCACAGCCTCCTTGCAGCGGCCCAGTTGCATCAGCGTCAGTCCCAGTTGATGAGTCGCCGTGGGATCCTTTGGGTTCAGGGCAAGCATCCGACGAAGGACCGGCTCAGCCTCTTTGTACTGTCCGGCAGAGAACAGCCTCCAGGAATCCGCTCTAATGGCGGCCCACTCTCGCAATTGGGCCTCAGTGGCTCCGGGCGTGAGCACCGGGGTGAATCGTCGGCCTCGTTCCATGGAGCCGTAGATTTGCGCCAGCAGATTCTTGGCGGGGAGTTCCAGAGGCGAGCCGGCCGGCATGTGTCGGACCACGTGATCGATGTCCCCTTCTGCAGCCGGATAATCCAGCACATCGAAGTGGGCCCGGGCCCGCGCCAGTCGCCAACCGAGCAAATCCGGGGCCAAGGCAACCGCGCGTTTGTAAGCCTCGAGCGATTCTTCAAGGCGGTTCAGTTTCCGGAGCTCCTGCGCCAGCCGTAATGGGACAAGCGGATTGGCCGGATCGACATTTGCGATGCGTCGCAACTCCTCGATCGCTTCGTTCTCCTTTCCCGACCGAAGCAGAACGCTCCATTTTGCCCACCTGATTTCCAGGGCGTTCGGTTGAGACGCCAGCGCCGACTCATAGGCGCCGGTGGCTTCCTGCGGTCGACGGGTGGTCGTAAGGATGTCGCCGCGAAGCTTGTGGAGGGTGGAGGCAAGAGGATGTCGCTCGATCGCCTGATCCAGAATTTCGAGTGCACGGTCCATTCCTCCGCTGTCCCAAGCGGACTTGGCCTGCTCTGCGACCGACTCGTCGGAAAGCACCGGCGCCTCGACGGCGTAAGTCGGTCGGGTCATCACCGCCGGGCAGAGCACGAGACATAGGGCCAGCGCGCGCAAGCGAATAGTCGGATGAATCAGTGCAGCCGGCATGTCAGTACTCAGCGGTTAAGTTGACTTGACGCATTATAGCGCAGGGGAATTCAACCGGCCTAGGTACTCAGAGTCGCGGACACGCTAAGGGATTCACGACGGCGATGCCCGCGCGTTCCGGGACCTTGACAGCAGAAGGGGTGAACGAGTAGGGTTGCGCGCTTTCCTTGAGGTCACCATGTTCGCAATTCGAGGTTACAGGCATGGAATTGTCATCCGTCGGGCGTTCCTCCTCGTCTGCCATTCTTGCGGATTCCCCGGAAACCAATCCAACCTGGCTCAGCGTTGAGCTGAGGTTCGTAATCGCCGCGATCATGGTATTCACCGCTGTGGCGGTGACGGCGATCCGGTTCAGCCACGACGTCTTTGATCCGCTCGCGGATGCCTTGAAGCTTCAAGGGTGGGCGGCGATCGTGGCCCGTCCGAGCCTGCTCTGGTTCACGATGGGCATGGCGCTCATCGTGATCCGCACGCTGCTCTGGGTCCGGTATCGTCCCGTCGCCTCGGTGTCCTATGAGGACGCCCCGCCGATGTCCGTCATTATTCCTGCCTACAATGAAGGGGCGATGGTGCGGAAGGCCGTGGAGGCCTGCGTGAGAGCAGAGTATCCACGGGATCGCCTTCAGATCATCGTGATCGATGACGGCAGCACGGACGATACCTGG
>FKKE01003487.1_pt2 | contig 10564 bp, 10 predicted proteins | sample 1106331 | NCBI WGS metagenome assembly FKKE01 (sample SAMEA3931202, study PRJEB13176) | freshwater metagenome | biome: Drinking water system; feature: drinking water; material: freshwater | place: China | collected 2013-02-06 | reverse complement strand
GTGGCCGGCCTCGCCGAAGATGCCCGCGGTCGAGCCGACGAGGACGAGCGACCCGTGGCCCTGGCGCTCCACCTCGCGCAGGAACCCGCGCGCAGTGAGGAACACGGACGTGAGGTTCGCGCGCAGGCTCTCCTCCCAGCGGTCGAGCGTGAGCTCCCACACCGGGACGTCCTCCGACGGGTAGGCGCCAGCGACGGCGATGCAGGCGTCGATCGAGCCGAGTGCCGCGCGAGCGTCGGCGAAGAGCCGGTCGACGTCGGCCTCGATCCGGAGGTCGGCCTGGGCCATCGGCGCGTCGCCGAGCTCTACCGCGACCGCGCGTGCACGCTCTTCACCACGGTGGTAGTGGACGAGCACGCGCGCGCCTTCCGCGGCGAACGCGCGGGCGCAGGCGGCACCGATGCCGCCCGACGCGCCGGTGACCAGCACACTCTTCCCACCAAGCCCCGTCTCGATCGTCGTAGGCTACTTCCATGCGCGTCCACGTCATCTCGGACATGGAGGGCGTCGCCGGAATCGTGAAGTGGGAGCAGACGACCGGTGGCGAGTCGCTCTACGAAGACGGGCGTCGCCTCTACACGCAGGAGATCAACGCGGCCGTGCGGGGCGCAAAGGCCGCCGGCGCGACCGAGATCGTCGTCATGGACTGCCACGGCGCGGGGAAGGGGTGGACGTTCAACTCGCTGATCCCCGAGGAGCTCGATCCCACCTGCGAGTTCGTGGTCCAAGACGAGTGGACCGAGTACACGGAGTTCCTCGAGTCCGGCTGCGACGCCGCGCTCTTCGTCGGGATGCACGCGCGCGCCGGCACGGGCGACGGCGTGATGAACCACACGATCTCCGGCCGCGACTTCCAGAACCTCTGGTTCAACGGGACGCTCGTCGGCGAGACCGGCATCAACGCCGCCCTGTGCGGGACGTGGGGGTGTCCCGTCCTCCTCGTCACCGGCGACGAGGCGTCCTGCCGCGAGGGGCGCGAGCTCCTCGGCGACGGGCTGACCACGGCCGTGGTCAAGCGCGGGCTCAGCGCCTTCGGTGCCCGGAACCTCGCGCCTGCACGTGCCCGCGAGCTGATCGAGGATGCGTCGAAGCGGGCGCTCGCGGATCTCGCCGCCGTCCCGCCCTACGACCCGGGCAGTCCGTGCGAGATCAAGGTCGAGTACAAGAACACGAACGCCGCTCACGTGCTGCGCTTCCGGGCCGGCGTCGAGTTGCTCGACGCGCGCACGATCGTCTCCCGCGCCGAGTCGTGGTGGGAAGCGTGGAAACAGTTCTACTTCTGATCAGCGAAGCGCCAGAGGCTTGATGAGCGGCAGCGCCGACTGGCTCGCGATCCTCGACTACGGAACCTTCGAGGTCGCCGAGGACGGCCGGCAGATTCCGATACTCGGCTACGCCGTCTGCACCGGGGATCGCCTCGTGCTCGTCGACACCGGCTTTCCTCCCGCGTACGCCGCCGACCCGGCCGTGGCCGGCCGGCGTGACGGGCTCGACGCGTTCGGGCGGCTCGTCGCGATCGGCTCGGAGAACCTTCCCGCCGCGCAGCTCGCCCTCCTTGGCCTCGCTCCGAGTGACATGACGGAGCTCGTGATCACGCACGGCGACATCGACCACGTCGGCGGCATCGCAGACTTCCCCCACGCGACGATCGTCACGTCACGGATCGAGCGCGAGGTCGGCCCACCGCGGTACTTCGGAGACGTCCGGCCGGTCGCATGGCCGACCGACGCACACTACCGCCTCGCCGACGGCGACCAGGAGATCGCGCCCGGCCTCACGCTGCTCGCGACTCCGGGCCACTCCCCCGGTCATCTCTCACTCCTCGTCCGGCTGCGCGAGACCGGCCCGGTGCTGCTCGCCTGCGATGCGATCTCGCGTGAGCATGAGCTCGAGACCGGGGTGAACGGCGGCGCGTCGGATGTCGAGCAGGCACGGGAGAGCGCTCGGCGACTCCTCGAGATCGCGGCAGAGGAGGACGCGCACCTGGTCCACGGGCACGACCCTGCTCAGCGTCGCTCGCTTCGCTGTGCACCGCACGTCTACCGGTAGCGGTGCCGCTTCGCCACCCGTTGACATGTCACAGGTGCGGTGCCAGAGTTCCGCTGCCCGAGCAACATCGGGACCGGAGGGACGTCTGATCGTGAAACCACGAAGGAGGGCACCTGTATGAAGAGACGCGCACTCATCGCCGCGGCTCTGGCAACACTTGTCGCGGCATCGCTTGCGGCGTCCGCAGGCGCAGACACGCAGGCAGGCGCGCGATCTGAGGCTGCGGCCGTCAGCTGCAAGGGGACGATCAACATCGGGAACCTCACCGTCCTCACCGGGCCGGCCGCGTTCCTCGGCCAGTCCCAGCAGAGCTGGGCCGAGCTGGCGGCGAAGCAAATCGCGCCGAAGCTCGGGCTCAAGGCCAAGATCGTCGGCTTCGACACCACACTCGACCCGGCTGTCGCCCTCACCGCGGCGCAGCGGCTCGTCGGCAACAAGAGCATCCTCGCGACGCTCGGGCCGGCGACATCGGGCGGCGTGCGGTCGACGAGCCAGACGCTCGCGGACGCGAAGGTCGTCCACGTCACGCCGTCGGCGACGAATGCAGCCCTGACCAAGGGCGGTTCGCCGACTGCGACCGGCTACTTCTACCGCGTGGTCGCCGACGACTCGGTGCAGGGCACGGGTCAGGCGAGATATGCGGTGGACAAGCTGAACGCCGACAAGGTGACGATCTTCGACGCGCAGGAGCCGTACTCCGTTGGTCTCGCCGAGACCGTCGAGGCGTACATGCGGCGGCGCAACGTCACGGTGCAGCGGCTGTCCGTCACCAACTCGACGACGGACTTCTCGAGCTTCGTGACGAGAATCGCGAGTGACACGGATGTCGTCTTCACTCCCTTCCAGGTTGCGGCGAACGCGAACCAGGTCGCCGTCCTCCTGAAGGAGCAGGGCAAGCGTGCGGTCGTGTTCGGTGGCGACGGCACCGTCGATCCGGCGTTCAAGGTCCCCGGCTCGTACGTGTCCAACTTCGCACCCGACCTCGCAGGCGTACCCGGCGGGAAGGCGATCATCGACGCGTGGAGGAAGGACAACCCGGGCAGGACGCCCGACGTGTTCGGGCCGCCCGCCTACGGCGCAGTGCAGACGATCCTGTACGCCGCCAAGCGGGCCTGCGCCGGCAAGTCCTCCATCGAGCGCATCAACATCAAGCGCAAGATGAAGGCCGGGCCGGTCCCGAGCTTCGTCCTCGGCGGGACGTTCAAGTTCTCGTCGAAGACGAACGATCCGCTGAACGGCGGCTTCTGGCTGTTCCAGGTGCAGTCGGACGGCTCGCTGAAGCAGATCGGCAAGCTGTAGTCAGGACTCGTGGCCCCGGCTTCGGCCGGGGCCACGACGTTCCTCGGTCGCTGTTCGCGGGCTTTAGACCGGAGTAGGCTCCCGCCACGGTGGACTACGACAAGTTCTTCCAGACCATCGTCAACGCGGCGACGCTGGGAAGCACCTACGCGCTCATCGCGCTCGGCTACACGATCGTCTACGGGATCCTCAAGCTCCTGAACTTCGCCCATGGCGACGTCTTCATGGTCGGCGCGTACGTCGGGTTCGGGATCCTCACGCTGTTCGGGGGCGCGCTCGACCCGTCGATCTCGATCTGGTACGTCCTGATCCTCATGGTCATCGCGGCCATGGTCGCCTGCGCGACGCTCGGAGCCGTGATCGAGCGCTTCGCCTATCGGCCGCTGCGCAACGCCCCGCGCATCGCGCCGCTCATCAGCGCGCTCGGTGTGTCGTTCTTCCTCGCCTACAGCGTGCAGCTGCTGTTCGGCGCCCAGCAGCGGACGTACGACTCGTTCAGCTGGGACGGAGGGAAGCTCTTCGAGCCGGCGATCACGATCGGCTCGTTCACGATCTCCTGGCTTCGGGTGATCACGATCGTCGCGTCGATCGTGCTCATGGTCGGGCTCTGGTACCTCGTGTCGCGCACCCGGACCGGGAAGGCTATGCGGGCGACCTCCATCGACCTCGACGCCGCGGCGATGATGGGTATCGACATCGATCGCGTGATCCGGTTCGCGTTCGTGCTCTCCGGGGCGCTCGCGGGGGCCGCCGGCGTCCTCTTCGCGCTGCGGACCTACCTCGTTCCGACGATGGGCTTCACGCCGGGTCTCTTCGCGTTCACCGCGGCGGTGATCGGCGGCATCGGCTCGATCCCGGGCGCGATGCTCGGCGGGTTCCTGCTCGGCGCGGTCGAGGCAGTGACGATCACGTACGTCATCACCTGGATCGGCCTCCCCGAAGGTCTTTCGAACCTGGTGATCTTCTCGCTCCTGATCGTGTTCATGCTCGTGCGCCCGCAGGGCCTCCTCGGACGACCCGACATCAAGAAGGTGTGAGATGAGCGAGGAACGAGGCCCGCAGATCGGCAAGGACGAATGGGTCGCCCGCTCGGGCGAGAACATCGAGCGGCACCGGCTCGTGCGGCTCTGGGACCGTGTCCCGGGCTGGACGCGACTGCTGGCGTTCGTGGTCGCCGTCGGATCGATCCCGCTGATCACGGACGACGGCTACGTCAACGTCGTCGTCTTCGACACGCTGATCTTCTGCCTGCTCGCGATCGGCCTGAACGTCGTCGTCGGCTGGGGTGGGCTGCTCGACCTCGGCTACATCGCGTTCTTCGGGATCGGCGCGTACACGTACGCGATCCTGAGCTCCGACAAGTTCGACCTGCACCTGTCGTCGCTCGTCGTGATGGCGATCGTCGTCGTGCTCGGCGCGCTGGTCGGGCTCCTCGTGGGGCTGCCCTCGTGGCGGCTCTCCGGCGACTACCTCGCGATCGTCACGCTGTTCGTCTACCAGATCTTCATCAGCATCGCGACGAACGGCCAGGACCTCTTCGGGTTCGATCTGACGAGTGGCGTGAACGGGATCGCGGACCTCGACCCGTTCGACCTCTTCGGCCGAGAGATTCCCGTGAGCAAGCTCGGCGTGTTCAACTCGAACTACGTCTACATCGCGCTCGGGCTCTTCCTCGTCGTCTTCGTCGCGCTGTACCTCGTGAACAACTCGCGGATCGGACGCGCGTGGCGTGCGCTGCGCGAGGACGAGCTCGCCGCCGAGCTCATGGGGATGCCGACGGACTGGCTCAAGCTTCTCGCCTTCGCGTTCGGCGCCGCGGTCGCCGCGCTGACGGGCTCGCTGTTCGCGTCGCTCAAGGTCGGCGTCTTCCCCGAGACGTTCTCGCTCACGCTGCTCATCACGGTCTACGCGATGGTCATCCTCGGCGGCGTGGGCAGCCAGACGGGCGCGGTCGTGGGCGCGGTGGTCGTGTACGTCTTCCTCGAGGCGCTGCGGGATCCCGACGTTTCGGGCTGGGTCTTCTACCTCGCGATCCTGCTCGCGCTCGTGCTCGTCGTGCGACCGCGGTGGATGGTCGCCGCGATCGTGGCCGGGTCGATCGTCTTCGGGTTCGCCGTGCACGCGGTCGCAGGCGCGATCGACGAGTCGTGGACGACGACAGCCTCGCCGGAAGCCGACGCCGTCACGCGCTTCCTCGATGCCTGGGTCGTGATTCCCGCAGCCCCCGGCGACTCGCGGGCCGTTGCGTACATCGGGCTCGTCGCGCTGATCCTCCTCGCGACGACGGTGAAGGGGATCTGGCGCTGGCTCGTGCTCGTGCCGACGCTCTACCTCGCGGCTTTCGTTTGGGAGAACGTGATGTCGCTTCAGCCCGACGTCACGCGGTTCGTGCTCCTGGGCGCGATGCTCGTGGCCGTGATGGTGGTCCGGCCGTCGGGGATCCTCGGCGAGCGGCGGGTGGAGATCGTCTGATGGCTGCCGCCCTGCTCGAGCTGAAGGGCGTCTCCATGGCATTCGGCGGCTTGACGTGCGTCGACGACCTCGATCTGCACGTCGACGAGGGTGAGATCGTGAGCGTCATCGGCCCGAACGGCGCCGGGAAGACCACGCTGTTCAACCTCGTCACCGGCGTGTACGAGCCGACGGGGGGCGACATCGTGTTCGAGGGCGAGTCGATCAAGGGAGTGGCGCCGCACAAGATCACCCAGCGCGGCATCGCGCGCACGTTCCAGACGCTGCGGTTGTTCCTCAACATGTCCGTGCGCGAGAACGTGATGGCCGCCGCCTTCGGGCACACGAAGGCGGGTGTCTTCCGCTCGATGTTCCGGACACGTGGGATGCGGCGCGAGGAGCGCGAGATCCGGGAGCTCGCGGAGAAGCGGCTCGCGTTCTTCGGCGAGCGGCTCATGGGCTACCGGTGGGATCAGCCGGCGTACTCGTTGTCGTACGCGAACCGCCGGCGGCTCGAGATCGCGCGGGCGACGGCCACGAACCCGCGTCTCCTGCTGCTGGACGAGCCGGCGGCCGGGATGAACCCGAAGGAGACACAGGAGATCACCGAGCTCATCTCGCAGCTGCGCGACGAGGGCGGCTACACGATCCTCGTCATCGAGCACGACATGCACGTGGTCGAGGGGATCTCCGATCGCGTCGTCGCGCTCGACCACGGGGTGAAGATCGCGGAGGGCACGTTCGAGGAGGTTGCGACGAACCCGCGCGTCGTCGAGGCGTACCTCGGCACGGGCGCGATGGAGCGCAAGTGAGCGACGCGGCGGCGAACGGCGCCGCGCCCCTGCTTCGGCTCGAGGGGATCAACACGTACTACGGCTCCATCCACATCCTCTCGGACTCGAACCTGCACGTCGGCGAGGGCGAGCTCGTGTGCCTGCTCGGCGGCAACGCCTCGGGGAAGTCGACCACGCTCAAGACGATTCTCGGCCTCGTGCGGCCGCGCACCGGGACGGTGACGTTCGCCGGCGAGGACGTGACGAGCATGCCGACGTCGCACCGGATCAAGCGCGGGCTCGCGATCGTCCCCGAGAACCGCCGGCTGTTCGGGCCGATGACCGTGCTCGAGAACCTCGAGATGGGGTCGTACCTGCGGCCGAAGGCGGATCTCGCGGAGGAGTTCGAGCGCGTGTACACGCTGTTCCCGCTGCTGTACGAGCGGCGCTCGCAGCTCGCCGGGACCTTGTCGGGGGGCGAGCAGCAGATGGTGGCGATGGGCCGAGCTCTCATGTCGAAGCCGCGGCTGCTCCTCATGGACGAGCCGTCGATGGGACTCGCCCCGGTGTTGGTGGAGCGGAGCTTCGAGATCATCAAGCAGGTGCACGAGTCCGGCGTCGCGATGCTCGTCGTCGAGCAGAACGCGAACGTCTCGCTCTCGATCGCCGACCGCGGCTACGTGCTCTCGACCGGACGCATCGTGCTCGAGGGCAGGGCCTCCGAGCTCATCGCGAACGAGGACCTGCGAAAGGCCTACCTCGGCCGTTAGGGACGTGTCCCGGTGTCAGACACCGTGTCAGACACCGGGACGTGTCGGTTCAGGCCAGTGCGGGGAGAACGTGCTGGCCGAGGAGGCGGATCGCCTCGCGCGGATCCGGGCCGAGCGGGCCGCCCAGGCTGACGTGCGTCACGCCGAGCGCACCGAGCGCGGCGATGCGCTCAGCGACTTGCTCCGGCGAGCCGGAGAGCGCGAGCGCGAACATCGGCTCGGTGACGGCTGCGGCGGCGTCGGCGAGCCGGCCCGAATCGACGAGCCTTCGGAGCGGCGCGAGTGTCTTTCTCGACAGACCGACGGACGAGAGCGCCCGCTCCTCGAGGTAGGGCCCGAAGGTGGCGATCATCTCCCGCAGAGGATCGGCCGTGCGACTGCCGTCCTCGGACAAGGAAAGCCATGCGCAGGCGACGATCTCGAGCTCGGCGGGGTCGCGACCAGCACTCTCGGCACCCCTGCGCACGTCCGCGACGAGAGCCTCGACCGACTCCGGTGGCGTCGCCATCAGCATCGCGCCGTCGCCGATCGCGCCGGCAAGGCGAAGGAGGCCCGAGCCGAAGCCGGCCACCAGGATCGGCGGATTGGGCCTGAGCGGCTCGAATCGCAGAGCGCACTCGTCGCCCCAGCTGTACAGGCCTGCCTGCGCGACCGTCTCACCTCGAAGCAGTGCTCGCACGATCGCAACCGCGGCACGCGTTCGTTCGACGACGTCTGATCCGTCCAGGCCGAGCCACTCGACCATCGACGTCGTGTGCAGCCCGAGGCCGAGCGCTGCTCTTCCACCTGACAGCAGATCGAGCGTCGCGAGGTGCGTGGCGACCTCCGACGGGTCGGTCGTGTACGGGTTCGTCCCGAGGGAGCCGACGATGACTCGCTCGGTTGCCTCTGCGATCGCGGTCTGGATCGTCCACGCGTTCGACATAAAGGGGTCGTGCGGTACCCAAACCTCGTCGATGCCCGCCTCCTCCGCGGCGACCGCGAGCTCGACGATCTCGCGTGGCGAGCCGAGGTACTGGACGAGGCGAACGCTGACCTTCACGGCGTGCCGAGGCTATAGCGCGGGCGGCCACTAAGCTCCGCCCGTGGCCGATTCAGACATGGCTCGGTGTCTGACCCCGCGTCTGACCCCAGGGGTGTCCGTTCGGGACGAGTTCCCGATATTCGAGCACACCACCTATGCGAACTCCTGCTCGCAGGGCGCGCTCGCCAACCGCGTGCGCGACGCGGCCGAGCAGTGGCTCGCCGGCTGGGACGAGAACGGCGCTGAGTGGGAGTTCTGGGTCGAGCGCAACGAGGCGGCGCGCGCCGCATTCGCCGGGCTCGTCCACGCCGAGCCCGGCGACGTCGCCGTGACGACCTCGGTGTCCCAGGCCGTCAGCGCGCTCGTCTCGGCGCTCGACCTCGGTGGCGACCGGAACAAGATCGTCATCAGCGAGTACGAGTTCCCGACCGTCGGCCAGATCGCGCACGCGCAAGAGCTTCGCGGCGCAGAGATCGTGCACGTCCAGCCCGACACGGACGGCCGCATCCCGCTCGAGCGCTTCGCGGAGGCGATCGACGAACGCACTGCACTCGTCTGCTCGACGTTCGTCTCGTTCCGCACCGGCCACCGGCACGACATCACCGCGATCGCCGAGCTCGCGCACGCGAAGGGCGCCCTCCACCTCGCCGACAGCTACCAGGCGATCGGCGCGATCGACCTCGACGTCCGCACGCTCGGAGCCGACGTCGTCACGGGCGGCACGGTGAAGTATCTGCTCGGCTCGTCCGGCCTCGCGTTCATGTGGCTGCGCGACCCGCTCCGCTCCGAGCTCCTCCCGACCCAGACGGGCTGGTTCGCAGACGAGGACATCTTCGCCATGTCGATCGCGGACTACTCGCCACACGCGACTGCGCGGCGATTCGACAGCGGCACTCCTCCGGTCCCGTCGCTCTACCCGGGCGTCGCCGGGATGGAGCTGGTCGCCGAGCTCGGCGTCCCGCGGATCGAGGCCCACATCCGCAGCCTCGTCGATCGCCTGCTCGCGGGTCTCGACGAACTCGGCGCGACGGTTGTCACGCCGCGCGGCACGAACGAGTACGGACCGATGGTCTGCGTCCTTGCGACCGACCCGAACGCGCTCGTCGACGCGCTCGCCGCCGATCACATCGTCGTCTCGACTCGCGATTCGAACCTGCGGATGTCGCTGCACGCCTACAACATCGAGGAGGACATCGACCGCATCCTCGCCGCGCTCGCCGCGCACCGGGCGCTCCTCGCCTAGCCAGCCCTGAAACGACGGAAGCCCGCTCGCGCGGGCTTCAGTCCTTGTACGGGTCGCGGACGTCGCGACCGGCCATCGCGACGCCGAGCGGGCGGAGCGTGTGCTTCACGCGGATCGAGCCCGCATGCGCGTCGAGCACGTCCGGCAGGCGCTTGTACACCTCCGGCGCCTCGTCCGCGCCGCCGCCCACGAGCACGATCCCCTGTCCGCGCAGCCGAGCCTGGACCGCAGGCCAGTCGACCACGCCGGGACGCACCTGCTCCTCGATCGTCGTCTTCATCAGACCGGCGTCCGGATGCTCCGGGCACCCGTCCTGCGTGTCGAAGACGCGGTCGCAGTCGCGGTTGCGGCACGCCCACCCCCGGCGGCGACGCATGCGGCCCGCGGCCTGCATTCGGCTCATCACGCGGCCGGCGCCGTGCACCGTCGAGGCCAGCGCCTGCTCGGCTTCGTCGCCCGCGACGCCCTCGAGGATGACCGAGTCGTCGCCCATAGAGCCGCCGACGAATCCCTCCTGGCCCGGCCACGCGGGCGTGCAGCCCTTGCGGATGACCCAGTAGGTGCGGCCGAAGTGCTCCTCCCGCCACGCGAAGTTGTGGTGGTTGTGCACCTCGTGCACGGCCTCGCCGCCGATGATCTCGAGCACCTTCTCGACCACGACGTCGCGGCCGGCGTACGCGTACTCGCCCGCCAGCTCCATCGCTGCGACGTACGACCGCCCGAGCTCCGAGTCGATCTCGAAGAGGACGGGCGGCGAGTCCATCTCGCCCCCGGTCGCACGGTCGCCGAAGCGGAGCCCCTGGGCCAGCGCCAGGAAACCCGACGCCGTCTTGTGGCCGAAGCCGCGCGAGCCGAAGTGGACGCCGACCCAGATGCGGCCCTGCTCGTCCTCCATGACGTTGACGTAGTGGTTGCCCGAGCCCACCGTGCCGAGCTGCGACTCGGCGAGCTGCGC
>FKKE01000152.1_pt2 | contig 10564 bp, 12 predicted proteins | sample 1106331 | NCBI WGS metagenome assembly FKKE01 (sample SAMEA3931202, study PRJEB13176) | freshwater metagenome | biome: Drinking water system; feature: drinking water; material: freshwater | place: China | collected 2013-02-06 | reverse complement strand
CAGCGCAAGGTCGAGCGGTGCCAGGAACAGAAGGGCGTCCCGTCCTGCCGGGAGTGCGGTTACTTCGACCACTGCGAGACGGCCAAGGACTTCTTGGTCCACCTGCGATACAAGCAAGAGCCGCAGGCGGACAAAGAGCTTGTCGTGCAAGACAAGCTCCCAGATTGGCTGTTTCCCCCGGAGATCAAAGCGCATGGCGCAGGTGAAGACCGAGGCGACGACGCGCTCCCTCGAAGACCAGGACCCTCTCGTTGATGAAGACTTGCTCGCGGAGATGATTCGCGCGCTGGTGGACCGTCCACATGAGGTGCGCGTCGAGGCGCACGCCAAGAACAACGGCGTTGAGCTCCGCATCTACGTTCATCCGTCCGATCGCCGCCACGTCCTCGGGCGCCAGGGACGGATGGTCATGCTATTGCGACAGTTCTTCGGCGTGATCGCGGCGCGGCAGCAACGCAAGACCACGATCGAGGTGATGGAGTCCGACGAAGAGCGGCAAGCGCGCCGAGGAGTACGGACAGACGGCTAGATCCACGCAAGCAGGGGTAAGATGAGTCTGTGGAGCAAGCTCATGGGTAACGAAGAAGGATGGCGCACGCTGAGCGCGCGCGTACTGGAAGCAGAGCACGATCGCTACTCGGAGCTGGCCAAGCTGCGAGGCATGTCGCTCTCGGCGTTCGTCCGAGAAGCGATGGCTGTGATGTATCCGCAGGAGCTGTTCGAGGAGCAGAAGGCGAACCTGCGCGAACAGGCGGATCCGCCGTCAGATCCGGCACCGCCTGTGGCACTGCCGTCTCCGCCGCCGGTCGCTGTGCGTCCTCCCGATCCGGCGGCGTCGTCCGTGATGGGGTTCGGCGCGCTGACCGAGACTTCCGTGCTGGACCTCGAAGACGGACTCGCTGCGGCGTTTGCGGCGCTCGATGGCCACGAGGCCGGGCGTGCGCCCATGGGCACCGTCCACGGCGCACCACCGGGCGCAGGCGCGGCGGGAACGCGGCACGGAGCCACCGTTCCGGGCGGACCGCCCGTACGCAACGACGGGCACCCGTGCAGGCACCTGAACCTCGTGCCGCCCGCAGGGCTCACACGCGGAGACTGCCAAGGGTCCTGCCTTGCGCAGCATGGGCGCCCGTGCCACTGGCCTGCCAACGTGGCCGCGGACTGCGGGAGCTTTCGTCCGGTGGTGACGGGACCGCACAAAGTACTCGGTTGACAATCGTGACGTATAGGCTAGGTTCGTTACCTCACGACCCGAGAGGAACGAACCACAATGCGCGAAGCTCATATCGAACGCCTGCCCTCTGACAGCTACATCCCTACCCGCGACCTCGCCTACGCGGACATCTTCCGGCTGCACAAGCTGTTCGAGGCCCTGTACGGCGCCACGAATCTGATCCTCACGGGGCCGAAGGGAAACGGCAAGTCGCTCGCCTTCGCGTCGTGGGCCGCGGCGAAGAAGTACCCGATGGTCACGGTAGACTGCTCCGAGGATCTGCGGACCTCGAAGCTGCTCGGGTCGTACACGCTGCGCGGCAACGAGACTCCGTTCGTGCTCGGGCCGATCCCGACGGCGTTCGAGATTGCGAACGAGACGGGCAATTGCATCCTCAACTTCGAGGAGATCAACGCGCTCTCGCCGCAGGCGCAGTCCGCAAGCGCGTGGAGATTCCCGAGGCCGGACGCGTCTTCTCGCTCTCGCCGGGCAAGACGCTGTGGATCGTCGGGTCGATGAACAACGCAGGCTACGGCGGTACGCACCAGCTCAACGAAGACCTGCTGTCGCGCGTGGATCTTGTGCAGGTCACCTACCCCGAGGTCGAAGACGAGCGAAAGCTGATCACCGCCGCGCTCTCCGAAGAGATCTACGCGAAGGCGAGCAAGCCGCTCGGCGCCAGCGGCGTCACGTTCCTCGACGGCGTGCTCACGCTCGCGCGCGAGACGCGCCAGGGCAAGGGCTTCGACTACGCGCTGGCGCCGCGGGACGTGGTGCAGATCCTGACCAACTACAACCGCATCGGGCTCGGCCCGGCGCTGCAACTCGTGCTCGGCAAGTACGAGGGTGAGTTCCGCGTGACGATGAAGCGTCGGATGCTGTCGATCTTCCCCGAGGCGAAGCTGCCGAAGTTGGTCGAGGAGCAAGGATGAACTCCGTACCCAAGGGGGTGCTGGCGAAGACCGTGGGGATCTTCGCCGGAATCACCCGACGCGACTTGACGCTTGAAGACGGACCTGAGCCGACCACGGACGGCACGGTCATTCGGGTGCCGCACGACTCGCCGGACTCGTACGAGCTGCTGGAGAAGGAGCTCGCTCGGGTGGTGTTTCACTCCGACGCGCTGGTGCGACAGGCGTTCATCGAGGAGTACGTGGCGAAGATGGCAGTGCTCGCCAAGCGCCACGACGTACCCATCCACGAGGCGAACATCGCGTACCTCGTGGGTGGGGTCTTCGACGTGCTGGAGGCCCACCGTGTTTTGACCTTGTGGTCAAGACTCTACCCGGGGAGCGCCGGTCGTATCGTGGATCTACAGCGACAAGCGATCGACCAAGCGCTTGCACAGCAGACCGCCGAAGGCGCCGCGCCGTCGGTGCTGAACGGGCTGCTCGCGACATCGCACGGCGTAGACTATGCCCTGGGCCCGCTGGAGAACCTGCGGCCCTACCTCGAAGAGGCCCTGGAGAAAGTCTCGCACCGCTCCGCCAAGGCCACGTTGCTGGTCAGCCGTTGGCTCGTGTCGTCGCTGGTCAACCAGCTCATCCGGGACTCTCTTGGGCTGCCGCCGCCGTCGCGCGACAAGGGTTCCGGGAAGGGTTCCGGGAAGGGGCAAGGGACGCAAGGACAGGGGGGTGCGGGCGACGCGTCTGGTGCCCAGGGAGAGGGTCCGCCGGAGCCTCCACCGGAGGACCAGTCCCAGAACCCGGACCCGCCTCCCCCGGCGCCCCAGGACCAGCAGGACCCGGCTCGGCAGTCCCCCCAGGACTCGAACGATCCCGGCGACCAGGAACGCCCGCCCCAGGGGTCGGAGTCACGGGACGACGCGGAGAACGAGTCTGAGGGAGACACCCCCGAGACGTCCGAAGGGGAGCAACCCCAAGCGCCCCCGCCGCCCTCGAAGCAGCAGCAGGAGCGCCCCGAGCCGTGGCACCCACCGCCGGTGCAATCGCTCCCGCGTGAGAAGCTCCAGGCCCTGAACGACCTCGCGAACAACAAGGCCGGGACGCTGCCCGATCAGGCACGCCGGTCGGTGGGGGACGTGGAACCGCCGCCGATGGCTACGCCCGAGGCCCGCGACAAGGCCGAGGAGCAGGCGAAGGACGCGAGCAACGTCAACACGAACGACCCGAACGCGCTCGACCAGAAGCTGGACGAGACCTCGGACGAGGCCGAGAAGGAGATCGAGGAGCTGGAGAAGGCACTCCAGTCGCAGATCACCGACGACGACTGGCTGACCAAGGAAATCGCCGACGTCGTGCACGTGCAGGACGTACGAACGCAAGATCTCCCGGTGGCATCGCTCGCGTCGCTGGCGACGCTGTCGTACGCCGACGAGCAGGCCGTCAAACGGCTCCGAACTCTGTTCGGGAGGGTCAAGGGGCGCGCAGAACGCGCTCTCGACTACGACGGCACGGAGGTGGACATCGAGGCGTACATTGAACGGCGCGTCAACGGCGACAACCGCCCGGTGTTTCGCAGCGAGACCCGCGGGCGCGGGTTCAAGTGCATCTTGCTCGTGGATCGCTCCGGTACCATGACCGGCGTGAAGACAGAGCAGGCGGAGCGTGCCTACCGCGTGTTGCGCGCAGCGCTGAAATTCCCGTTCGTCGAGATGCGCGCGTGGGGTTTCAACTCGCTCGACTACGGGCGCACGACCCTCTACCGGTTCGAGCCCGACATGCCGTGCTTCACCACGCCGAAGTCTCCCGTGGGCGGGTTCACGCCTTTGCACACGGGGATCGACCTTGCGGTCAAGGAGCTGCACCGCGGGACGGAGCGCAAGGTGCTGTTCGTGCTCACCGACGGCTTTCCTGAGCATTTCAACGCGGAGGGTCAGGCGTACGGCAAGAAGCAGATGCTCGACTTCGTGCGCCAGTCGGTGGTGCGGGCGTCGGCGTCGCACGTACGCATCGTGGGCACCTTCGTCGGTGAGATCGAGCGCGCACGAACCACCACGCACGCCCGCACGCGCGCGTCCGTGCGCGAGGCGCTGGAGTCGGAGGCCGACGCCTCGCTGGAGTCGTCGGTGAGCCGCGAGCATCTCGCGTACATGTTCGGGCCGCCGAAGAACTGGCGAGTGTTGGACCCGCGGCGGCTCGGCGACGAGCTCATCGCGTTGGTCACCGACACCTTCATGGACTTTCTGCGGAGTGGCTGATGCGGCGCAGGGCGTTCTCGCTCGACGCGCTGCTAGAGGCGCACATCCGCGAGGCACCACGGACGATCCGCGACCTGCGGACGTTCGTGGAGGCCCGGAGCGCGGTGGCCGTGCCGCGCATCGAGCGCGCGTTGCAGCGGCTGCGTAGGCAGAAGCGCGTGCAGTTGTTGGGGCGCCTGTGGGCGCACCCGTCCGTGGTGCCGTGCGAAGGGTGCGCGGGGCACGGATGGTCCCTCGACGTCGCCACGGCAGGTACGGTCTGCGTAAAGTGCGACGGCGCGGGATGGATCAAGTCGGAGATAGCGGAGGATCCAGCGGATGCAGACGAATCGAAGTGAGTACTACCTGCGGAAGGGTTTTGGTTTCATCGACCTGGGGCTGAACGGCCTGCTGGATCGGTGCATGCGCGACGTGTACGAAGTGCTGCGGCGCTTCGTGTGGCGTACGGATGAGAGCGGGCACCCCGAGATGCGCGCGATGTACCGCGAGGGGTTTCTCGTGGCGCGAATCGCGCAGTCGTCGCTGGGAACGCTCGTGCAGGTGTCGCGGCAGCAGGTGAACGCGCACATCGCGGCGCTCCGACGTCTCGGGTGGATCAAGGTCGTCTCGTTCGTGGACAAGAACGTCGGCACGAAGGCATACGTGCTCGGCGAGACGGTGCACGACACGAGCGGGCGGCGGCACGAGGTGTTCTACGCGGACGGAATGCTCCGCGACCTTTGGGACACGATCGACGCGAAGGCGAAGATCAAGCAGGGCCCGCAAGCGACGCCGTTGACCGCGTTCACGAACGAAGAGCGCATCGAGCTCGTGCGTGAAGTGTTGAACGCGATTCAGGGGCCCTCGACGGAGGATGACACCCCCTGTCAAGTTAACCCGACACCCCCCGGGGGGTATCCGGTTTACCCGACACCCCCTGTCAAGTCTACCGGACACCCCCTGTCAAGTTCACACGACACCCCCTGTCAGCCCGGGTTGACACTAGAAGAAGAGAAGGGGGAACCGAGCCAGAAGACACAATTCCAGAAGGCGGAAGCCCCGCCTTCGGCGGGTGACCCTTTCGCCGAGCCGGAACCGTATTCGGTCTCGGACACCAAGTCCTACGGTGTCTCGACGCCGGTGACTGTAGGTCCGGGGTTGTCTACCGCGCAGCTCATGGTTGCGAGCCGAGAAGAAGCGCTTCGTCGGCGCGAGGAGTTGATGAACAACGCGAACGCGAAAGAGTCGAAGCTCGCGAACCTGAAGGGGCGCACTGCGCCCGTGATGCAACGTGCTGCGATCGACAAGATCGAGAAGCTCTGGCGAAGCCTCTACGCGGAGTCCTACCCGGACCAGAAGATCGCGGCGTGGGAGCGTAACGGCAAGGAGCGCAAGAGCATCGAGGCGATGATCAACAAGTACGACGCAGAGACCACCGAGCTCGCGCTGAACTACGCGATCCGCGAGTGGGTGAAGCTCCGTGAGCGTCGGTTCAAGGGCGTTGCGTATCCATCGCTCGGGTTGATCCTCTCCGCCCACGAGACGGTGTTCGCGGAAGCGCAGCAGTTCGCGCGAGCGATGCGAATCGTGCGCGAGGCGAAGGCGGTGTGGGAGACTGGTGGGCTGGGAGCTTCGCTCTCCGAGACGCAGCAGGCGCAGTACGAACAGGCCGTGAAGGACTTGAAGGTCATGGGGTACGAGGTCTAACCATGACGGAGAAACGTAGGCTCACGAAGAGCGACCTGGAGTGGATGAACATCCCGCCCGAGTACTGGCGCGCTACGGTGCCCGAGGTGCCCGATTCTGTGCGTGACGCGGTGATCCGGTACGCGTCGAACGTGGTGGCGTACGTCGAGCGCCCGGTCGGGCTGCTGTTCATCGGCCCCGTCGGCGTCGGCAAGACTTCGGCGGCGGTCGTGCTCGCGAAGGAAGCCCGCGCGTGGGGCAAGACGGTGCTGTACATCTCGGTCTGGGAACTGCGCGAGGACGTCCGCAACAAGGTGAACTTCGACGAGGGCAACACCGTGATGGACCGCTGTCGGCAGGTAGACCTGCTGGTTCTCGACGGTCTGAAGCCCGAGGACGCGACGGGACACTTCGTCGGTGCGAAGGAGCTCGAAGAGCTCCTCGCCTCGCGATCGAGCCATCGGCGCGCGACCTTTATCACCACGCGGTGTTCGATCGCGGATCTGCGCTCGAAGGGCTTCGGCCCGATGCTCGACGCGCTCACTGGAACGGTCGTGCCGCTGGAGGTACGTGGTCCTAACCGGCGCATCGAGCAGAACAAGGAGCTGCTCGCGCTGTTCGCTCCAGACCCCAAGGGCGGCGAGCCCGGGAAGGGTAAGGGCTGACCGTGGACCTCGACACCATGTTCGTCTCGGCAGTCATCGCCGAGGGTAAAGCTGCATTCCGGCATGCGTTGGAGCGCGGCGTCACGCTGGAGCATCTGAGCGGTGCAGGGGCGGAGGTCTTCACCTTCATCGCCGCGTACACGAAGGAGTACGGCGACCTTCCCACGGCGGACATCGTCGCGGGTAAGACCGGGATCGAACTGCCGCCGGTGGAAGGCAAGGCCGCGTTCTTCACCGCGGAGGTGCTGAACCGGAAACTGCACGTCGAGATGATGCCGAAGGTGCGGGACTGGGCTGAGCTGTTGGAGCAGGCAAAGCCCCGCGAGATGGTCGCGGACGCCGAGACCACCCTGCGGCGCATCCGCCAAGAGTTCCGCACCGCACGCGTCGAGTCGCTGACCCGCATGGGCGAGGAAGTCTGGGAAGACTACCAGCGCATGAAGAAGGGCCAGTGGGGGATCGAGATCCCGTGGCCGACCATCAACGAGGCCACGCTCGGGATGTGGCCCGAGGATTTGATCCTGTTCGTCGCGCGCGTCGGCGTAGGCAAGAGCTGGACGGGCTTGATGCTCGCGCAGCACGCGTGGGCGTTGGGTAAGCGCGTGCTGTTCGTGACGACTGAGATGGCGCGCTTGAACATCGCGCGGCGTTTCGTGGCCCTGCACATGAAGCTGCCGTTCAAGCAGTTTCGGCGCGGGCAGCTCGGCGAGTTCGTCGAGCAGAAGGTCGCCGCGGAGCTGAAGACACTGGCCGAGAAGGACGGCTTCTACATCATCGGCGGTGACTTCAACTTCACCTTCGAGGATCTGGAAACCTCCATCGACGAGGCTGAGCCGGACTTGCTGATCGTGGACGGCGCGTACCTGATGAAGGCACAGGGCGTGTCCCGTACGGAGCGCGCAGCGGCGGCGTTCGACGAACTCAAGCGCGTGGGCAAGCGCCACAAGATCCCGGTCGTGGCCACGTCGCAGTTCAACCGCGAGGTCAAGAACAACGCGGCGGACACGATCTCGCTGGAGCGCATCGCGCTCACCGACACGGCGTCGTGGAACGCGGACGTGGTCATCGCGATCAACCGCACCGAGGACATGCGCCGCGACAACAAGGCAGAGATGCGCGTGCTCAAGAATCGGGAGGGTGTCACTGGCGAGCCCGTAGGCATGTGGTGGAACTTCGACGAAATGCGTTTCGACGAGCTTCCGAAGACCGGCGGTGGGGATGCGGACGAGTTCGGTACGGGCATGCCTACGACGGGTCTTCCGTCGGAGCCCGGCAAGCCCGATCCGTTCGCCTTTTGAGTATTGACAACCGCAGCCGATGTGCTAGGTACTGACCCGTGGACGCACCGAAGATCGTCGAGTTTCTGAAGTCGCTGCGGTGCGACAACATCCGCGTGAAGGAGCGTTGGGTCGAGTGCAGTTGTCCGCTTGCGCGTTGGACGCACTCGAAGGCCGGTACCGACACGCATCCGTCGTTTGGTGTCGCGATTGAGCCCGGTGCGTCGAGCCGCTGGCGCTGCCACGGGTGCAACCGTGGTGGTACGCTCGTGGAGCTGCTGTGGACGCTGAAGCGATTCGACGCGAAGCCGCACACGCAAGACTTCGCGACGGTGCGCATGAACGACGGCGTTGGCGTGGCGACGATGGCGGACGTGAAAGAGCGGATCGGGCGGCAAATCGACGCGGGCAAGACTGCCGCGACGAAGGGCTGGTACACGGCGCGGAAGCCGCCCACCGAGGTGGCTCAGGCGCTGGAGCCGCTCCCGGAGTCCGACCTGCACGATCACTTTCTGCCGATCGCCGCCAACAGTGAGGCGGGCCGGTACCTGTTGAACAAGCGGCGGTTGCAGTTCAGCACGTGGGATTCCTGGGGGCTGTGTTGGCACCCGACGGCGCGGCGCATCGGTGTGCCGATCCGCGATTACCAGGGACGCTTGATGGGCATTACGGGGCGCGCGATCGGGGACAGCGTGAAGAAGCGCTGGCTGCACTCCACGGGTTTTCGCCGCGACTACGTGCTGTTCGGCGAGGACCACTTCGTGGAGCATGCGCGCACGGCATACGTGGTCGAGGGCAACTTCGACACGATCGCGTTGTGGCAGCATGGGTATCTCGGAGCTGCGGGCGTGATGGGGGTGTACATCTCGCCGTACCAGCTCCAGCAGTTCCGCAAGTTCTTCGACAAGGCTGTCATCTTTCGGGACGGCGACGACCCCGGGAAGGAAGCCGCGGACCGATGGATGGAGACGCTCTCGCCGTGGATGCCGACGACTATGGCGCCGGTGGAAACTGGGCGCGATCCAGACGAGTATTCGCTCGACGAACTGAGGGACATTCTCGGTCCGCCGCCGAGTGGACAACCGGCGCTGACAACGCTAGATTGATTGCTACAAAGGTCCGAGCCGATGTAGCGTTCACCGTCGTCGCGGTGGCGATGGATGCAGGAGGAAAACGATCATGGCTGTGCGTGTACATGTGCTCAGGACTTGCGATCGGTGTGGGCGCCCCATCGAGACGGATGGTGCGGTTCCGATCCAGCAGCTCAAGGAAGGGGATACGATCCCCACGTTCCAGCGGTCGGTGCTGCGCGTGACGCGCGAGGAGCCGTCGATGGATGGTGGCGAGCCCACGGTGAAGGTGCTCGGGTCCTTCGTGGACATCTGCGATCCGTGCACCAGCGTCGTGGAGCGCGCGCTCGATACGCTGCTGAAGCGCCCGAGTGACGAGGATGAGCCCGCGGCTGCGACCGGCGGCGAGCCCGCGAGCGAGCCGAAGCGCAAGCGCGCAGGACGGACCCCCAAGTCGGTGGCCCCGGACATGCCGGGACCGAACGGCGTGGTGCCCCCGACCACGACCGCACCTGCGCCCGTGCCCGCGGCGACCCCGGCACCCGACGCCGAGGAGAACACTCACTCGGGAGCAGCCGCTGCCAGCGCGCCGCCCGCCGCAGAGTCGGCGTCGGAGCCTGCACCCAACGGCGCGGACGAGGCGGGGAACGAGCCCTTCTGAACAGACTTTCGCTTAGCTTAGGAAGATGACCCGATAGGGTCTTCAACAACAACGGGTGCACCGATAGGTGACCCTCATCGAGGAGAGAAGACGATGTCTTGGTACAACACGGGATTCAATGGTGTGGCGGCGGAGCGTGAGCGGATCGCCCTGGCGCAGGCAGCGGACGTGGATCGCTTCTACATGAAGGAGGGGGCGAAGGCGCAGATCGTCCTGATCGACGACGACCCCTTCAGCTTCCACGAGCACCAGTACTACAAGAACGGGGACCGCGATGTCCTCACTTGCATGGCGCGCGTGTTCCCGGAGCGGCCGGTGTGCTGCCAGAAGCTCGGGGACAAGTCGGCGTACCTCGTCGGGTACATGACCGTGCTCGACTGCACGCCCTACCCGGGCAAGAAGGATCCGAGCAAGGTCTGGCAGTACGGGCTGAAGCTCTTCCCCGCGAAGATCGGCACGCTGGAGACCCTCAAGCGCAAGCGCGACGAGCTCCTCTCGCTCGTGAACCGCAAGTGCGACGTGTTCCGCGACACCGGCAAGACGGCGGCGGTCGGCAACGAGTTCACGTTCAAGGACGAGATCCCGGCCGACAAGCTGGAGGCGATGTTCAACGTCGCGCAGTTCAAGGGCAAGAAGCTCTCGGATCTCTTCGACGAGGCCGAGCGTGATTCGCGCGCGATGCAGAAGCTGGCGCAGATCTTCACGCTGGTGAAGACCGAGGACGGCAAGCTCATGCGGCGCATCCCGGTCTTCAACTACGCGAAGATGCTCGCGCCGAAGAACCCCGACGAGGTCGTGAGGATCCTCGGCGGTGGCAACATCACGAGCAACTACGAAGAGGCCAAGGGCCAGC
>FKKE01005639.1_pt2 | contig 10572 bp, 9 predicted proteins | sample 1106331 | NCBI WGS metagenome assembly FKKE01 (sample SAMEA3931202, study PRJEB13176) | freshwater metagenome | biome: Drinking water system; feature: drinking water; material: freshwater | place: China | collected 2013-02-06 | reverse complement strand
CACCGGTGGGCGTTCCAGTCCCAGGACGTGGTCCCCGACATCGTGGTGCTGGGCAAGCCGATCGGGAACGGTTTTCCGCTCGCGGCGGTGGTTACCACCCAGGCCATCGCCGACTCATTCGCCAATGGGATGGAGTTCTTCAGCACGTTCGGGGGCAACCCGGTATCCTGTGCCGCCGGCCTCGCGGTGCTCGACGTTCTGGAGGAGGAAGGTCTTCAGGCCAACGCCCTTGAGGTCGGGGGCTGGCTCGCGGACGGCCTCCGGGGACTCATGGACCGGTTTCCCCTGGTGGGAGACGTGCGGGGCAGCGGGTTCTTCCTGGGCGTAGAGCTGGTCCGGGACCGGTCGACCCTGGAACCGGCGACCGAGGAAGCCGGCTATGTGGTCAACCGGCTTTGCCAAAGCGGAATCCTGACCGGCACCGACGGCCCCCACGATAACGTTTTGAAGATCCGGCCGCCGCTCATCTGCTCCAAAGCTGATGCAGCCCTCTTCGTCAGCACCCTGGAGTCGATTCTGGAGGAAGACGCTTTGCTTCCGGAGCCGAGCTGAGCGTAGCTTATTGGAATGAGCGCTCCACCCTGCTACGTCATCGCCGGTCTGGCGGCCGCGTTCGCCGTAAGTGCTCCGGCTTCGGCGCTCTCCCAGGCGAACTCAGGCCGGCCGGTTCCCGTCAGTGAATCCGAGTGGATCAGTTACGGCCGCGACCCGCTGGGCTCCCGGCATTCCCCTCTCCGCCAGATAGACACCGCCAATGTGGGCCGCCTGATGGTGGCCTGGACCTACCGGACCGGAGAGGCCGAGATCCGCACCGGGAACAATCGCGCGCTGGAAGCCACTCCGATAATGGTGGAGGGAACCCTCTACCTGATCACCCCGCTGGCCCGGGTCATTGCGCTCGACCCGGCCACCGGACAGGAGCGCTGGGTCTACGACGCCGGCCTGGACCGGACCATCCGATTCGGCGACCACACCAGCCGGGGCGTCTCCTGGTGGGTGGACCGTTCCGCCGCGCCGGGAGCGCCCTGCCGGGCCCGGATCATCGCCCCCACGATAGACGCCCGGCTGATCGCGCTCGACGCCGCGACCGGCCGGCCCTGCGAACAATTCGGGACTGCGGGAGTGGTGAATCTCCGTACCGGGCTCCGTAACACCCCGACCAACTTCGCTGAGTACGAACTCACTTCTCCCCCCGCCATCGTGAACGACGTGATCGTGGTAGGGTCGGCCATTGCCGACAACGGCAATACCGAGGCGGCCAGCGGCGAAGTGCGGGGCTTCGATGCCCGCACCGGGGCGCTGCGGTGGACCTGGCATCCGGTCCCCCAGAATCCCGGTGACCCGGGTTATGACACCTGGCGGGGTCCTCGGGCCCGGCAGAGTGGCGGAGCCAATACCTGGTCGGTCATCGCGGCCGACCCGGCCCGCGACCTGGTTTTCCTGCCCACCAGCTCGCCCAGTGTGGACTATTTCGGCGGAACCCGGCTGGGGCGGAACGACCACGCCAACGCGGTGGTGGCGCTCCGGGCTTCCACCGGGGCGCTGGTCTGGTCCTTCCAGACGGTGCACCACGACCTCTGGGACTACGACAACGCCTCGCCCCCGCTGCTGGCCGCGGTGGAATTCGGCGGCCGCCGGCGCGACGCGGTGCTTCAGGGTACCAAGACCGGTCAGCTCTTTGTGCTTGACCGGGAAACCGGGGTCCCGATCATACCGGTGCGGGAAGTTCCGGTCCCCGCTTCCACCATTCCCGGAGAAGAGGCCTGGCCCACCCAGCCCCAAAGCGCCATCGGGCCGCTGTCCCGGACCGCGCTCCCAGCCGACAGCATTTTCGGGGCTACCGAAGCGGACCGGGCCGCCTGCCGGGAGCGAATTGCCGGGTTACGCTGGGAGGGATCCTTCACCCCGCCCAGTCTGGAGGGCTCGCTCACCATCCCCTCCAACATCGGCGGCGCCCACTGGGGCGGGGTGGCCTTCGATCCGGCCGCCCAGATCGCGGTGGTTCCGGTGAACACCATCGCGGCCATGGTCCGGCTCATTCCGATGGCGGTGTTCGACACCATCCGGCGGGATACCCGGGGCCGGATCGGCGCCGAGTACACCCGCATGCGGGGCACCCCCTACGGGATGTACCGGGAGCTGCTTTTTTCGCCCGGGGGAGTTCCCTGTACCCCGCCGCCTTTCGGAGAGCTGGTCGGGGTGAACCTCCGCACGGGAAGCATTGCGTGGCGCTCGCCGCTGGGCGGCCCGATGGGAGGTCCCAACCTGGGCGGCGCGATCACCACCGCGGGAGGCCTGACCTTCATAGCAGCCACCGGCGACCGGATGTTCCGCGCCTTTGCCACCGCCAGCGGCCGGGAGCTCTGGCGAGCCGAATTGCCGGCGGGAGGCAAGGCAACCCCGATGACCTATCGGGACCGGAACGGCCGCCAGATCGTGATTATTTCTGCCGGTGGGGACGGGGGGTACTTTGGGATGAGCGACGCAATTGTGGCGTTTGCGCTTCCCTGACCAGCATCTGCACCGGTTCGTTGCTGATCTCCAACGTCACCATTCCCTCCCCGCAGTCCACCGTCCCCGGCTTGGGCCACAGCTCGTCGTCCAGATGCCCTGCGGTGCCGTTCCACTCGATCCGGATCTTCCGGCCGGTCCGGGCCCGCACCGGAAACTCGGGGGTGGCCCCCTGTAGCAGCTCGTCGAGCCAGGTGGTGAACCCGACCCGGTCGTCTTCCCGCACCAGAATCAGGTCGAGCTGTCCGTCGCCGGGGTCGGCCCCGGGCGCCAGCCGGAGCCGAGGCCCGATGTGGGAGATGTTCATCGCTGCCACCATCAGGTAGTCGCCCGAGAGGTCCTTTCCGTCCAGCTCGACCCGGCAGGTGCGGGGCGCCATCCGGTTGAGTAACCCGCGCAGCCGGTGCCGGCCCCAGGCCTGGGGATCGAGCTCGGGATCGTCCTTCCGCGGGGTACCGGTTTCCTCCTTCCCTTCCCGGAGCAGCGAAGCGAACAGTCCCACCCCGGTTGATTCCACGAACGGGGTGGACCCCCATGGGCCGGTCGCGGTGGCGATGTCGAACGCGCGGAGGGAAACCCGGTCCAACGATCCGATGATCTCTTCGGGGGTTCCCTGAATCCCCAGTGAAAGCGCGATGTTGTTGGCGGTGCCGAGGGGGAGAATCACCAGGGGCCGGGTGGAGCCGACCAGCTTCGCTCCCTTGGCCACGGTGCCGTCGCCTCCGGCCACCAGGACCAGGTCGGCCTGGTCGCTTCGGATCTCTTCCTGGCCTTCTTCCTTGGTGGAGTGGTAGATGCACTCGTGTCCGTGCTGCCGGAGGAGTTTCTCCAGTTTGCGGCGGGAAAGGACCTCTTCGCCGGCCGTAGGATTGTGCAGCACCGCGATGCGCATGGCGTCCGGGCTTATATGACGGCGGACCCGGCACCGGCCCCCACGTTACGGATCCTGGTGTGCAACGACGACGGGATCTACAGCCCCGGAATCCTGGCCCTGGCACGGGTGGCCCGGAGGTTCGGGACGGTGCGGATCGTGGCCCCCGATGTGGAGCAGTCGTCCATGGGGGCGGCTATCACCCATTCCCGCCCGCTGGGCCTCAAGCGGACCCCCCTCGACGACTTCGACGCCTTCCGGGTTAACGGCACCCCGGCCGACTGCGTGGCGCTGGGAATCCACGGTTGGGAGGGGGCCGACGTGGTGCTTTCCGGAATCAACCTGGGGCCCAACCTGGGGAATGCGATCTGGCACTCCGGCACCCTGGCGGCGGCCAAGCAGGCGGCTCTGTTGGGCTGCCGGGGTATCGCCCTCAGCACCCCGACCGCGGGGAGCGAACCCGACTTCGGGGCGCTGGAGCCCTGGGTTGAGAAGGTGCTGGCTCTCTTGCTGCCGGACCGGGACCTCCAGCTCGTCAACGTGAACTTCCCGCCCCACCCGACCGGGTTATGCTGGGCCCGCCAGGCGGTGCGGCACTATGACGGCCGGGTGGTGCCGGCCGAAGACCCCATGGGACGGAAGCTCTTCTGGCTGAGCGTCCGGGCGATCGAGGACCCCGAGGAGGGCACTGATCTCTGGGCGGTGCGGCAAGGCCACGTGGCGCTGACCCCGCTCCGGCTCGACCTCACCGATCCCGAGGCGCTGGACGACGCGAAACGGCGGATGCCGGTTTCCTGACCTGGCTTGCCGAAAGGGGTCAGATCCTTTGCGGGTCTGACCCCGACCAGGGCGACCTATTCCTTTTTGCCTCCCCCTCCAGAATATGCCAAAGTGAACATATGCTCACGTCGGCATACTCTTCGAGTACACCCAATCGCCGATAGGTGGCTCCTCACCCGTCCACTAGTCCCGCGACTCCCGGCGTTGCGCGGCACACCGGGGGGAGAATCGGCATGCCGGGATCGAGCAGCGAGGCTAATAGACCCCAAGATCCCGGGCCGACACCACGGGACCGCTATACCCCGCGGCCCGGATCTCCTGGATCAGGTCCTCGTCGGTCGCTCCCCAGTAGAGCTGATGGTACAGCACCAGGAGCCGGGGGCGCGCCCGCTGGGCCAGCTCGGCCAGCTCCCGGGTGGAGGTGTGGGCGTCGGCGTGGTAACGCTGCCACTCCGGGCTCCGGGTGGCATAGCCGGTGGTGGAATACACCTCGTACACCAGCAGATCGCACCCGTTGCAGGCCTCGGCCAGGGCCGGAGAGGCCACCGCATCGCCCGAGACCACAATGACCCGGTCCCGGGTCTGGAACCGGTAGCCGAACGAGGTCCCCGGCGCCCACCCGTTGTGGTGTACCGGAATCGCGGTCACCGTCACGTTGCTGTCCCTATACACCTCCCCACCCGCAATGTCCCGGGTGTCGAGCTTCCAGCCATTCTCGGTATGGGGCTGAAGCCCGGTGGTGCGATTGGTGATGTCGGCCTGCCACGCGGCGGTAAGGTGCTCCGCCATGGCCCGGGTGCCGGGAGGGCCGAAGATCCGGAGCGGGGCGGTCCGGCCCGCCACCCAGCCGGTGTGAATCAGATCGGGCAGTCCCACCGTATGGTCGGAGTGGAGGTGGCTAAGGAACAGGGTGCCCAGGCGGTCGGCCGCCAGCGCGGGGATCCGGGCCGCGAGCGAGGCGGCCCGGCGCACCAGTCCGGGGCCGGCATCCACCAGGTAGGCAACTCCGTTCGCCACCACCGCAACCGAAGGGCCGGAGCGGTCCGGGTCGGCGTTGGGGGTGCCGGTCCCCAGCACCACCAGCCGGGTGGTGTCGGAAAGGGGAGCCGGGCTCGCAGCCAGGAGCGGGGCCGAGGCCAGTGCCGGGGCCGGGGCAGGCTCCGGGGCCAGCGGGAGTGGAATCACCGACAGCGAGAGGAGAACCGGTATGATCAGGGAAGGCTGGGCCGCGGGCTGGGGCACTCTGGCGCTGGTCAACGCGGGAATTGCCCAGGGCAAGAATCGCAGTGGACTCAACTGGTTTCTCCTGTCGCTGCTGCTCGGGCCAATCGCAACACTCATCCTGGTTCTGGTCGACAAGAAGCCGGGCTAGCGAAGCGCTCCCATCATGGAATCAACCGGCCAGGATGCCAACCAGGCTTCACAGTCGCCCCGGCCATAACTCACGATCAGGCGATCACCGGCGGCGTCCCACGCCAGGCCCGCGGCGAACTCGATTCCCCGACCCTGAAAGAAAAACGGATCGCTGAGAGCGATTACCCGAAGGGCCGGATTCAGGGCAACCAGGCGGTGGAGGTAGATCCGCTGGCCGGCCGAATTGACCGTAACCTCGTGGGTAAGGTACAGCCAGCGGTCCCGGCACCAGATGGCCTGGGACCCGCCTCTCAAATGCTCCACTTCCGGTTCCGGCGCACTCCGGGAGACCTCCACCGGGGCCCGGCCCGGCCCGGGCACCCGGAGGATCACGGTCGGGTCGGTGCGGTAAAGCAGGAAAAGCTCGTCATTGCGCACCAGAGGCACCCAGTTCTTTTCGTGCCGGTCGGGGTCGGGACCCGGGAGCAGCTGTACGAACTCGATGGAGCCGTCCGCTTCCAGCCGGGCCAGGACGATCTCCGCCATTTCGCGGGGGTTCCGGTCGCGGGCGGTAGCAACGCACCACCATGATTCCCGCCACTGGAAAAGTCGACAGTCTTCGAGGCCCCTGATCCGGGCGCCAGGGTGGCGGACCGGTTCGGAGGAACGGTCAGTGAGGGGAGTGCACCCGGTGACCTCGAGGTTCTGGTCGAGCCGCACCAGCAGGTTTTTGGTTTGAATCCCGGACTCTCCCAGCCCCATGAAATAGCGGCCATCGGTGCGATAGTTCACCATCCGGATTACACAGTGGAGCGGCCCGCCCGCCCCTCCCGGACCGCCCGCCCCGGCGATCGAGGGATTGCAGGGGACCAGTCCTTCGCGCTTCGGAGTCAGGCGCCGCACCACCGGGGGGGGACCGAACAGCTCACCGGCGGACCGGGCATAGGCCGGCAGCAGGTTCCGGGCGATCTGCCGGGCTCCGGAGCTGGCGCTCCGGCTAACCGCCAGGTCGAAGCAGGCTCTCCTTCCCTGGTCCCGCAGCGCCGGATCGGAGGTGAACAGCGCGGTCCGGGCCAGCTCTTCCAGGCAACCGCTCCGGTAGGGCTCCGGCTCGATGAAAAGGCCGTCGCTTTGGGGGTAGGGAATCGCCGCCCCGATCAGCGCGGCTCTAGCCGCCAGTTCCGGCTGACCGGCCTGCCGGTAGTAGGCGGCGGCCTGGCGGACCGGCTCGGCCCGCCAGGGCCGGCGCTGATGGGCGGCCCGCGCTGCTTCCAGGAATCCGGGCCCGTCGCCCATCCGCCATAAACACAGGGCCAGCTGGTACTGGGCGTACCATCCTTCTTCGGATCCGGAATCGGCCTGAGCCCGGGCCCGGTACCACCGGGCCGCTTCATCCCATTGATGGGCGTCCCGAAGAGTCTGGGCCAGATAGAACATGTAGCGAACGTTGCCGGGTTCATCCCGAAGGCCCTGGCGCAGCAGCGCCAGATCCCGGGTGATCTTCTCGGGCCGATTGGCCCCGTCGGCGTAATCCCGGAACCAGATGCCATCGAAACGGACCGCGGGCTCCGGAGTGCTCAGATACTCGTGGGTCACTCCGACGTACCGGGCCGGGAGCGATCGCCGGATCAGGCGGGTGTTGTAGTAGGAGATTCCGGTCTCCTGCCGCACCGAGTACACCTCCCCGGCAAGTCGGGACCGGAAGCCGGGGTCCTCCACCACCAGCTCCATGTCGGCGTCGGCCAGCAGGATGTAGTCGAACCGGGCGGCCGAGTCGCGGCAGCGGTCCAGAGCGTGGTTACGGCTCGCTTCGAAAGTCGTGAAGGGGAACCGGTGCAGCTCCCCGGGAATCCCCGCCCCGCCCAGGATTTCCTGGACCAGTTCCGGAGTGCCGTCGGTGGAGCCGGTATCGCAGATCACCCAGTAGCCTAGGCAGGGAATCAGCGAGGCGAGGCAGCGGGGCAGCACCGCTACCTCGTTTTTGACGATCATGTTGAGGCAGATTACCGGGGAGGTCATTGCTCCCGTTCCAGCTGGAAGAGGAGCCGGCGGGCAAAGGGCGTGGCTTCGCCGCGGAGCCCGCTCAGGGTCCGGGCGCCTGCCACGGCGCGGGCCAGGGCCGGCATGACCTCGCCGCTCCGGCCGCGGGCCGCCACGGTGTTCTCGAGCAGCGCCAGCAGCGCGCGTCCGGGAGAGAGTTCTCTCGCCCGCCAGGCCGCCCGGCGCTCATAACGGGTCACCAGAACCCAGCCCACCGGCAGGGGAGGCCGCCGGACCGGAGCCGGCGAGCCCCGGCCCACCCGGGGATTCGGGCGGGCTTCTCCGCGGCGGGGCAGGAGCGCGTGAGGATCAATCCGGACCGAGCCACCGGTATTCTCTCTGAGGCTCAGGGGCCGGGCATAGGGATGAACCCGTCCCCGCCGGTCCAGCACGGCGTATTCGTCGGAGTAGTAGACGGCACCGCGCCGCACCAGAGCCGCGACCAGGGTCGATTTGCCGCTCCGGGAGCGTCCCGGCACCAGGAGGGCTTTCCCCTTCCAGCCGACCGTCCCGGCATGAACGAAGATCCGATCGAGGGCGTGCTCCGCGACATAATGCTGAATGTCCCGCTCCAGGGCATCGAGCACCGCATCGCTGGTGGCTGATCGGGTCAGCATAACCCGCCCCCGGTAAAGGCAGTACGACCGAACCTGCCCGGGGCCGCCCTTGCGGGTCAGGCGGTACTTCCGGGTCGCGCCCCCCGGTTCCCTGCCCGGCCGGACCCGGCTCTGCCTGCCCCCCGGAGGCAGCACCGAGGCGGTTCGCGCCCGGAGATCCTCCGGAACCCGGATTTCCAGCCTCAGCCCGAAACTGTTGCAGTGAATTGTGGCGGTTTCGCCACAGGACGGGTTTCGGGACCGCTTGCGGACCGGCGTTTTTGGCGGCATCATCGGTGCGGAAGAGGATCGCGGAAACATTGCCCCGAAAGCGCTGGTTTGCGAGAGGAGAAATCATGCCGTCGGTCTACCGTCCCCGGGCCCGGAGCCAGGGTCTCCTGGTCGAGTCGGTCGGAGAGGAGCTGGTGGTCTACGACACCGAACGCCAACAAGCCCATTGCCTCAATCCGGCTGCCGCGCTGGTCTGGCGCCTCTGTGATGGAAGCCTCACGGTCGAGGAAATCGCCCGGCGGCTGGGAGAGCAAAGCTCGCTCCCCGGAGAACCGGGCGTAATAGTGGACGCGCTGGCTCAATTGCAGGCGGCCCGGCTGCTGGAGCCCGATCAGAGCGCTGCAGGGTTCAAGCCCGACGCCACCCGGCGAGAAGTGCTCAAGGGCATGGTGGCCTTCGCAGCCTCGCTGCCACTGGTGGTTTCCATTACTCCTCCCACCCCGCTAATGGCTCAGAGCGGCGAGCGCGGCGATCCGGGCCCCACCGGTCCCACCGGCCCCATCCAGGAACCCGGGTTGACTGGTGCCACCGGCCCCACCGGACCGACTGGACCGACCGGGGAAACTGGGGAGGTGGGACCCACGGGACCCACGGGATCCACGGGATCCACGGGCCCCACCGGACCCACCGGACCTACCGGACCTACCGGGCCGGTGTTTTAACCCACCGGGAGTGCCTTGGCCGGCGGTTCCGAACGACCCGCCGGTTCTCCTGATATTGCGGGGTGGACCGGCCCGGTGCATTTTCACCGACCGCCCTTCCCGCTACTCGAGGCACCCCGATGGTCGGCAACCTGCTCGGCGACCTGAAGTACGCCCTCCGCTCCTTTGGACGGAGGCCGCTTTTCACCGCGGTCATCATCCTCACCCTGGCGCTCGGCATCGGCAGCAACGTCGCCATCTTCAGCGTTGCGAATGCCGTACTGTTCCGCCCGCTGCCCTTCCCGGACCCGGAAGAGCTGGCCTTCGTCTGGAACCGGCTCCCCAAGACCAACATCAATCGCGCCCTGGTCTCGGGCCCCGACTTCAAGGACTACCAGACCGAGACCACCCTGTTCGAGGGATTCGGCGCGGCGGTCGCGATCCCGGGAACCCTTACCGGAGAAGGGCCCCCCGAGCGGATCACCAACGCCTACGTGACGCCGGGCCTGCTCAATCTGCTCGGGGTCCGGGCCATCCTGGGCCGCACCCATTCCGCCGACGATGCCTTCACCATAGATCCCCGGCAGTTCGGGTCGCCCAATCCCGACCTCCCGCCCGGGAAAGTGGTGCTGACCTGGGGACTGTGGCAGCGGCGGTTCGGAGGGGATTCGGCGGTGATCGGGAAAACCATCCTGATGGATGGCTGGGCCTCGGTGGTGATCGGAGTGCTCCCCCGCGATTTCCGGATCTACCTGCCCACCGATGCGGCCATGCCGACCAACATCGACGCCTGGGGCGTGCTGCCGACCAACATCGGGGACTTCGAAAGGGAAGCCCCCTGGCTCACCGTGGTGGCCCGGCTCAAGAGCGGGGTCACCCTGTCGCAGGCCCAGCAGGACATGGACCGGCTGGCGGCCCGGCTCCGGGAAACCCACCAGTTCCACAAGACCAACGACCTCCAGATCGTGGTGGCCGGCATGCACCGCGACGTGGTGGAGCACGCCCGGCCGGCCCTGCTCGCCCTCCTCGGCGCGGTGGGCTTCGTGCTGCTGATCGCCTGCGCCAACATCGCCAACCTGCTCCTGGTGCGGGCTTCCGAGCGGGGCCGCGAGATAGCGGTGCGCGCGGCGCTGGGCAGCGGGCGGGGCCGGATCGTGGCCCAGATGCTCACCGAGAGCCTGGTGCTCGCGGCCGGAGGAATGGTGCTGGGCCTCGCCCTGGCCTGGCAGGGAATCGGGGTGATCCGGGCGCTCAGCCCGGCCAACCTGCCCCGGATCGAGGAAGTGTCGCTCGACCCCCGCTCGTTCGCTTTCGCCGCCGCCGTGGCGGTGATCGCGGCAATCCTCTTCGGCCTGGCCCCCGCGCTCCGGGCGGTCCGGGGTAACCTGTCCGACGGGCTCCGCGACCGGGGAACCGACACCGGCGGGGCCCGGGGCAACAAGCTCCGCACCGTGCTGGTGGTGAGCGAGGTGACCCTCTCGCTGGTCCT
>FKKE01005591.1_pt1 | contig 10572 bp, 7 predicted proteins | sample 1106331 | NCBI WGS metagenome assembly FKKE01 (sample SAMEA3931202, study PRJEB13176) | freshwater metagenome | biome: Drinking water system; feature: drinking water; material: freshwater | place: China | collected 2013-02-06 | reverse complement strand
CCGCAGCAAGCGAAGAGGCGAAGCGTACCGGGGACCCGTTGCTCCGTAGAATGCAACGGATGAAGCGGACGTTGAGCCTCCTCGCGTCAGACCCATTGCCTGTAGAAGAGCAATGGGTGCCCCAGCGCCGCTGGCGGACTTTTTCAGCATCCTGTTAGAGCGGGGAGGAAATGGCGAAAACCCGTCGGAAGTCGGCCCAAGTCAGCGCTAAGTCGCCTCGTCCCCTCGTCGGGGTACTGGGGGGAAGCCGTACCGATTTCCCGGTGCTGGAGAAGGCTGTCGCCGTGCTGACGGAGTTCGGCGTGCCGAGCGAACTCCGCGTCGTCTCGGCCCATCGCACCCCGGATCGGCTCTTCGCCTATGCCGAGGCGGCGGCCACTCGCGGCATCGAGGTGATTATCGCTGGCGCCGGCGGGGCCGCCCACTTGCCGGGCATGGTCGCGGCGAAGACTCATCTTCCGGTCATCGGCGTGCCGATCCCCACCGAGAATCTCCGGGGGCTGGATTCCTTGCTCTCTATCGTCCAGATGCCACGCGGCATTCCCGTGGCCACTGTGGCGATCGGTGGTGGGGAAAATGCAGGCGTGTTGGCGGCGGAAATTCTGGCCGGCCGGTATCCACGTATTCGCGAGAAACTCTTGGCCTTTCGGGCCACCCAAACCCAAGCCGCCATCGCATCGTCGCCGGAATCCGGAGGGGCGTGAGCCGTGACGCGTGATGAGGCGGAAACGCTGAACGATGAAGGCTGAACGCGGACCGGCGGGAGAATCGCGAAAGGCGAGACGGGCGGGACAGGATGAACGCGGACGGTGGAACGCGGAGCACCGGATTGTCGAGAGCTGATAGCCGATAGCTGATAGCTCCCGATTCGGAGCCGATACCTGGTCACTGATGCCTCCGCACTCCGTGATACGTGAGCCGTGACGCGTTTTCAGGAGCCGATAGCTGATGGCTGATAGCTGATAGCTCCGAATCCGAAACTGACAACTGATCACTGATGACTCTGAAATCCGTGGTGCGTGACGGGTAGCCCCTCGAATCAAGGTCCCTTTTCTCTCCATGCCGCCTCACGCCTCACGTCTCACGCCTCACGTCATCGAGCCCGGCGCCATGCTGGGTGTACTCGGCGGCGGGCAACTGGGTGCCATGTTCGCAACGGCGGTAAGGCGCCTGGGCTATCGCGTCGCGGTCTGGGATCCGGATGCCGACGCCCCGGCCTTGCGGCAGGCTGAGCTCCCGCTCGCCGCCCCCTTTACTGATCGGGCGGCTTTCACCTCTTTCACACAGTCTGTGGCGGCTGCGACCTATGAATGGGAAAATATCCCTTCGGCGACGGCCCAAGCCATTGAAGATCTGGTGCCGCTCCGGCCTTCAGCCAAGATTCTCGCGACCATCCAGAATCGTCTCGACCAGAAGACCTTCCTCGCCGCGCATCGGCTGCCGGCCGCGCCTTTTGTCGGGGTCCGGACAGCCGAGGAGCTACTCGCCCCCGAATCGATCGGCTATCCCTGCCTCTGTAAGACGGCGACGTCGGGCTATGACGGGAAAGGGCAATGGCGGATCACCTCATCACGCGAGCTTGATGAGGTGCGGGAGGAATGGCGGCGAAGCGGAGCCTCAGGCCCCTGGGTGCTGGAGCGATTTCTCCACTTTGAGAAAGAGCTCTCTGTCTTGGTGGTTCGCGGGGCCGAGGGTCTGTGCCGGACCTATCCGGTCGTCGAGAATCGGCACGAGGCGGGCATTCTGCGGATGACACGTGTCCCTGCGCTGCTGGAGCCAGGGGTGGCGGAGCGGGGGCAGGAGTTGGCGACCGCAGTCGTCGAGGCCTTGGACGGCGTCGGCGTCTTCTGTGTCGAGCTCTTTCTGATGCCGAATGGCGAGCTGTATGTGAACGAAGTGGCGCCGCGGCCGCACAACTCCGGCCATTACACGCTGGATGCCTGCACCGTGTCGCAGTTTGAGCAGCAAGTCAGGGTCCTGGCGGGCCTGCCGCTCGGAGAGACGCGGTTTCTGTGTCCTGCTGCGATGGTCAACTTGATCGGTGACGATGTGGTTCGGGCGACCACCGGCGACGGTCTGCGCGCGCTCATGGCCGCGCCGGGCGCGAAACTGCATCTCTATGGCAAGCGAGAGGTGCGGCCGGGCCGCAAGATGGGCCACGTCACCTTCCTGGGCGGGAAACCGGAAGAGGCCTCGGCGGCGGCCGAGGGATTTGAAACGCAGCTTCGATGCGGCGGGTAACCACACTGTCTGTCGGGTCAGTGCCCCGGGCCTCCGCCCCGTCCCTGGGTCATGTACCCCGGCGTCGGAGGATTCACAAAGGCCGGCACTTTGCCGTTTGAGTTGCTGCTGTTCACCGCTCCGGTGACGGCGGCCGGCGGGGTGACTACGACGGTTGTGGTCGGCACCGTCACGCCGACCGGGGTCGCGGGCATGGCCGGCATCGAGGGCATCGCCGCCTGGCCATTCGCCACGCCGTTCGGTCCGCCGTTGGGCATCTGGCCTGATTTCCCCGGGGCGTTCAGCTGCGGCATCGCGCCTGGTCCCTGCCCTTGTTGTGCCATGGCCGGCATCGCCGGCATGGAGTTCGCGGTGGCCTTGAACATTTCACTTGGGGTTTCCGGCTTCGGCGCATTGACGACGCTCGTCGCCCGGATCGCCTGGCTGACCTGAGTCGGAATGTTTTTCGCCAGCGGCGCAGGCGCGACCGGCGGTTGACCGGGGACGGCGATGGCAAAGTGTCCCGGCTTCACGGTGACGGTCTGTCCGTTGGAGGTGAAGTCGACGTTGCCGGAGTCTCCGATGTTGGCGATGCCGGTGAACTCCCGATTCGGCAGAGAGGCGGGAGCCGCTTCTCCGGCCGGCGGAGCCGCCACGCCGCGCGAAGACCCGCCGGTCTCGCCGGCCCCCTTTTCGACCCACACCACGAAGTAGGTCCCGCGCGCCGCCGCGACTGCGGTGGGAGTCCGAATCTCAAAACGAGAGCCGGGGCCTTGGAAGACCTTGGTGACCAAGGCGCGCACCTTCCCCTCTAATAGGTTGAACACCAGGCTGCGTTTACCGTGCTTGGGGTCGTAGACCTGTTCGTTGATCTGAACTTTGGAATTTTCCGCGACGGCCAGCATGCTGTCGTCCACGAAGAGGGCTTTGGCCCGCGACGCGTCTTGGGTCTCGATGACGGCCTTATAGAAGACCGCATCGGAGAGTTTCACCGAGACCGGTTGGGCCCCGCCCGGACGGGTCATGCTGACCTGGCCCTGAACCGCCGTAAAGGTTCCGACGGACTCCGGCTCGGCGGCGTGAAGCGCGCCGTCCCCCCCCAGGCTGCTCATCAACCCGAGGAGGCCCAGTGAGGCTGATAGGAAGCGTAACGATGCCGCCATGGTGAGAGCCCTCCCTCTTCCGAATGCGCGCAAGGCGTCCGTGTCGTATCGGCGAAACCGCCGGACTCCTACACAATGGAAATATAGCGGGCGGGGCGATGGCCTGCGACGGCTGGAGCAACGTGACGGTCCACGTGGTTGCTGTCGGTTAGGTGAGATTCCTCGAGCGGGAGCACCGTCCAACCCCTGACGAAGAGTGCGGTGCAGGCCTGATGCAGCGTGGGGCCCGACGAGACGTCTATTTGCGTAGGTTGAAGAGGAGCTGGCGGGCTCTTCGCTTGAGCGGACTCAGGTCGTCCGGGAGCGCATCGGACAAGGCGGCCGGCGGGGTGATCAAGCGTCCCGTTCCTGAGTTGGGTCCCCCTGGGCCGGCCGTCGTTGAGACGGTGGTAGAGGTCGAGACGTCGGCATCCCCTCCTTGCGGCGCGCCGGAGGCAGGCGAACCCTCCCGGGTCTGCGCGAACACTTTCGCGCCCTCTCGACCGGATTTCTTGGCGATCGTGGCGACGACCCGTTCTTTCACCTCCGTGATCCCGATGGCCTGCACGATCTGGCGCATCGCTTCGCGCCGGACCATATCCCGGAGAAAGGTCCCAGCCATGGCATGGCCAACCTGTGGAGGGGCGCTTCCGCTGAAGGCGGTCGGAACGCTGGGCGGCTGACCAGGCAAGGCCAACGAATATTCCTTGGGCTTCACGATCACGGTTTTGCCGCCGGACGTAAAGTCGACGTTGCCGGCCTCGCCCACGTTGACGAGGCCGGTGGGGCCGAGGTTCGCCTGGGCCCATTCCGACTCCGCCCTGGAGACAAGACGCGAGCGGGGCGCCGGCTCCGGCTGCTCGCCCCGCAACGATGCGGGCGTCTCGTCGATCCAGACGACGAAATGGGTGCCGCGGGCCGCCGCCACGGCCGTCGGGGTATGGACCTCGAAGCGCGAGCCGGCGCCTTCGAAAATACGTCCCACGAGGGCTCGTACCTGCCCGCGGACCAGGCGCATGACCGTGCTCCGCCGGCTCTTCGCCGGGTCGTAGATCTGTTCCGTGATCTCCACGCGGCTCCGTTCGCCGATGGTCAACAGGGTATCGTCGAGAAACAAGGCCTTGGTTTTGGAGGCCGGCTGCGTCTCGATCACGGCCTTGAAGCGCACGTCGTCGGTGACGTTGACTGCGACGGACGCCGGGGCGCCGCGGTGTGTCATAAAGACCTTGCCTTGCACGGCCGTGAAACTGCCGACTGTCTCGGGCGGCTGTTCCGCCGCCCAGAGGGACGCGGATGTCAGGAACGGCAGGAAAACAGCGAAGAGGCCTGCAAGACGTCTCGGTGCGGACATGGCGGTCTCCTAATACTGGCCGGCCAACGTCAACGAGAACACGTTCCGGTTGTAGTCGAACGCGCCGACGTTGACCTGGTCACGGGTGTAGCTGTATTGGCCGATGATAGAAAGGCCTGCGCCGATCTCGCGGCTCAGGCTCGCGTTGAGCAGGTAGACATTGTCCCGCCGGACGGTCGTGCCCGTGGTCGAGAAGGAATTCGGGTTGCGATAGTCCTGCCGGTAGTAGTCGAACCCGAGGTCGCCTCGAATCTTCCAGACGGGAGGGAGTCCGATGCCCGCCGTCACGCGGTGCCCGTCGTAGGCCCAGTCCGCATTGGTCGTATCGCCCGGCGTGGCGACGGCCGGGGATCCTCCTCCGGTGACGTCCTTGTCGAAGGTGTAGCCGACGCGCAGGTGCGCCTGCTTGTCGGCGAACAGGATGAACTGCGTGACGCCGGCCAGCCAATTTTTCCCGTCTCTCGTGGAGTTAAAGAGAAACAGCCCGTGCTGGAAATCCTTGTTCTGATAGCGCAGTTGGACTTGGGTAAAGAGCCGCTCGCTCTCCGTGATGGTAATCGTCGGTTGAATGGCATGGGCGATCAAGTAGGGCGACCGGCCGACGTTGATATAGTCGTAGGCGTAGGCGAGCCGCGAGGTCACGGAGCCGGCCTTGTGCTGTACGTAGATCGACGGGGTATGGTCCTGGACGTCGAAGCCGCTCAACCGGCGGTGAAAGCTTTGGTAGAGACTGTAGGCGGCGCCCAGAGTCCAGGTGCCGTTGTCGAAGGGGCGAAGCTCCCCCCTGCCGTAGAGCGCTGTTCGGAAGTCCTCTTTTTGCGAAATTCCGGTGGATCCCCCGGGGGGTTGGACGCCGCCAGGCAGCAGGACCACGTTGGAATCGTACTGCTCCGTGATGGTGAAGCCGAGGTCCCACCGCTTCTGGCCCGTCGCGGCCGGTCTCGGCTGCGCCAACTGCTGCAAATAGCCCAAGGCGGATCGGGCCAAGTCGGACTGGCTCTCTCCCGGAGGAACCGCTTCAAATTCTTGTTTGGCTTCGGCGAAGCGCCCCTGTCGATAGTGCTCGAGCCCCCGTTGGAAGTGCGCATCGGACTTGAGCGCGGCTTGCGGCTCAGCCTGCACCACGGCTTGAAATTCCTGTTTCGCCTCTTCCAGCAGCCCCTGCTGGTAGTAGGCGAGCCCGCTCTGGAAATGCACATCGGGCGCCAGGTCGGGGCTCAAGGTCAAAGCTGTGAACAGGCGGGGTTGGGCCAGTTCGAATTGTCCCAGCTTGACGTGCGCCAGCCCCTGATAGAAATGGACGAGCGGGTCTTCGGGGAGCGCCTGCTGGGCGGCGGTGAGGCTGGCCACGGCTTCCCGATAGGCGCCCTGTTGAAATTGGGCCATGCCCAGCCCGAGGAGGGCGCGCCCCGATCCCGGCTCTCGCTTCAGCAGCTCGCGGAAGACCTGCTCGCCCTCGGAAGGCCGTTGGGTTCGCAAGAGGGTCTGCCCATAGTAGAACCGGGCCTCGCTGTCGTCGGGTTTGGCCTTCAGGGCGTCGGCGAGGTATCGCTCGGCGTCGGTGTAGAGGCCTTGATTGAACTTGAGCAGGCCCTTCGAGAAATTCAGCTCGAAGAGTTGGGAGTCGGAGGCGATCTGCGCGGACAATGGCGACACGGGACCTCCCGCCAGCCAGCCTGCCAGGCCGAGGCAGAGGAGCAGCGTCCCCGGCGGCCGGCACCGCATCAGTTTGCGCACGCCCTGTCCTTGGCCCTTGCACCGAACGGCATAGCGACGCCGCCATCTTCTCCGGATGGACGGGGAAAAAGCAATCCTCCGGAGGGTGGGCATGCCTATTTTTCCTTCATGTCCAGGGTGTCCGTCAGCGTGGCTTCTTCCAGTAGGGTCGTTCGTTCCCCCTCCGGGAGCGGCCGCAAGCCATAAACGATCACGGGTTGCGGGCGTCCCTTGACGCGGACGGCTCCGATTTTTCGGCATTCCAGATGGCCGAGTTTGGGCTTTCCATCGGGTGGAACAAGGTAGGGCCGGAGGCGGTCGGCGGTGTACTCGGTGATGATGATCGGGATGTGCAGTTGGCGCGTGAGGCCTTCGACCCGCGCGGCCAGGTTCACCTGGTCGCCGATGACGGTGTAATCCATCTTCTTGCCCTCCGCCCCCATGTTGCCGACGACCACTTCACCGGTATTGAGACCGATGCCGTTGTCGAGGAGGGCCTTCCCCTCCGCCTGCCATTGCTCCCGCAGCTGTCCGAGTCGGGCGCGCATGTGCAACGCGCAGCGGGTCGCCAGCTCGACGTGATTGGGCTGGTCCAGCGGCGCCCCCCAAAACGCGACGATCGAGTCGCCGACGAACTTGTCCAGGGTGCCGTTCCATCGAAAGATGACGTCGGTCATGGCCCCCAGGTACTCATTCAGCATCTGCACGACTTCTTCCGCCGGGCGCTCGGCGCTGAACGTCGTGAATCCCATCAGGTCTGAAAAAAGGAGCGTACATTCTTTGCGTTGGCCGCCCAATCGGGCTTTCTCGGGGTCTTGGATCAACTCTTCGACGATACGCGGACTCACATAGCTCGAAAACATGGCGCGAATTTCCTTGGCCTGCCGTTCTTCGGTTGAGAATTTGAGCACGGTGTTGGCCATAAACACCGCCAAGATGGTCATGAGCGGGTAGGCCATATCGAGCCAGACGCCGTGGTGTACGAACAGCGAGTAGGCGAGCAGGGAAAAGCCCAGCAGGGCCGCGGCCGCGACCGCCGTGCCGGCCATCGCGCGCAATCGCGGCAGCGTCAGGCCGAGGCCGAGGCCGAGCAGCAGGATGATCGCCTTATCGGCCGGCCCGGCCCAGAGCGACTTCTCCACGAACCGCTGATCGAGAATGTTGGCGACGACGGTGGCGTTTTTTTCGACGCCCGGGAAATTGGCCGAAAACGGGGTGGCCTTCTGATCGTAGGCGCCGAGGGCGGCGGTGCCGACCAAGGCGATCCGGCCGCGCAGGGCGTCGGCCGGCACGCGTCCGTGGAGGACATCGGTGGCTGAGATGTACCGAAAGGTTCGTTCCCGCCCATAGAAGTTGATGAGGAGACGCCCCCGTTGATCGGTGGGGACGGTCATCGGCCCGAGCGTGACGCCTTCGCCGAGCGCGAGCGCCATCCGCTCGCGAGGAATGCCCAGGGCCAGCCGCGCCGTTTCAAGCGCCAGGGCCGGGTAGTAGGCGTCCGCTTCGCCGTATTGAAGGCTGAGATACTCATAGCGGGTGATCCCGTCCGGCTCGGGCAGCGAGTAGACGTGCCCGAGCGTCGCGGCAGCCTGGATAAACGGTGTCTGGGGAGGAATCAGCTCGGAGGCCCGATAGGGCGAGAGGGCTTCACCGATGTGGGACTGTCGAACGAGCATGAAACGGAATGGATCCATCTGTGGACGCATCGAGCCGGCGCCGGGAGAGCCCGAGGCCGACAGGGCGGTTTCGGGGACGACCAACGAGTAGCCGAGCACGACCCTGCCGGCTTGTTTCAGCGTCTCGGCGAACCGGCGATCGGGATCGGCATCCATCAGATGCTCATGCAGACGGGCCTGGATGTCGTGGGGCCAATGTGATTGGAGGTCCGGACGATCCGCCAGTTCGCGCAGCATCTCGAGCGACGGAACCCGTTCGGCTTCCGGGTAGAGGAGATCCAGCGCGATGACGCGGGCCCCGCCTGCGGCAAGCGCCTCGACAAGGCGGGCCTGGATGCTGCGCGACCAGGGCCAGCGGCCGATGTCCCGCAGACTGCGCTCGTCGATGGCGATGATGACGACGTCGGGGTTGGCCGGTTCCTCTCCGCGGAGGCGGAATCGGAAATCCAAAAAGACGTTTTCCAATCGGGCCAGATGCGGCGGGGCGACCCAGGTCAGCGCCAACATCAGCAGCGTCAGACCCAGCGACAGTAGGAAACCGATGCGATGGATGGTCTGCGGGTTGCCGAGCCAGCTACGGGTCATATCAATGTGGCGTCTGAGTCCATTCGGAGGCGGTGATTGTGCTAGAGTAGCAAGCCGATTAGATTCAGACAACGGAATCCGGCTCCTGCGGCGAGCTGCCGAGCGGGGCGAATCGAGTACAGGGGGGATGCCATGATCGATGGTACGACGACTGGTCGGCGGGGGAGCCGCGGCTGGCTCTGGGTGACGGTCCTCGGCCTGCTGGCGGGGCTCGCGAGTTTGTCGCAGGCGGAGCAGGGAGCCGGGGGCAGTGCGCAAGGGACCGTGACTCCGCCGACCATGACGTCAGGAGCGTCGGTCGGCCGATATCAACTGGTTGTGGTGCCGGGTCACGCCGCGAGCCCCTTTCTGTTGGATACCGTGACGGGCTGCGTCTGGCAGCAAGGCCAGAGCCAAGAAACCAAGCGCACGGTCTTCTTGGAAGTGGACGTCGAGAATTTGCACTGGAGCTGGGGAAGCGGGACGCAGCAGATTCTGTCCTCGCGCGTGGATACTTCGTCGTTCACCGAGGAGCAAAAGCGGGCCTGGAAGGAGAGTTTGCAGCGAACCAGTTGCGGTTCGACGAATGTGGTCCTGACGCCGGGCCAGCTGGCCGCCCCGGCGCCGCCGAAGGGGGCTGGAACCACCCCATGACCGGCTTACGCTTCGGAGGCGCTGTCTGGCTGCTGGAGCGGGAGTCGCAGGCGAAAGGTCGTGCCCGTTCCAAGCTGGCTCTCCACGCTGATGGCGCCGCGGTGGGCGTCGACGGCGTCTTTCACGATCTTGGTGCCGAGCCCGGTGCCTCCCGCCTTCGTGCTGATGGCGCGAGGAGTAAAGAGCCGCTCGCGAACCTCGGGCGGCATTCCCTTGCCGGTGTCGGCCACCTCGATGACGACCGTTTCGCCCTCAATCTTCCCACTGACGGTGATGGTGCCGCCCTGCGGGACCTCAGGAATGGCATTGTTGACCAAATTGTAAAGGGCGTTATAAAGGCGCCGTTCGTCCGCTTGAATAAAGGGGAGCCGATCCAACCCCTCCATTCGCAACGCGACTCCCTTTTCATCCGCGAGAAATCGCAGGGTCTTCACGACTTGCTCCACGATGTTGTCGATCCGGCAGGGCAAGAACTGCGGCGGCGAGCTCCGCCCTTTGATGCAATCAGCGATACTGCGAACGCGATCTTGAATGCGCCGGCTGGCATCGTGGACCATGCTCATGACTTCCTCGCAGGTCTTCCGACTGGCCTCGACCTGTTTCGGGTGATCCTTCTCCAGTGAGGCGAAGAGCTCGCCGAGTTCCGAGTTCAGCAGCCCGGCGCCGCAGACGACCGGCATCAAGAGATTCTTGACGTCGTGGCTGATATCCCCCAGAAGTCTGGCAACCTCGGCCAATTTTGCCTCTTGGTGGAGCCGCGCTTTCTCGATCTGATCAGCGGCGAGCGCCGAAATGATGGTCAAGATCGCGAGATCATCCTCGTCGAGCGGGCCGTTGCGTTTGTTGAGAATTTCCATGACACCAATCGGCTCGCCGGCCCAACGTTTTAGCGGGAGGACTATGATGTCACGCGTTTCATAGCCGGTGAGTTTGTCGACGCCTTCCCAATGGCGCGCGTCGGTCTTCACATCGCCGACGACCACGCCTTCCCCCTTCTTATAAACCCAGCCGGCGAGCCCGTGATCGAGAGAGAAGACGGTACCTCTTAGCAGTTCTGCTTTGGCTCCCTTGACATGCGCGAACCGAAGCTCATTTGTCTCAGGGTTGGCCAAGAGGACAGAGCCGGCTTCCGCTCCGACCACCTCCAGTGCGGTCTCGAGTGCACGTTCAACGAGGTCCTCAACGCGAATATGCTGCGACAGGGCTTCTGCGATTCGACGAGCTGCTTCGAGAGCGCGGTCTCGCTGAA
>FKKE01003202.1_pt2 | contig 10572 bp, 10 predicted proteins | sample 1106331 | NCBI WGS metagenome assembly FKKE01 (sample SAMEA3931202, study PRJEB13176) | freshwater metagenome | biome: Drinking water system; feature: drinking water; material: freshwater | place: China | collected 2013-02-06 | reverse complement strand
AGCTACGGGCGCGAAGGCGCGGGACATAGCGCCCGACCGAGGCGCTGGCAAGGCGGCGTCGGGGTTCAGCGGCGGCGCTAAGCGGAAGGCGCGGGCGCCCCAAGCCAGAAGCCTCCAAAAGGCGGGCGCCTCTTAGCTAAAAGCCTTACACGGGCGGACCCACACCGAAAGCATCCTGGCGGTGGCAACAGCGATCAGAAACGCCGGCGCCGAGCCGATCGCCGGGGGCAAGCTGCCCGCGTCCCGAAGCTTAATCGTTCGGAGCGCCCCCTCACAGCTCCCGCCAGGCCTTGTGGCCGCCCAAGGGCGCGGCCTCATACACCCCCCGCGCCACCGCCCGCGCCAGGCAATCGGCGGCGAGCGCGCCGAGGCGGGCGATATGGAGCGCTCGCGGTTCCGGCAGCGGCCGCTGCGCCGTCGAGAGCGCGAACACCACGTCGCCATCGAACGGCGCGAACACCGGGCGGATGGCGCGCGCCAGGCCCGCGCTCGCCATTTGCGCCACGCGCTGCGCTTCGCCAGGCGCCAAAGCTGCGTCGACAGCGACGCAGGCAATCGTGGTGTTGGCGCGCGGCTGCGCACTCAGCTTGGCGCCGCTCCAGTCCTCGGCGTCGAAACGCTGCGCGCTGGGGGCGACCGCGCCGAACTCGCCATCGATCTCGAACGCATGCGCCCAGAAGGCGCGATCGTTCGGCATCGTCGCCGAGCCCCAGCAATTGACGCACGCGAGCGCGGCGACGGTGAAGCCGTCATGGGTGACAAGGCTGGCGCTGCCCTGCCCACCCTTTAGCGCGCCCGCGAGCGCGCCCATGCCGGCGCCGGCATTGCCGAGCGGCGCGTGCTTGCCGCGCGCCGCGTAAGCCTTGCGGCCGAGCGCATTGTAAGGCGGCGCGTCGCCCCAGGCTTTGTCGCCGCCATTGGCGAGATCGTAGAGAATGGCCGCCGGGATCACCGGCGAACGCGGCACGCCGGGCAGATCGACAAGCCCGAAGCCTTTGCCTTCCGCGCCCATCGCCGCGGCGACGCCGTCGGCGGCGGCGAGCCCGTAGACCGAGCCGCCCGCCAGCACGAGCGCATCCACCGCATCGACCAAAGTGTGCGCCGCCAAAGCGTCGGTTTCGCGCGTGCCGGGCCCGCCGCCGCGCACGTCGGCGGCGCAGACCGCGCGCGCGTCCGGAACGATCACGGTGACGCCGGTCAGCACACGCGCGTCCTTGGCGCAGCCTATGGACAAACCGCTGATGTCAGCGAGAGAATTGGAGGGACCTAGTCGGGACATGAAGAGGTTATGGAGTGACCCGCAGCATGTCGCAATTGCGCGGGGTCTAGTTTGCCAGCAACCGCCTAAGCAATGCACGCGTTTGTTCTGCCATCACGGCGTCGCCCACTTGCTCGAAACCCTCGATTGCAGCGTTCATGGCCACACGTGCGTCGTTCACCCGCCCCTGGGAATTGTAAGCGGACGAAAGGGCGAGCATTGTCTGAGCCCAGCCAGCGGGGTCGGCCGTGCGCGAGCGCACTGAGAGTGATGTCTGGAGCGCCCAGACAGCTTGATTTCGCCACGCCCACGCGTCCTCGGGTGAAAGCTGCGCTGCTTCTTCGAATTGCGCCGCAGCGCCGAGATAGTCAGCGCGCAGTAGTGCGACTCCGCCTTGCACTCCGGCGATCACGGCTTCGTCGCGCTGGCCCGCTTCCAGGCGCGCACGCAGCTGCGCGTTGCGTTCGGCGCGAAGGCGGCGCGCTTCGGCGAGTGGCGCGACGGATGCATCAAGATCGGCCGCGCCAATGGCGACCTGAGCCTGCGCAACGAGCGTTGCCACCTCGGGGTCTTCATCGCGCGCAATGGAATTGAAACGCACTTCTAGTTCGGCGATGCGGGTGGCAAGCGCATCGAGCTGACCGAGAATGTCGGTCACCAGCACCTGACGTCCGCCTTCGGCGAGCGCGAGCCCCAGTCGCTCTGCTACTGCTGCAAGCGCCAACTCCGACACGCTCGCCCGCGCTGCGGCATGGCGTACTTGCCCTTGTAACGTGCCCCACTGTTCCTGGGTGACACCCGCCGAGCGCAAGCTTGCAGGAAGCGGCCCGTCGGCGAATGCGGGCGCCGCCGCGAACAACGCTAGACACAGCGTCACATTCAAGACGACCTTGCGCATCGATCCTCCCGATCACCTAGCGTGATCCTAACGCCAGCAAGCGCTAACTCCAGCACGCAATGCGATTGCGGATTTGTCAAATCAAGGCTTGCGTGTAGGAACGGGCGGGATCTGGAGCGGCTGATGTTTGACAAGCGATCGTTGAGGCGTCTCGCCGCGCCGTTGCTCGCGTTGGCGCTGGCGGCGTGCGCGACTGCTTCCGCGCCGGGCGCGAGCGCGCCGCGCGGCGAAGCCATGGTCGCGGCGGCCAATCCGCACGCGGTCGAAGCCGGGCTCGAAATGCTGCGCGCCGGCGGCAGCGCCGTCGATGCGGCCATCGCCGCGGAATTGGTGCTGGGTCTAGTCGAGCCGCAATCGTCGGGCATTGGCGGCGGCGGCTTCATGCTGCACTACGATGCGCGCAGCGAGCGCATCGCCGGCTATGACGGGCGCGAAGTCGCGCCCGCCGGCGCACGCGCCGACATGTTCCTCGATGCGCGCGGCCAGCCGATGAACCGGCTCGATGCGCAAGCCAGCGGGCTCTCGGTCGGGACGCCGCTGCTGGTGGCGATGCTCAAGCTCGCGCATGACGATCACGGCCGCTTGCCGTGGGCGGATTTGTTCGCGCCCGCGATCCGCCTCGCCGACGAAGGCTTCACGGTGTCGCCGCGCCTGGCGATGTTCATCGCCATGGCCGGCGAACGCATGCGCCTGCGCGCCGACTTTGCCGCCCGCGCCTATTTCTTCGATCGGCGCGGCAATCCGCTGCAAGCCGGCGCGACTTTGCGCAATCCCGAATACGCCGCCACTTTGCGCGCCATCGCCGCGCAAGGCCCGCGCGCGTTGAGCGAAGGCCCCATCGCCGAAGGCATCGTCGCGGCGGCGCGGCGTAATCCGCGCGGCGGCTCGCTCACGCTGGAGGATTTGCGCACCGCGCAGCCGCGCCGGTTCGAGCCGGTGTGCGGCGCCTACCGCATCTATCGCGTCTGCTCGACCTCGGCGCCGTCGTCAGGCAACGCGGTGATCGCCATCCTTGGCATGTACGAGCGCGCGCGGCCTCAACCGCAAGGCGCCGACAGCGCCGACGATTGGTCGGCATTCCTGTGGGCGAGCCGCCTCGCCTATGCCGACCGCGACCATTACATGGCCGACGACACGGTTGTGCCCGTGCCCACACAGGAGCTGATCGCGCCTGATTATCTCACCGCGCGCGCGCTGCTGATCGATGCGAGCCAAGCGCCAGGGCGCGTGAATCCCGGCATCCCTCCAGGCACCGCGGACCTATTCGACCGCTGGGGCCGCGATCTCGGCGAAGAAAACGGCACCACGCATCTCGTCGTCGTCGATGCGTGGGGCAATGCCGTGTCGCTGACCGCCACCGTTGAGAGCGCGTTCGGGGCGCAGCGCATGACCAACGGCTTTCTGCTCAATAATCAGCTGACCGACTTCGCATTCGAGCCCAATTTGAACGGTCGTCCCGTCGCCAATGCCGTCGCACCAGGAAAGCGCCCTCGCTCGTCGATGTCGCCGCTGATCGTGGTCGACCGCAACGGCGAACTTGAATTGGCGACCGGATCGCCGGGCGGATCGTCGATCATCGCTTATGTGGCGCGTGCGACGATCGGCATGCTCGACTGGAACCAGCCCGTGCAGCAAGCGCTCGACACCGGCAACGTCATCGCGCGCACGGGCGAGGTGAGCGCGGAGACGCAGCGCCTGCCGCCGGGCATCGAAGCCGCGTTGCGCGCGCGCGGTTGGGATTTGCGTCCCTCCGGCGCACTCGAAGTCAGCGGGCTTCACGCCATCCGCGTCACCGAGAACGGTTTGGAAGGCGGCGCCGATCCCCGCCGCGAAGGCATTGTCGGGCGCCTGCCCGCACCGGCGCCCGGAGAACTTGAATAAGGGCAGGCCCCCTTTCGCGCGCGTTCAGACGTTCACCAGCCAGCCGCGACGCCGCGCAAACGCCATCGCTTCATCGCGCGTTGCGAAGCGCAACTCAATTTGAGAGTGCGGGTCCGCGTCGCCGCTCCATCCCATGAGCCGATCGATTGGAGGACGCACTGCCGGCTCGCCGCGCAGCACCCATGGCTTACGGCGCCAATGTCCGGAACTCGTTGCCGTACGGCCGGCATACTGGATTGAAACGCGCGGCGTATCTGCGCCAGCGAAACGCGCTTTGTGAGTGCACTGCTCAAATCGCATTGCCTGCGTGAACGCGCTGCTGCCGCCAGACTGCGCATCGGCCATCGCCATTCGCAGCCGCGCTGGGCGGGAGCGGACGCCGCGCCGCGTCAGCGACGCGGCGCTTGCGATCCGCCGCCTGTTGCACAGTCTGGTTGGCGTGAGCCCAGCACAGGCCCGCCACGGCGAGGCCGAGAAGCGCCGCGCTTGCAACCATCTGGTTCCAGGCAATGAACATGGGCAGCCCCGGGCTCATCAATGCGAGATCGAAATGCGCTTGACGTTTTGCCGGGCGCGTTCCGTTTTCGGCAGCGTGACCGTGAGGACGCCGTTCTTGAACGTCGCTTTAGCTCGATCCTCGTCCACCTCGGACGGCAGCGCAACGCGACGCTCGAACCGGCCATAGAAGCGTTCGCTGTAGCGGCGATCGCTATCTTCGTGCTCAGTCCGCTTCTCGCCGCGCAAGCTGAGCGCGCCGTCTTCAAGGCTGATCTCTACGTCTTTTTCATCGAGCCCCGGCAGTTCGGCCGTCACTCTGATTTCATTGTCGCGATCAGTCACCTCGACATTGGGCCACGCCAGGCCCGCGGCGCCTGTCCATTCGCCCAGCGGCCCGAAGCCGCGGAAAGCCTCGTCGAACAGACGGTTCATCTCGCGATGCAGCGTCAGGAATGGGCTCGGGTCGTCGCCGCGTCTGTCGTCATATCGTTGCGGGGTCCGCGACCGGCCCCATGGAATCAAGTCCTTCATAGGTTTGCTCCCTGGTTTTTCTCCTCATGCTATTGAGCGGCTACAGGCGCTTGGCGCGGTTGCGCCCACACGGTCTGGCCGCGCGTGGAAATATCTATTTTTCGGGGTTTCATGGCCTCGGGGATCTGACGTTCCAACTCGATGGTCAGAAGGCCGTTCTCAAGCGCGGCGCCGAGCACGACGACAAAGTCGGCCAGTTCGAACTGACACCGGTAGGGCTGCATCGCGATGCCGCGATGGAGGAAATTGCGCTCCGCGGACGCCGGGCGGCGTTGGCCCTCAATCAGCAGAGCGTTGGCTTCCGTGATCACCGACAATTCGTCCGGCGACCATCCGGCAAGCGCAAGGGTGATGCGGTAGCGGCTCTCGCCCACGCTCTCGACGTCATAGGGCGGCAGCGCCGCTTCCGCCTCCGGCGTGCGCTGGGCGCGGCCAAGCGCATTCAACATGCGGTCGAAGCCGACGCTCGATCGGTAGTACGGGGAAAAGTCCAAGCTCCTCATTTCCATATCCTCGACTAAGCAACATGGATCACGAGGCGCGCCGGACACCCGCCAGCGCCCGTGGCCGAACCCGCTTTGAGCGTCCGGCGAAAACGAGTTAGTAAGCGCAGGCTCGACTTCAATACCTCTGCGGGTCGCGCTTCCCCTGCCAAGCAGCCGCGCGACAGAGCGTCATCGGGCGCCGATGTCTTCGATCTCGACGCGTACGCGCCGGTCCTCTTCGCCGCGGCGCACAACGAGTTCGATCTGGTTGCCAATACCGACGCGATCGAACTCATTGGTTAGGTCGGCCAGGCGTTCGATTTTTTGCCCGTTGGCTTCGATAATGATGTCGCCCAGGACGCCCGCCTCAGGATCGGCGCCTCGCAATCCCGCACGGGCCGCGGGTGCGCCGGGAACAGTGCGCCAGACCAGAAGCCCATCGACGCCGAGTCTGGCCGAGACGGCCTCGTCCGCCGCAAGGATGCCGATCCCGGGCGTCGGCGCGCGTCCGCTGCGAATCAGTTCGGGCACGACACGCCGCACTTTGTCTATGGGCACCGCGAAACCGACGCCGGCATAGACGCCCGACGGCGAGTAGATTGCCGTGTTCACGCCGATCACGCGGCCGGCGGAATCGAGCAGCGGGCCGCCCGAATTGCCTGGATTGATGGCCGCGTCAGTTTGAATGACGTCGGCGATCTCACGTCCGTCGGGAAGCGGCAGACGGCGCTCAAGGGCGCTGACAATGCCGGAGGTCAGGGTGCGGTCGAGGCCAAACGGATTGCCGATCGCGAAAACGGCCTGTCCGACCCTAAGATCGGCAGACGACCCAATAGCGAGCGGCGGCGCGTTGGGCCGACGCCCCAGACGCAGAACCGCGATGTCGTATTGCGGCGCGCGGCCGACGACTGTGGCGCGCACCTCGGCGCCGTCCGACAAACGAACGACAATGTCTTGCGCATTGACGACGTGATTGTTGGTGACGACATGGCCATCCTCGTCCCAAATGAAGCCCGTTCCTCCACCGATCTGCTCGGCAACGCGAAACGGCGTGAGAACGGTGGTGCGGCTGACGACTTGGACGACCGATGGCGACGCCGATTCGAAGAGTGCAATGGTCGCCAGCTCAGACTGCGCCAGGTCGCCGCGAGCCGTGACCGTTCGCAAGCCCTCTGAGCCCGGCCCCTCTTGAGCATCGCATGAAGAACCTAACAATACGGCCGAGAGAGCCGCGAACGCCGCCAAAACTCGCACTCCGCCCATTCCAGACTCCCAGCGCGCGCGCCCTACTTGCATTTTGCGAGGGGTGAGATTGGGAGCCGTCGATTTGGCTTCAATGTCCCGCTGGAGGGGCTTGAGGGAAGCAACGGCGCGCCCCTATCTTCCTCCATCGCACAGCCAACGGGCAAAGCATGCCGACCGCTCCGCACCCAGGCCGCGCCATTGTGACCTACGGGCGCAGCCTAATGGCGCTCACCACTGCGCACTCTCTCGGCCGCCGCGGCGTAGAGGTGATCGGGTGTGACGATGTCGGTCTGACCGCGCTGTCGTTTTCGAGATACGCCAAGAAGCACTTCACCCATGCCCGCGCCTCGGACGATCCGGACCGCTTTATCGACGATCTGGAGGCGGCGATCATCCGCAACAAACCGAAGGATGAGCGGGCCTACGTTCTCATGCCGTGCTTCTCCGAAACGCGGCTGATCGCCCGCCACGCGGACCGGCTCTCCGCGCATATCAAAGTCGCCGCGCCGCCCATCGAAGCCATCCGCGCGGTCGACCCCAAGGACAAACTGCTGCACACCGCGCGCGCCATGCGCTTGGCGATCCCGGCGACCTGGACGACAGAAGAGATTCGCGCCGGAAACGGGCCGCCGCCCGAACTGTTCCCATTGATCGTTAAGCCTGTGCGCGGCGTCGGCGGGCGCGGCGTGCGAAAGGTCGGCTCGCCGCCTGAGCTCGAGCAGATGATCGCGGCGGACGGCGCCCCGTCGTTGCTCGTGCAGGAGTTTATCGCTGGCGAGGATTATTGCCTGACCGCGCTGTACGATCGCGGCGTGCGCAAAGCGAGCACCGCCTATCGAAATCTGTCCCGCTATCCGCGCGAGGCCGGCGCTGGCGTTCTGCGCGAGACTGTTGCCGATGCCCCCTTCCTGGCGTCCGCTGATTTGTTGTTCGGCGAAATAAGTTGGACCGGCGTGGTCGAGGTCGATTACCGCTGGGACGGCGCCCGCGAGCCCGTTCTGATCGAAGTAAATCCGCGCTTCTGGGCCGGGCTTTTTCACACCGTGGCTTCGGGCGTGGACTTTCCCTGGATGCTCTACGAGCTTGCCGCGACCGGGCAAGTCGCTACGCCCGCAGAACCAAAACTCGGCCAGCGCACCAAGGTCGGCGGGCTCCATCTACTGGCGGCCATCCAAGAGATCGCTGAGTCCGACGAGAGTTTCACCGCCGTCAAAGAGACATGGACCTCGGCTGCGTCGAAGTTTCAATCCGGTAGGTTGTTGGAGGCGTCTCGAGAACTCGCTCGCGCGATCGCGGCCGGCCTCAGCATGCCGCGAGCCGCAGTCAAGCTGCGCGCCGCGCTCCAATCGGCCAAAGGCGCGCCCGATGAGCTGTTCCACTCGCATGACCCTTTGGTCAGTCTGGGCGCGCTCTTCGTCCTCGCTTCGCTGATGCGCTATGGCAAACTGCCGCCGGAGCTCAGATATGACCCAGAGCCGCATGAGCTGGCGATCGAATGAGCATGAGCGACCGCGGATTGGCGTAACCAAACCCAGCCGCGGCGGTCTGTTCTCGTTCTGGGCGATCTGCGCGGCAATCAGGCTCGAAGGAGGCTGGCCGGTGGGACTGAGCGCCTCCGCTCCAGCCTCTACGGAAGCGCTTCACGGGCTGGTGCTCGGCGGCGGCGTCGATGTTGATCCTCAGCGGTTCGGCGCCGCCCAGAAGCTGCGCTACGCCTATGACGATGCGCGGGACGCCATGGAACTAGCTTGGCTTGATCGCGCCGCGGAAGCGGATTTGCCGACGCTGGGAATCTGCCGCGGCGCCCAACTCATGAATGTCGCGGCGGGCGGAACACTGCACCTTGATCTTCCATCGCGCTTCGGCTGGGCGGCGTACCCGCAGCATTGGTTGCGGCAATCATACTTCCGCAAGTGGATCAACGTGGCGCCCGGCACGCGACTGCACGCCGTGCTCGGTGTTGAGCGGCTGCGCGTCAATTCCGTGCACAGTCAGGCCATCGACGCCGTGGGCGCCGGCCTTGTCGTCAGCGCGCGCGAAGAAAACGGCATCGCCCAGGTGATCGAGCGGCCGGACGCGGCTTTCTGGATCGGCGTGCAGTTTCACCCTGAATTTCTGATCCGCAGCGTTCCGTGTCGCCGCCTGTTCCGGTCCTTTGTCAGCGCGGCGAGCGAGCACAAGCGCGCCTCGCCTGGCCGCGCCCGCTCCGGCCACGGAGCGGACCCCACCCGCTTGTCGAGCGCCGGCGGGGCGGCGCTGGATTCCTTGCGCTAATTCCGCTGCGCGCAGGCCCCGCCCGCGCAGGCCGTTTGGGCCAGGGCTCTCGTCGTCGCCCCGCCCTCGCGGCGCTCCCGCTTAGTCCTCTGTTTCGATGCGCTTTTTTAAATCTACGTAATGTCGCCACGGAGCCCTTGAAGGCCTCGCCACGGTTTCCAAATTCCGCCCTCGTTAGCAGTCGGCCCGATTGGTTGCTAATCGACGGTCCGGCTGCGGAGTCAACCGAGTTGGACCAAGAGAGGCGGGCCCATGTTGCTTCAATTCCGGAAGCCAAGTTCGGCGCCGAAGAAGTCTCTCTTCTTTCCGCTCAGCGAGCCAAAGAGGAGAAAGATATCCATGCAGTTTAGACCCCTTGGCGATCGCGTGCTCGTGCGCCGCGTTGAGGAGGATACGAAAACCCGCGGCGGCATCATCATTCCCGACACGGCGAAGGAGAAGCCGCAGGAAGGCGAAGTGATCTCCGTTGGCCCCGGCCACCGCGACGATGACGGCAAGGTGACGCCGCTCGATGTGAAGGTCGGCGATCGCGTCCTGTTCGGCAAATGGTCGGGCACGGAAGTGAAGATCGACGGCGAGGATCTCCTGATCATGAAGGAGAGCGACATCCTGGGCGTTGTCGAAGGGCGCCCGTCCGCCGGCCTGAAAGCGGCGTGATCCCAACTCACTCACTGAAACGAAACTGAGGAATGCAAATGGCAGCGAAGCTTGTACACTTCGGCGCCGATGCGCGTGCGCGCATGCTCGAAGGCGTCGACATTTTGGCGGATGCGGTCAAGGTCACGCTCGGTCCTAAAGGCCGCAACGTGGTGATCGAGAAATCTTTCGGCGCACCGCGCACGACCAAGGACGGCGTCACCGTGGCCAAGGAAATCGAACTGGCCGACAAGTTCCAGAACCTTGGCGCCCAACTCGTGCGTGAAGTGGCGTCCAAGACCGCCGACGGCGCCGGCGACGGCACCACAACCGCGACGGTTCTGGCGCAGGCGATCGTGCGCGAAGGCATGAAGGCGGTCGCCTCGGGGCGCAATCCGATGGATTTGAAGCGCGGCATCGACAAAGCGGTCACCGCCGTGGTCGCTGACATCGAAAAGCAATCAAAGAAAATCTCCACCAATGCGGAAATCGCCCAGATCGGCACGATCTCCGCCAACGGCGATCGCGATATCGGCGATATGCTGGCCAAGGCGATGGAGAAGGTCGGCAAGGAAGGCGTGATTACCGTCGAAGAAGCCAAGTCCCTCGAGAGCGAACTCGAAGTGGTCGAAGGCATGCAGTTCGACCGCGGCTATATCTCGCCCTATTTCATCACCAACGCCGACAAGATGGAGACGGTCCTGGACGAGCCCTACGTGCTCTTGCACGAAAAGAAGCTCTCCTCGCTCAGCCCGCTCATTCCGCTGCTGGAGAAGATCATCCAGACCGGACGGCCTCTGCTCATTATCGCCGAGGACGTCGAAGGCGAAGCGCTCGCCACCCTGGTGGTCAACAAGCTGCGCGGC
>FKKE01002614.1_pt3 | contig 10579 bp, 12 predicted proteins | sample 1106331 | NCBI WGS metagenome assembly FKKE01 (sample SAMEA3931202, study PRJEB13176) | freshwater metagenome | biome: Drinking water system; feature: drinking water; material: freshwater | place: China | collected 2013-02-06 | reverse complement strand
GCCCTCGAGATCGAGGTCGCGGACAACGAGCTGCCCGAGGGAGTCGAGGCGCTTCTGTACCGCGGGGCACAGGAGGCGCTCCGGAACGTCGTGACGCACGCGGGCGCGACGAAGGTGCGGGTGCGTGTCACTCGCAACGACGAGCGGGCGCTGCTCGTGGTGGAGGACGACGGGCGGGGCTTCGAGTCGGCGACAGCCGGCGGCGTGACGGAGTCCGGCCATGTGGGCCTGCGCGCGCTCTCCGATCTGGTCGCCGAGGCAGGTGGCACCGTCGACGTGGCCTCCGCGCCCCAGCAGGGCACCGAGCTTCGCGTGGAGATCCCCCTCACCGCATGATCCGCGTTCTCATCGTCGACGACCACGCTGTCGTCCGTGCCGGCCTCGCCCAGCTCTTGGCCACGGCCGACGACATCGAGCTCGCCGGGTCGGCCTCCGACGGCGAGGAGGCCGTGACGGCCGCCGAGGAGCTTCGGCCCGACGTCGTCCTCATGGACATCTCGATGCCGAGCCTCGACGGCATCGGAGCGACGCGGCGGATCCACGAGCTGCTCCCGGACGTGAACGTGCTCGTGCTCACGTCGTTCAGCGATCAGGCACGCATCGTCGAGGCCATACAGGCGGGCGCGGCGGGGTACCTCCTCAAGCACGCCGAGCCCGACCAGATCCTCGCGGGAATCCGGGCGGCGGCCGGAGGCGGCCTCCCGCTCGATCCCATGGTGGCGCGCGCGCTGCTCTCGGCGCGCCGGCCGGCGTCCACGGTTCAGCTGACGGAACGCGAGCGCGACGTCCTGCGGCTGGTACGCGACGGGCTTCCCAACAAGCTGATCGCCCGGGAGCTCGAAATCTCGGAGCGCACGGTGAAGGCCCACCTCGGCTCGGTCTTCCAGCGGCTCGGCGTCACCGATCGCACCCAGGCCGCGCTCTGGGCGGCCAAGCATCTCGACGACGAGGAGTAGGGCGCCTCAGGGCCGGCGGTCGTCGGCCGCGTCGTCGGGCGGGTCATCGCCCGAGTCGCCGGCGTGACCGCTCGACTCGTCGCCGGTGTCGTCTCCGGATCCCGAGCTGGCGTCCGCGCTCGACGAGTCGTCGCCGGAGTCGTCCTTCGCCTTGTCGTCCGGGTCGCGAGGTCCCGGATCCGACTGCGGGTCGTCGTCAGGATCGGCCTCGGGTGGGGCGCTGGGGCCGGGCGTGTCCCCGTCGTCCGCGCTTCCGCCCGAGTCGTCACCGCCCTTGTCGTCGGGCGCGTTCTGCGTGTCGTCCCCACCGCCTTGCGGCCGCGAGTCGGAGCCGCGCTGGTCGTCGCCGGGCGAGCTACCCGACAGCCCGGTCGACGCGCTCGCGCTGGCGAGCGGCGAGCGATCGTCGCTGCCGCTTCCGTTCGTTGCGACGAACGAGGCCGCCGGGATCGTGCCGTCGTTGCCGGTCGGCGTGCCCGGGCGCGCCTGCTTCATCGGTTCTCGTGCGTCGGCGGGAGGAATCCAGAGGGATGCTGGCGCTCCGCGCGAGAAGCTCGGGAGCAGCACGCTCTCGAGCGTCGCGGCAGCTCCGGCGAGCACCGCAACTCCGACGAGAGCAAGCGTGGTCGTCGCGGCGCGCCGCCGCAGGAGATCGAGCCGGCGCCTCGGCCCGTATGCGGGAAGGACGCCGAGCACGAGCCTCGTCGGCGACTGTGCCGACTCCGGCGTCAGCCGAACGCGTTCCCGGTCTCTGCGTGTCGAGGTGTCCACTACCGGGAATCGTGGACGCTCGCGGCCACGTCCCGCAAGTGTCCATTGGTCGTAGTACCTCGTCCCGGGACGCTCCCGGCTGCTTGGCGTCCAGCCTCCTCGACCACGATCGCTGCCACGTCGGGCCGATCGCGCAGAGCTGTCCAGCCGTGCGTGATGCGCAGGAGCGCCGCAGCTCGATGGGCGGCCCGGTGCGCCGCCGCAAACGTGGGGACGCCCGTGTGAGCCGCATACGCGAGCTCGAACGCAGCGCCGAGCCGCCAGCTCGGAGCGTCGCCAGCGAGCAGCATCGTCGCCCACGCCCAGGCACCCCAGTACGTGACGTCACGTGCCCGCGGCGCCATCTGCAGCCGGTCGAAGTCGATGAGCCGCAGGCCTCCCCCCGTGGCGATGACGTTTCGGGGCGAGAAGTCGCCGTGCGTCACGACGAGCTCGCCGGAGAGCGCCTCGGTGTCGAGCAGCGCCAGCGTCGAATCGAACGCCTGCCGGATGCGCTGATCGGAGAGAGAGTCGCGCTTGCGTTCGAGGGAGCGGGCAACACGTGCGCCTGGCCGGCTCCGGGGGATCCGGACACGGCAGCCGTGCAGGTCCCCGAGCAGGCGAGCCGACTCGACCTTGAGCGCTTCGGTCGCCCCGAGCGCTCCGCGACGTCCCACCGCGGTGCCTTCGAGCCTCTCCATGATCACGCTCCTGCCGACGAGCGCCAGTGGTTCGGGGAGTCCCGGCGGGAGGCGCGATCGCCCGAACGGCGAGCTCCACAGCTCGCGCATCGCATGCGCCGCGTCTTCGGCACCGCCGCGGTTGTACGTCTTGGCGACGGCCGGCCGTCCCCGCCAGACCGTCGGCTCGACGGGTCGGTCCGCGTGGATCGACACGGCATCGCTCATACGCAGGCGAGGTCGAGGATCCGTCTGGCGTCCTCAGGACTCCCGTGTCGCGTCTCCGCTAGGCCCGCGAGACGAGCGAGCGCGAGCCGTGTCCAGGCGTCGAGATCACCTGGAATGGGCCCGTAGCTCGCGAGCACGCTCTCGATCGCCGCGTCCGCAGACTCGGGGCATCGCCGACCGAGGCACACGTCACGGCGGATGTGTGCGATGACGTTCCCGAGATCGAGCGTCGCAGGCGCGAGCGCGGCGTCGTCGAGATCGATGAAGCGCACGTCGGTGCCACGCAAGACGATCTGCCGCGGATGACAGTCGCGATGTGACGGAACGAGGGGCTCCTCGGCGAGGGACTGCGTGTCGTCGACGAGCTCCTCTGCCAGGCGGAGCGTCGAGGCGGTCGCCCGCCGTCGAAGCTGCGCGACCTCGTGCTCGTACGTCCAGGTGCGATCGAGCGGTGCGCCGGACTCGTGCAGCGTGCGGAGCGCCACGCCGATCGAGCCTGCGGCTGCGACGAAGGTCGCGTCGTCGACCTGGTCGTAGACCGTGCCGTCGATCCAGTCGACCAGGGACACGTGCCCGCTCGCGTCGACTCCGAGAGGCCTGGGGACCAGGTGCCGTGCCGAGCTGGCTGCGAGCAGGTCGAGACGCCGCACGTTGCCGCGGGCCCGTGGGCGCGCGAACACCTTCAGCACGGCGAGGCCCTGATCCGATTCGACCAGGCTCGCGACGCGGCGTCCTTGCACGTGTCGCAGCACGGAGACGAACCGACCCGACGCGAGCGCGCGGGCAGGGCCTCTCCACGGGGCGAGCTCGGGGTCGGTCAGGAGTGGATGGTCAGCCGGCAGCGACACGTCGCTCCTTCGACTTCATGGCGCATGCGATCTCGCTCTCGATCGTCTCCGCGCGTGCATCCCAGCTGTGCGCCCGGAGGGCGTGCGCTCGGGCGCGGCGAGCACGGTCACGCGCGTGGTCGCCGAACGACTCGAGGATGCCGTCCGCGAGCGCTCGGGCATCTCCCGGTGGCACGAGGCGCCCGAGCTCGCCGCCGCCGAGCACCTCTCGCAACTGGCCGAGATCGCTGGCGACGATCGGGACGCCTGCCGCCAGGTACTCGAAGAGCTTCAGCGGCGAGAACGCGAATCCGTCGAGCGCGGGGTACGGGGCGAGCGCGACGTCCGCGGCCGCGAGGACGAGCGGGATCTCGTCGTGGCGGCGCTGGCCCAGCCAGTGCACCCGATCGGCGATTCCCCCGGCGCGTGCCTCCGCTTCGAGCCGGGCCCGCTCGGGACCGTCGCCGGCAACGACGAGGTGGACGTCGGGCCCGAGGTGTCCGAGGGACGCAATCGCCAGGTCCACGCCATGCCAGGGGCGGAGTGCGCCCACGAAGGCGGCGAAGCGGGCATTCGCCGGCAGGCCGAGGGCGCGGCGCGCGGCTCCCGACTCCGGCCGGCGCGCGAACCGCGTCGTATCCGCGCCGTTCGGAACGACGGCGACGCGCGCTCCGGGCACCAGCTCGAGGATCTGGGCCTGGAGCTCCTCGCTCACCGCGAGGCACAGGTCCGCGCCGTCGAGCACCGCTCGTTCTCGGGCCGTCGCAAGGGAGCGGAGCTGAAGGCCGCGCCAGGCTGCCTCCTCGCGGGCGAGCAGCGCGTTCACCTCGAGGACATGGGGGAGGGCGAGGAGTCGCGCGAGTCGCTGTCCGGCGTCGCCGAACAGGGCGAGCCGCTCGTAGATGACGTCCGCGTCGAACGCGGCGATGCGCGGAGCCGCCTCCGAGACGAGGTCTTCGACGAGCCGGAGCTTCCGGCGCTCGCGTTCGAGGCCTTCGGACCGGCCAGGATGCGGGAGTAGCAGCGTCTCGACGGTCGCCGGCGGGGGCTCGTGTCCGGCGACTCCGACGAGGAGAACGTCGTGGCCCCGGCGCGCGAACGCGTGCGCGACCGCGAGCAGGTGGATCGACGCCCCCTTGCTCTCGTCCGGAATCCGGATCCCGAGGTCGCTGCAGAGCATTGCGACGCGCATCAGCCGTGGTAGAGGCGTTGGAGGGCGCGCGCGGACCGCACGGGATCGTGGCCGCGAGCGACGGACGAGCGCCCGGCGCGCCCGAGAGCGGCAGCCCAGGCGGGATCGGCGTACAGGCGCACGATGGCGCGAGCGAGTGCCGCGTCGTCGTCGGGCGGGACGAGCAACCCGTTCTCCTCGTGCAGGACGAGCTCGGGGATCGCGGCCACATGCGTCGACACGACGGGGAGCCCGCGACCCATGGCCTCAAGCAGCACGGTCGGGAGCCCGTCGCGGTCGCCGTCGTCGGCGACGCGGCAGGGAAGGACGAGCATCGCCGCCCGGCGGTACGCACGCTCGACCTCGGGGAAGGGCAGCGCGCCCGAGAACGTGATCCTCTCCTGTACCCCCAGGTCGGCTGCGAGGAGCTCGAGCTCGTGTCGAAGCGGCCCGGCGCCGACGACCTCTGCCCTCACCGTCGGCACGTTCCGGGCTACGCGCGCGACGGCGCGAACGAGCGTGTCGACCCCCTTCTTCTCCACGAGTCGGGCGACGCACAGCACGACGCCGTTCGGAATGGGCTCGCGGCTTGCTTGCGAGACGGCCACGCCGTTGGGAATGTGGTGCACGGCGACGTGCGGAACCGCGGTGGCGAGGTGGTCCGCGTTTCGGCGCGAGATGGTCACGATGCCGGCGACACCCTCGAGCCGGCGCTGGAGGTGCGGCGCGTTGCTCTCGTGGTAGATGTCCTTCGCATGCGCCGTGACGGTGACGGGGACGCCGGCGAGCCGGCCGGCGATCCCCGCGACCTCGGCGGCGGCCGTTGCGAAGTGCGCATGGATGTGCACGACGCCGGTGCGGCGCGCTCGGTCGGCGGTGAGCCCTGCCTGGACGAACCGTCGCCAGATCCCGTCGCGACGCGCCCGCTGTGCCTCGGCGAGCCAGGCCCGCGGCATCCGGCGAGCAATCCGCGCATGGGCCGCGAGAACCTCGGGGTTGCGCAGCTTGGGGCGTCGCGGCAGGTACCGCACCTCGGCGTCGACGATCCCGACCTCCGGGTGCCGCGGCTCGTCCTCCGGCGGGAGCAGCGCGTCGACGAGCAGGTGCTCGCCGAGCGCTTCGAGCGTCGCGAGCTCGCGGACGATGAACGTCTCGGAGAGCCGCGGGTAGCGCTTGAGGACGTAGAGCACCGGCTCGGTCATGACGCCGCCCTCGTGAGGACCTGGTCGCCGTGCTGCATCGCGGCATACGCGCCACCCGAGGCCAGCAGGCTCGCGTGTGAGCCTTGCTCGACGATCCTGCCTCCCGCGAGGACGCAGATGCGGTCGGCGTTGCGGATCGTCGTCATCCGGTGAGCGATCACGAGCGTCGTGCGATTCGCCGGAAGCGCCGCGAGCGCGCCGACGAGCTGCTGTTCGGAGATCGGGTCGAGCGCGCTCGTCGGCTCGTCGAGCACGAGGATCGGCGCGTCGCGCAGGATCGCCCGTGCGATCGCGACGCGCTGGCGCTGCCCGCCGGAGAGGGAGACGCCCCGCTCGCCGATCGGCGTCTCGAGGCCCTGGGGGAAGTCCGCCGCGAAGTCGGCGACGAGCGCGAGGCGGGCGGCGCGCTCGATCTCGACGTTCCGAGCGCCGGGCTTCCCCCACGCGATGTTCTCGCGCAGCGTCCCGCGGAGGAGGAGGGTCTCCTGCAGGACGAACGAGATCTGGCTTCGGAGCGACTCGAGCGTGAGGTCGCGCACGTCGTAGCCGTCGATGCGCACGACCCCCTCGTCTGGGTCCACGAGCCGAGCCAGCAGAGCCGCGGTCGTGCTCTTGCCGGCCCCGGTGCGCCCGACGATCGCGACGGTCTCGCCGGGAGCGACCCGCAGGTCGAAGTCCGTGAGCACGGGCTCGCGCCCGTACGAGAACCGGACGCCTTCGAACGAGATCTCGCCGCGGAACGGGGGCGCCGTGGTGGCATCGGAACGCTCGACGACCTCGGGCTCACCCTCGAGCAGCTCCAGCACGCGCTCGGCTGCGGCCGTCCCCTTCCCGATCGTGCTACCGAGACGGGCGATCGCCTTCACGGGCTTGTACAGCGAGCCGAGGTAGCTGAGGAAGACGAGCAGGACTCCGAGGCTGAGCTCGCCCCCGCGCACCTGCATCACCCCGAACCAGAGCACGACGGCCGTGGAGATCACGCTCGTGACGTCGACGAACGGGCTGAACCTCGCCTGCAGGCGAACGGCCTCGAGGCCGTGGAAGAGGCTCGTCTGGTTGAGGTTCTCGAAGCGGCGCTGCTGGTGCCGCTCGAGGGAGAACGCCTGGATGACGGGCATGGCCGTGAGCGTCTCGGACGCCGCGGCCGCGACCTGTCCTTCGGCCTTCCGCGCACGCCTCGACGCGTCCTTGAGAGCTCTCGTGGAGCGCACGACCGTGATGACCATCACCGGCGTGACGACGAGTGCCGCGACCGTCAGCTCGGGTGCGACGACGACCATGATCGTGAACATCCCCGCGACGAGGAGCGTGTTCGGAACGAGCACCGCGAGGAGCTGGACGAGAAGGTCCTGGCTCCGATCGACGTCCGCCGTCACCCGTGACGCGAGGTCGCCGACTTGCTGGCGGCCGTGGTAGCCCAACGACATGCGCTGGAGGTTCGAGAAGGCGTCCGACCGCAGGTCGTTCCCGATCCAGAGCCCCGACGACGAGAGCAGCCTCGTCGACCAGTAGTCGGCGAGCGAGGTCACGAGCGCGATCGCGATGAGTGCCGCGAGGCAGAGCGCGAGCAGGAGCTGCGGATACGGCGTCTCTCCGGGCACGACGCGGTCGACGATCACCTGGAGAGGCCACGGCAGCGCGAGGCTTGCTCCCACCTCGAGCACGGCCAGCGCAAGCCCGATCCCGAGTGCACGGGAGTACGGCCGCAGGTACCGGGCCAGCGCGCGGGCGGCTGATCGGCGCGCGCGTCGTGGCACGCGCTGTGGCGCTCCGCGCTCCGACCAGCCGGACAGCATGCGAGCAGCGCTCACCGTGATGCCACCTGGGCGGTCGCGAGCACGTGGCTCGCAGCGTGACGCGCTCCGTCGAGAGAGATGCCTGCCCGCTCGAGTGCGGCAGCGCCGAGTCTGCGGGGCCTGTCGAGCAGCCAGCTCACCTCGTGGCCGGCAACGCCTGCGTCGACGACATCGGCGAGGCCCAGTGCTGCCAGCCGGGAGGCGCGGATCACTTGCTCGCGCCGGGGGGTTCGGCGCGGAACGATGATCGGACGCGCCCCCGCGGCCAGCGCTTCGAAGGTCGTGTTGTACCCGCCCATCTGGAGGACGCCTCCTGCTGCTGCGAAGACGTCGGCGCAGCCGTCCGGGGCTTCCTCGAGGGCGATCCGGCGGCCGAGCCGGCTGTTCTCGAGCATGAGGCCGCGCTTTGCGTACGGCCCGGCGATGACGAGGCCGCGCTTCTCGGGACGCTCTTGCAAGAGCTCGAGCCCGAGCCGGAACACGTCGTCGCCGTCGCCGCCGCCGCCGGCCGTCACGACGAGGAGAGAGGGATCGACCGCGCGCCTTCGTGCGCTGCTCGTGACCCAGCCGCAGTACGCCACCGGCAGCGGGATCTCGTACTCACGCTCGTGGTCGCACAGCGAAGGTCCTCCGTAGACGAGAGCGTTCGAGTAGACGTCGGCCGCACCGGCCCACCCGTCACCTGCCAGCTCGTGCGCGATAGCGGCCGGCTCGTCGAGGACGTCGCGGAGCCCGAGCAGGAGCCTCGAGCCGTTCGTGCGCGCGAGCTCGAGCCCAGCTCGCAGCTCGCCGGCGATGCCGAACGGATGGCGGTCGACGAGCACGACATCGGGTCGGCTCCGGGCGACGACGTGCTCGAACGCGTCCGCGCGGCGGTCGAGCGTGCTCTCGAAGCTCTCCCCCGTCGCCTGGTAGACGCCGTCGGCGTTCTTCACGAGCGCGGGGACGAAGACCACGGTGATCCGCTCGTCCTGGAGCCATCTGGGCCGCACGGCGGAGCCCGTCACGAGAATCACACGGGAGGCGGGCTCGAGCGCAAGGAGCGCTCGCGCGATGAGCGTGTTCCGCCGCGCGTGGCCGAGCCCGTACCCGTCGTGCGAGAAGAGGAGGAAGGTCGGCATCGCCGCAATCACGATGCAGGGCAGCAGGTCGAAGTCGCTAGTGGACGTTGGTACTAGTCCTTGTGTCCGGTCCCGGCGCCCCGACGCCGTCGTCGGTCGGGCGAGCGAGCGGCGGGCCGCGCGTCCCGTCGTCTCCGGCGGACGAGTCGCGCAGCCCTCCGCGGCGCGGCCGGCTCTCCGTCAGCCGATCGTGATCGTCCCCCACATCCCCTGCCTGTAGTGGCCGGGGAGATTGCAGATCATCACGTAGCGGCCCGGCGCGAGGTCGACGGCGATCGATTGGGACTCACCAGGCTCCGCCTCGAGCTCACCGAGCTCGCGGGCGCCATTCGCTTCGAGCGCCTCGGTGTCCACCTCGTCGCCGGACACAGGCAGAGCGCTCGGGTCGGCGTCCGTCGAAAGGATCTCGAGCTCGTGCTCGACCGTGCCGTTGTTCTGCGCCTGGAGCGTGAGCGCTCCGCTCGGCGCGGTCGCATCTTGCGGGTCGAAGAAGTAGTCGCCCATCGCGATCGCGACGATCTCAGCCGAGCCGTCGGACGCGGCGGACTCGCCGTCCTCACCACCGCAGCCCGCTATGCCGACGACGGCTGCAGTGACGAGCGCTGCGACCAACACCGGCAGGACGGTGCGGTGCCGCCGTCGTGAGGTCGTCGTCCTTCTGTCAGTGCACCGACCACGACCACCGGTCACTCGAGCACGGACGTTCATCGCCTGCCTCCTTGGTCGGAGATCCATGGGCGCCGGCTGCCGGCGCGTCGTGCACGGTCGCCGGCGCGGTGCTCGCATCGCGCGCCGACCGTGCCCGCCCGTGGTCCGGGAGAACTGCGGCGGTCGTTGCGCGGAACGACGGACTGTTGCGCGTGCAGTCGGCGTCCGATGACGCGCCGTCCGCCGCTACCGTCGCGGCGTGGACGGCGGCGGCTCGAATCCCTGGGTGTGGGTGCGCGTCGGTCTCGTCGTGTTCGTGCTCGCCTGGATCCTCGGGCCGGGCGAGCTTCGTGCGGCCGTTCCGATCGTCGTCGTCTTCGCGGTCGCGCTCGGGCTCGAGATCGCCTTCGTCGTCGCCGCGCTGCGCGGTGGGCCTGGGCGGACTCCCGACCGGCGTCCCCAGCAGGTCGATCGCGACCGGTACGGCTTTCCCGAGCCGGACGGCGAGGACGGGGACGAGGAGTGGTACGAGCTCGAGCCCGCGCCGTCGCCGCTTCGCCGGTTCGCCATCGGGCTCGGCGTCATCGCGGCGCTCGTTGCGGCGGTGGTGATCCTCGACGGCGGCCGCGGCTGGAGCTCCGTGCCCGGCGAGCGCCGCTCGGAGGCGGTTGCGCGCTTCTCCGAGGCGGCATCCGAGATCGCGGAGAAGCCGGTCTCGGTGCGCTGTGACGAGGCCCGCGACTACGTCGGCGCCGTGCAGCACGCCGACGGTGTCGCGGTCGTCGGAGGGGAGCTCGCGATCCTCACCCCCGAGATCTGCCATGACCTCTACCGCCTCGCCTTCGACGGCGAGGTCACGGGGGCGCGCACCGGCCGGGCGGTCGCAGTGCTCGCACACGAGGCCTGGCACCTCCGCGGCGAGCGCGACGAGGGGACGACCGAGTGCTTCGGGCTGCAGAGCGGTGTCGAGCTCGGCGTGTCGTTCGGCCTCGGCGAGGCCGAGGCGCGCAGGCTCATGCGTCAGCAGCTGACGGAGAACCAGCTGCGCGGGCTCGAGACGCTCGAGTACCGGGTCGGACCGGAGTGCCGCGACGGCGGCGAGCTCGACCTCGACTCGGCGAGCGGCGACTTCCCGTAGCCGCTACGCGGCGCGGCTGACGCCGAGATCCTGGAGCAGCCCGTCGTGCAGGTCGTAGACGA
>FKKE01018490.1_pt1 | contig 10586 bp, 3 predicted proteins | sample 1106331 | NCBI WGS metagenome assembly FKKE01 (sample SAMEA3931202, study PRJEB13176) | freshwater metagenome | biome: Drinking water system; feature: drinking water; material: freshwater | place: China | collected 2013-02-06 | reverse complement strand
GTTTTTAGTTTTTATAATTAATCGTGTCCATCATAATTTTTTTAAGGAAGGAAAAAAAATTTACGGTCTGCTTTGGGTGGGCTTGTTATTGCAATCTCTCTGGAGTTATACTCAAATAAGATTGACCGCAACGTCGGCAAGTCCGGATTTTATTGCTGCAATTTTTGTACTTGTAATTATTTATATACTTATTGAAAAAGGAACAAAGCATCTTCATGCAAATGATTGGCTGACCGCAGCTTTGCTCAGCATAGTTGCCGTTACAATAAAATTATCTGTAGCGCCGATACTTTTAATTGTAGTAACGGCGGCATTGCTTTTCTTAAAAGCAAAAAAGTTCAGTTCTTTCTTTACCTTATTTTTAATTGCTGCAATAACTTTTTGCGCTTTCATCACAAGAAATATTATCACTTCAGGCTATGCGATTTTTCCGGATACCACCATTGATATTACCGATGTTGACTGGAAATACAGCAATGAACTAACAGTAAATGAGAAAAATTATATAACTGCGTATGCAAAAAGAATGGGAGTAAGTACAAAAGATGAGATCGAAGCAGTAAATGATATGGCTATCACGGAATGGTTGCCAGGCTGGTGGAAAAACAGGTCAGCTGCAGATAAAACGATTCTCATACTCTTTCTTATTTCGTTTATTATTTCAATCTTATTTCTAAAAAGGATAATCAACCGGGGATTTATCTCTTTACTTATCTTGTTTACAGCGATCGCCGGAATTATTTTTTGGTTCCACAATGCACCTGATCCAAGATTTGGTTTTGGATTCATTTTAAGTTTCATGGGAATTTTTTTTTATCCGATCTTAAAAGAAAAAGAATTTTCGATCAGGAAAAATGCTGCCGCGATCATTCTTATCACTATTTCAACAGGTATTTTTAGTTACACAGTGTACAGGTTTATAAACTTTTTTCATACCGATCAGTTAACAACTCCATTGGGGATCAGCGCAGCAGCGTATAAAACTTTTGATTGCGAGGGCATACAGATCAATACCCCGGTAAATGGTGAATTTGGAATTACCCCGGTTCCTTGTACTGATCAGGATTGCGATAAGTTTTCTGCAAGAGGAAACACGGTACAGGATGGTTTTAAAGCTAAATAGAATCTTTAATACTCTTTCCACTCATGGCCTTACTAATGGCCAAATCCATTACTCTTTCAGCATACGGACGGGAGATCTCATTTAATGCTTCGGTTTTCTGATGTATCAGATCTTTATTCGCAGTATCAATTGAAGTTTTAAGATCATCAATTGCTTTATTAGTTGCTGCAATTTCTTCTTCTGATAAAAATGCTGAATTCTTATTTATAAATTTTTGTGTTGTATCAATCAATTGCTGTGCTTCTGTCTTTGCTTCCACCAAAGCTCTAATTTTTATATCCTCACTTGCATGTTGAATTGATTCCATGAGCATTTTTTCTACTTCAACATCTGTTAAACCATATTGCGGTTTTACCTCTATGCTTTGTTCAACGCCACTTCTCAGTTCTTTTGCTTTTACATTTAATATACCATCTGCATTGATCAAAAATGAAACTTCAACCTTAGCCAGCCCTGCAGGCATTGCAGGAATACCTGATAAATTAAATTCTGCCAGCTTTCGGTTATCTTTTACCATGTCTCTTTCACCCTGGTACACAGAAATTCTCATTCCGTTTTGTCCGTCTTTTTGCGTGGTGTATTGTCTTGATGCCTTTGACGGGATCTTGGAATTACGAGGTATTAAAACATCCATTAAACCTCCCATAGTTTCGATTCCCAGTGAAAGCGGTGTGATATCGAGCAATAAAAATTCTTTATTATTCCCGGCAAGTATATCGGCTTGTACGGCAGCGCCTAAGGCAACAACTTCATCGGGATTCAACTCATCATGAACACTGCGTTCAAATAATTTTCCGACCGTTTCTTTTACTAACGGAACTCTTGTTGATCCGCCAACCATGACCACTTCATCAATATCGTTGATTGTAAGTGCCGCATCTGTCAATGCATTTTTGCATGATTGAATCGTTTTATCAACTAAAGACCGGATCAATTTTTCAAATTCCCCTTTTGAAAGGGAAAGTTTTTCTCCGGCCACTTCACCTTCAAAAACCAAATTATTGCTCAGATGCTTTTTTGCTTCTTCAGCCTTTAAACGTAATTCCTGTGCAAGACTTTTATGAATTGACAGTTCCTCTTCTTTAATTCCCTTTTGATCCATCCAATGCTTTACAATTGCATGATCAAAATCATCACCTCCCAAATACGTATCTCCGTTTGTTGATAAGACCTCGAAAATCCCATTGCTTATCCTCAGGATGGAAATATCAAATGTGCCGCCGCCAAGATCATATACAGCCACTGTTTTGGTTTCATTGTTTTTCATCCCCAGGCCATACGCAAGACTTGCTGCCGTAGGTTCGTTTATGATTCTTAATACATCCAGGCCGGCAAGTTTTCCAGCATCTCTTGTTGCCTGCCGTTGTGCATCATTAAAATAAGCCGGTACGGTGATCACTGCTTTGGTAACCGGAGTTTTCAAAATATGTTCTGCTCTTTTCTTTAATTCAGTAAGTATATAAGATGATAACTCAACTGGAGAATAAAATTTATCTCCTACCTGTACCTTTACCAGGCTTTCAGTATTATCATCAATTACTTTATATGTAAAAAAAGAAGAACGTTCCTTTACATCATTGTATGATTTACCCATTAATCGTTTTACAGAAAAAATAGTATGCTGAGGTTCAGTGATCAAATACTTCTTTGCTTCATCACCCACTGTGATCAGACCGCTTCTGTCAAAATGAACGATTGAAGGGACCAATGCATTTCCATCATGCTCTTTCAATACCACCGGCTTCCTGTTTACAGGATGAATGATGGCTACCAAACTATTTGTTGTACCAAGGTCGATGCCAACTATCATTTCTTGCTGCTGCAAACTTCCTGTGGCTATATTGATCGCTATTTTTCCCATATTAATTATATAGTCTGCAAAAATATCAAAGTAACCAGTGAATTCTTTTACGAAGTAGGAAAACAAAAAGCTTCCGGGGAAAGGAAGCTTTGAATTAGTTGATTTTTTTTGAAGTGCCTACCTCATCAAATACATTTTTCCATACCCTTTATTAAAGTATTTATCAGTATCATCGCCTTCAGCCTTGTATTTATCTAAAGATCTGCCATTAAGATTGGTGACAACACGATAGAGATAAATACCATTGGCAAGCTTTTGTCCATATTGATCGGTTCCATCCCATTTGAAGTCCGTGATATTTCTACCAATATGCAATGGACCTAATTCATCTTTGGTTATTTCTCTCACTATTTTACCCGTTATTGTTAATATCTGGATCTTGATATTTTGCGGCACTTCAGAACCCGTGATCGTAAATACAAATGCTGTTGATGTAGTAAATGGATTTGGATAGTTAAGCATGTTAGAGATCATCGGCTTATTGATGACCTGGAAACCTACTTTATATTCAATATTACCTGCTGTATTTCCACTCCTGTCCTTACCGGTTACAATGAGTTCATAGTCTCCATCCAGCGGGAAATATGGCAGGAAGTCAATTGTAGCCGTATTATCGGGATTTGGTGCGGCACCCGCCGATGTGAACTTCAATGTATCATTAGTATTAAAGTAGAATGGACGAATCACTCCATTCGGATAACGTACCTGCACTTTGGTTGTGGCTGTATCATCCAGTATCAGCCACCGGCTTTCATCTTTTATTTTAATAAGAATATGTGGTTTTGATGAAACAATATCCCTGTTCAAAATATGTACACCATCAAATGTCACATCAAGCAAAGGATTCACATTATCAGATCTCACATAGAAATTCTTATACATGAAATTATTGAAATGGAATTGCTCTGGCTGATCATTATCGGGGTTCACATCGAGATGGAATGTATTCAATCCTCCAAAAGCAGCAGTGTTTGTTACATTTCTTACATGTAAAGTATCGCTGCCCGGTAGCGGTCTGAATTTTCCTAAGGGTATTGTATTCTGCACATTGTTTCTGTCGGTGATTATGAGCTTCACCCGTAAACTGTCGAAACCCGCTTCACTGATATTCTTAAAGGCAACCTTGAAATCAAGTGGCTCACCCGCTTCTAAGGTATCCTTGAACTGGAATAAAATGTTTGGCGCTACTGCTCCTTCCGGAACGGGTACATAAGTAAGCCTCCAATAACGAAGCTGGTAGGCAGTGAGGTTAATAGAGTCAACATTTCTCAATCTCATTTTCAGGTAAGGATATTGTGTGGCGTCGATTCCAGATATATCAAGATCCTGCTGGCCCACCTGTACCCCCATAAGCAAAGTTGTTTCAGCACCTGTATTATCCACTCCAATAACATCAAGAGTGGGTTCATCGCCAGGAGTAGCATCAATACTGGTTCCTCTCCATTTTAATTGTTTCCATTGCCTGGCTGCACCAAATGCCGGAGATGTAGTATATCCAAGACTATCAGGTGTAGGACAGGTAACACCCATTAATATCCTTTCGTAAATATTATTGGTAAACTCAATTGCCGGCGTAAAGGAAGGGGTATTCTTTTTATAAATAATAGCAAACGCTTCAGTAGTATCATACTGATCGATAGATGAAAATCCCTGGTTCAATAAATGGTTGTATAAAGTATTGGCCCCGTAATAAGCAGCATCCGCTTGCCATGTAGCAGCATAGGTATTGATACCGGGATAGGGAGCCGTATTACTTCGTATGGCCACATAGGCACCATTTGGTACAATATTCGCAAGAAAATTCCATGCTTTCTGTCTTGAGGCAGTATCACCAAGCTGGAACATAAAGTTAAATTCCCTGTTATATGATGTTCCGCAACCTGCGCTACCATAATCAGAACCGGTAACATTTCTCATCGGCTTAAAGGAAACCGGATCAAGCACATTTATGATTAATTGATTGTAAGCACAACCTGGTCCTAAAATATTTTCACCGTTCACTGCAATATAATAATCTGCAGCATTGGCCGAGCTGGTGGGGTATAATCCTGATCTTACAAAAAGGTTATTAAATACAGGATGATATTTCCATGTACGATCTGCTGAGTCAATAAATACTCTTTCAGAATATGATTGCGTATGCTGGTAAAAATGCGACTGATTGAAACCGGCATCGCTATTTGGTAAATAAATAAACGAAGCTTCATTCCACTTTGAAGGATTGCCACTGCCATCAATCGGCGATACTCTCCAGTAATAAACCGTACTGTCAGTAAAGGTGATTCCGGGATTAAATTCAAGCAACCCGCCTGCAGAAGTAACATTTACCGTACGCTTAAACGATGAATTAAAGAAGGTAGTTGTATCTATCTCCATCCTGTATTGCTTCGATGGACTCAATGGATTGGCTGTAGAAGCGTACAGTTTGATATTTTGCTTATTGATGATGGCATAGTTCAAAGGAGATACCGGTCTTACATCATCTTCAAAAATGAAGAATTGCTTTGTGATGGTATTGTTATTCTCCCACAGTTCATCTACAATATTATCTGCATCAATAGTAACTGTTATCTCGTTCAATCCTTTATCTGTTGTTGGATTGATAGGCAGTGAAATAGATAGTGAATCGATATAACGAATACCGGGAATGGTATCTTTTAAAACAGTGAATGGCGAACCACCCGGTAATTTTCTTTTTACCTCCACTGCAATATTCCTGTCTATCGCTTTTCCCTGGTTAATAAACCTGGCATCAACCACAAAGCTTGTATCAGCAACCGAAATGAAAGCGGGAGAAACTTTCACCATCGGGTCTTCGATCACATAATCAGGTTTTAAATGGGTATTAGGTTTCACAGCCGGATCACCATGATAGGTTGTTTGCTCTGTATGCATGCGGGCATAATAATCCAGTTGCGAAGTCTGTGTAAATACATCGGCGATTGTTTGTTTGAAAATTTCGCCATAGGATTTGCCATACATCAATCTTGATTCATTGGTGTATGTTTTGGTGTTATAAATATCAAGATAATGCGGTATCCCAAAATGTGAGCTTGCGACAAAAGCAATAGCGCCGCGGTTGGGAGTAAGCAACCATCTTTCAGACAAAGTTTCTTTTGTATAAAAACGTGCCGGGTTATAATTAAAAAAGTTTCCTGCCAAACATCCCATGGCAATAAACAATGGATACTTTCCCGGATTATTATACTCTTCGGGATTATCAAGATTAAAATCAAGTACAGTTGCTGAAGAGTGTCCGAAATAAACCAGTTGCGACATACCTTCAGAAAAAATATCTTTTAACCGCTGATCGGCTAATTGTTGTATCGTTTCTGTAGAAGATTTTTTAAATGTAGTTACATTGGCTCCGAACAATGTATCAGAGATGATCTGGAAATACTTATTCATGTAAATAGAGAGCTGGTTTACCAGGGCCGGCTCATTTCCACCAATAACATGCACCACGTTTTTCATCCATGCTTTATCCTGTACCAATGGGGATGAAACGGCCTGGGCTGCTTCATACTCCTGCACTTTGGCTAAATACATAGCTACTTCTTCACCATTAATAACAGATAAACGACCGATTGGAGTAAGTGGCAGTTGCTGCCTTACATCGGCACTTAATAAAATATCGGAAGCCGGATTTCCAAATGTTGGTATAATATTCAGCTTGTGGATATCAGGATTTGATAAAAAATCATAATACCGGTACTGATCATACACAACAGCATGACCAATAAGGAATACAAATTTTGGGGAAGCCGAAAAATTGGCTCTTGCCCAACGTAAAAAGTTCCTGATGGAGTTCGGATGTTTTTTAATACCATATCCGAATTGGTCTACCAGTTCATCTATCTCGTATATTTTTGCATTAAAACCACCACCTGCTGAGGAACTGCGATACACTCTGTAATTTTCTACAGGGTTTGAACCACCGGGTCCTGCATATAAAAGTGGATGAGAGATGATCATATAATCACCCTGGTTAGCTGCCAAATTATAATTAATAAAATTCCTTGCTTGTATACTATTAACTGCCGTAATATTTGCTGCTTCGAGGCTGATCAATATAAGTCTGCGGTTAACCAACGACGGTTCCAATGCAAACTTTAATAAAGCAGGGTTGGAGATATCAGCTATGTATCGTTTATTATTTGTCAGATCATACAATACTGGGGCTGTTGTTCCGTAATTGAAATTATTTATTTCAAGATAATTACCCGCAGCATTTGCAGGAAGATAAAATTCAAAGTTTGTTGTATTACCAAAATTAAAAAGTCGTGGATAAGTAAGTTCATATTGCGCTACCACCATCCTGTCATATTGCCCCGGGCTAAGATTGGTTATCTGGATAGTATTATTTCCCGATAACAGGCTTGCAGTGGGCACTGATACACCACCTTTGAACTGATTCAGGAAATCCATTTGTGCACCAAGGATACTATCGTTATTCAATCTTACCCTGAATGTTCTTGTATTGATCCCGTTTCCAACTGCATTGATCGAGAAATACGAACCAGGGCCGGTAGAATAGGGATATAAAATATGGTTTTCATTTTTTGATTGCTGGGAATAAATATCCCAACAAACCCAGCTTTCTCCCCTGTCATATGAAGAGGAATGAACATACTCCCCGGCATTGATATAGTAACCCGGATTGATATAATCCTTATAATACTTTCCTTCAGTATACATAAAGAATGGTTCCGGTGAAAGAATATTCCCGGCCACATTATTTACTGTATTTTGTACTCTCAGGTTACCGCCTGCAGGATTAATGGTAAGAAAAAATGCAGCAGTATCCGTTTGAAAACTATGTTTATTGGTTAATATAAAAAGAGTGTCGCGGTATAAAGTACTGTCAGGGCGGCCATCATTTTTTTCTCCCCAGAATTCAATATAATCTGCAGCGCCTAAAGGGCCAGAAGGAACTGATGTGTATAATGCCACTTCCCTGCCATTTCTCCACAGTTGAAAATGTTCTGCCGGTGTGCTGCCAATGCCGGCTGAAGTAAGTACAGTTTGTGAAATCCGGTAAAGCCCCGTTTTACCTACATAGAATTTATAATAGGTTTTATTATAATCTACCCATTCATTATTATAAGGAAAAGTTTGCGCTGTGGCAAACAACCCGGGGATCACAATGTGCAGTATGAGTAAAATACGTTTCATCAAATAGTTTTTATCAGGTGGGGATCATTTTTTCTTTTTATTCTTATCAGCTACCATATCCAGCTTCAGTGAGAACACATGTGTAAATAATGGATTTGATTGATTGGCTAAATTGGTAAATGCATAATCAATAGTAAGATTCGATATTTTAAACCCTGCACCGGCACTGGGCTGGTATATCCACACTTTCTTTTGGTTCAGCGTATCGCCATCAGCCAATGCTTTTTGAAAATTATTGATACCGGCTCTTACATAAAAAATGTCATTGATATTGCATTCTAATCCGAGTCTGGGATCTACACTTATGGGATCAGAGCTTAATACCGTATTTCGCTTTCCATCAAATGTAACATCAAAGTTTGCCTCCGCCAGCAAGTTTACTTTTTTGCTGATACGAAAATCACGGGCAGCTCCTAATACAAGTCTTGGTGCTGTCAGCTCAGAAGATTTTACCGGTATTTCATTATTTGTTAAGTAAAGAACTTCTTTCTCTTTTTCAGTAAAAGTGAAAGACCAGGTGTTGAATGTAGTTGTAATATCTCTTCCAGCCACTCCCAGTTTCCATTTGCCCTGTAAAAATTGTACACCAGCATCAAGACCAAATCCCCATGCCTTGGCAAATTTGCCTACACTGCGATGGATCACTTTGGCATTTACACCAAAGTGAATATTCTTTTTATCGCTTTCTTTCAGCTTCTGTGCAAGGGAAAAAATAAATGCATAATCAGCAGAGGAAAACGCCTGAATATTATTATAGTTAATAGACCCATCTGGCTCTACAAGAAATAAAGTGTTCATGATATCATCAACTGCAAAACGAAGCGCCGTAATGGCAAAAGTCCTTTTATTATTGGTGGTGGGAAAAGCTGCACTGGCAAAATCATATTTACCTATACCGGCAAAATATTCAGCATGCATTAAGTTTACTTCGGGATTATTCTTTACGCCAACAAGACCTGCAGGATTCCAATAACCAGAGGTTCCGTCTTTTACTGATGCCACCTGGGCACTGCCCATTGCCAATCCTCTTGCACCGGCACCAATGTTCAAAAATTCGTTAGAATATTTTCTGAACTGTGAGTAGCTTGTCACTGATATGAATGTTATGAATAGGGCCAGATAGACATGTGGTCGTTTCATGTTTCCAATTTTCGGATAAGCATTTTTATTTCCTGTTTTTCATCGGGTTGGCGGTGCTGTAAAATTAGATTTTACCAACTGAAATACATAGAATTCAGGGAAAAATCCAGACTTTGAAAACGAATAAGTTATAAAAATATTGCTGTTATACCCCTGGTTTCTTTTTGCTTTACATTTGCGGGTAAAACTTTTACGATGAAACTTGTGGATGAGCTTAAATGGAGAGGCATGATCCAGGACATAATGCCTGGAACTGAGGACCAATTGAATAAAGAGATGACGGCGGGTTATGTTGGCTTTGATCCTACCGCAGATTCGCTTCATATCGGCAGCCTTGTACCCATATTATTGTTGGTCCATCTTCAAAAGGCCGGGCATAAACCTTATGCACTTGTTGGCGGAGCTACAGGTATGGTTGGCGATCCAAGTGGCAAAAGTGAAGAAAGAAACCTTTTAAGTGAAGAAGTGCTTCAGCATAACCAGGAAGGTGTAAAAAAACAACTGATGCAGTTCCTGGATTTTGATCCTTCAAAAAAGAATTGCGCTGAAATGGTGAATAATTATGATTGGTTCAAAGAAATGAGCTTTCTGAATTTTATCCGTGATGTCGGAAAACATATAACCGTGAATTATATGACTAGTAAAGACAGTGTAAAGAAAAGGCTGGAAGGTGAAACGGGAATGAGCTTTACAGAATTTACTTACCAGCTTGTACAGGGATATGATTTTTACTGGTTATACAAAAATAAAAATGTAAAACTGCAAATGGGCGGAAGTGATCAGTGGGGAAATATTGTTACCGGTACTGAATTGATAAGAAGAAAAGAAGGTGGCGACGCCTTTGCATTTACCTGTCCATTAATAACAAAAGCTGATGGGACAAAGTTTGGCAAAACAGAAAAAGGAAATATTTGGCTTGACCTTACTAAAACTTCAGGTTATGAGTTCTATCAATTCTGGATCCGGGCTTCTGATGCTGATGCTGAAAAATGGATAAAGATCTTTACGTTCCTTGATAAAACAACTGTTGATGCATTGATAGCTGAACATAAAAAAGATGAGTCAAAAAGAATTCTTCAGAAAAAACTGGCTGAAGAAGTAACAAAGTTTGTACATGGTGAGGAAGAATTGCAAAAAGCAATTGTCACAACAGAAAAGGCATTTGAAAATCAGCAGGCACCGGCAGAAAGTTTAAGTATTGATGATATTGAAGCCATGGATGGTCTTGAAAAAATTAATTTTTCAAAAGAAAAAATAATTTCAGGTATTGACATCGTTTCTTTCTTA
>FKKE01012657.1_pt1 | contig 10586 bp, 7 predicted proteins | sample 1106331 | NCBI WGS metagenome assembly FKKE01 (sample SAMEA3931202, study PRJEB13176) | freshwater metagenome | biome: Drinking water system; feature: drinking water; material: freshwater | place: China | collected 2013-02-06 | reverse complement strand
CCGGCCGCTTCAACGGATAGCGCCCTGATTGCACCGTCGGGGCGCCGGCTTTTGCGGTGGACATACCTGAACCGTTGGAGATGCTCGGTGTCGACCAGTGCGCCGAGTCCGCCGTGATCATCAATGCCGGATCAAGACCAAGCCGATGCAACAATGGCGCATCAGCCGCGAGATGAACCGGCGGATCAAGAAGACGTTCGATGCCAACGGGATCGAGATTCCGTTTCCCCATCGGCGATCTACCGGGGCGCACCGAACCTTGGAATGCCACCCCCTGTACCGACGACAACAAGCTGAAGGACTCGACCAAATCGAGGTCATGTATGATTCCCGCTCGGCCGTGCAGTATTTGTCGCAGTCCGTTCGGCTTTGGAGTAAAATATCATCGTCGCGCTCGGCACGGCGAGCGCCGCTCAACGTGCGGTTGGCTCGCACACGTTGCCGATGTACGGGAAGAGATCGTTTTCGTTGGATGGGTGGAACTCCTTGACGAGAAGGTTCGCCATGACGCGCGGCGTGTTGATCGGATCTATGATCGTGTTCATCTGCCTCACTATCATGCTGCAAGTCCTGGGTGTGCCCGCCACGCTGCTCGACCCAGACGGTTTTCATGATGTGATGGAAGCATCCGTGCTGGAAGGCTTCTCGATCCCCTCCTTCTCCGATCTTCCGGGTGTTCCGCCGGTCTGGACGTTGCTGCCGGCGACCGAGCTGTGGTTTCCTGTCACACTGTTCGATCATTCATTGTTCCACCCCCCCGCTCTTTAGCGCTCGTCAAGCGCATCCCGATCGGTCTCGCTGCCTTGAGAGGTTCGATCGCCTTCATCCCTAGTGGGCGTCGTGCGTCCGTCTTGCTAACGATGGCGAGGCTCCGGCCGGGAGCGTCTCGTTTCTGCGCGCTGTTCCGCAAGGTCGGAGGAGCCCCTACGACAGAGAAAAGCTCGTTCTCGGCTCTGGCCACGACGGTTGGAAGACGATTCACGCATACAAGGAGAGAATCACCGCCCATGAGAACACGACCTCCTCGGAGTGTCCACGCGACAACGGTCCGGTTGCCCGGTTGGCCGGCATTGCTCATCTCCTGCCTTGCGGTAGGAGCGCTGACGGGCTGTTCCCCGGAAGACCCTCAAGCCGTCGTCAACGAGCCGAGATCCCACGAGCCGCCGAACGTCGTACGCCTCGGTCCGCAGGCGCTGGCAAGCGCTGGACTCGAGGTCATGTCGGTCGGCCGGGAGCCGTTTCAGGTGCATCGGGATTTCGCCGCTAGCGTGGAGCCGGACCAGAACCGGTTGGCGGAGATCACCACGCTCGTGCGAGGGCGCGTGGTCGAGGTGCTGGTCGACAGCGGGCAGGACGTGAAGGCCGGAACGATCCTCGCCAGGTTGTACAGCAGCGAGCTCGGCATGGCTCAATCCGCGCATCTCAAAGCCAAGGCGAAGCTCCACGAGGCTCGTTTGGCGTATGAACGTGGACAAGATCTGACGAAAGACGGTGCCATGAGCCAGGCTGCCCTGCAAAGGCTGGCTGCCGAATACGAGACCGCTCAGGCGGAGGCCAAGGATACGCAAAATCGACTGGAGGTGACCGGCATGCAGTCCGAGGAAATCTCGGCCTTGGGCAGAGAGAGAAGGCTCCGTCCCTACATCCCGATTCGGTCGCCGTTTAGCGGACGCGTCATCATGCGCAACATCACCCAGGGGGAAATTCTGGACACCAGTCACAAAGTGTTCGCCGTTGCCGACCTTTCCGACGTCTGGGTGATCGCGAGCGTGCCCGAGAAAGATATTCGGATGATTCATCCTGGGCAGGCCGTCGACGTCACGGTACCCGCCTATGGGAACGAAACCTTCAAGGGAAACGTCACCCTCGTGGGAGATCTGGTCGATACGCACACGCGCACGCTGCGAGTGCGCGTGACCGTGCCGAATCCTGAACGTCGACTGAAACCCGGCATGTTCGCCACGGTCCGCGTCTACGGAGACGTCGAGCAAGGGGGCCTGGTGGTGCCGCTTGAGGCCATGGAACGCGACGGCGGACGACACATTGTGTTCGTGCGGCGGGATCCGGAACATTTTGAGGAACGTGCCATCGAGGTGGGGGCCCGGAACGACAACAAGGTCTTGGTTCTCAAGGGACTTCAAGAGGGAGAGCAGGTGGTCGTGTCCGGAGCGATTGTCTTGAAGACCGAGCTGGCCAAACAACATGAGGGGGATCTCGGCGAATGATCGGCGGCATCCTGAAGGCTTCGATCCACCAGCCGCTGATCGTGATCCTGGCGGCAGGCCTGCTCATGGTCTGGGGCATGATGGCGCTTGAGAGGCTGCCGGTCGATGCCTTCCCCGATGTCACCACGGTGCAGGTGCAGGTGTTGACGGAAGCTCCGGGGCTCTCGCCGATCGAAGTCGAACGGTTGATCACGTTTCCGGTCGAGCTCGAGATGGCCGGTCTTCCCGGACAGACCGAGATCCGTTCGCTCTCGAAATCCGGGCTTTCCCAGGTCACGGTGGTCTTTGAGGACCAGGTCGACATGTATCGCGCCAGACAGCTTGTCCTGGAACGCCTGATCGAGGCCAAGGGGCAATTGCCCTCAGGGGCGGAACCGACTATGGCACCCATCACCACCGGGCTGGGCGAGGTCTTTCAGTATTTTGTCGCTCGAACGGGCATCTCCGAGAGTGCGGATCGCCGGGAATCGGAAGACGAACTCATGGAGCAACGGACACTCCAGGATTGGGTCATACGCCCGTTCCTCAGGCGCGTGCCCGGCGTGGTCGACGTCAATTCGCTCGGGGGCTTCGTCAAGCAATACCACGTGCTGGTGGACGCCGCGCGGCTGCGCAAGTATGACCTCTCGCTGCACGGCGTGTTTCAGGCCATTGCCCGAAACAACGCCAACGCGGGCGGGAATATTCTGGAAGAGCGAGCCGAAAAGTATCTCGTCCGGGGAGTCGGCCTCATTCGCAATCTTACGGACGTGGAGAATGTCGTGGTCAAGGAATCGGGCGGCACGCCGGTCTTCGTGCGCGATGTGGCCGAGGTCCGCGTCGGCCATGCGGTCCGCAACGGTGCAGCGGTCTTGAATGGGAACCGCGAAGTGGTCGCGGGAATCGTGCTGATGTTGCGGGGAGCGAACGCCCATAAAGTCGTCGGACGGATCAAGGAGAAAGTTGATGAACTGAATCGGGGAGGCATTCTCCCTCCCGGCTATGCGGTCAGACCGTTTTACGATCGAAGCGAGCTCGTCACCGCGGCCCTCTCCACCGTTCGCAAGGTTCTCCTCGAAGGCATCGTCTTGGTCGTCATCGTCTTGTTCGCGTTTCTGGGCGATGTTCGGAGCGCGCTGATCGTGACGGCCACGTTGATCGCGGCGCCGTTGGGCACATTCATCGTGATGGAGCGGTTGGGCGTATCGGCCAATTTGATGTCGCTGGGAGGGCTGGCGATCGCCGTCGGCATGATCGTCGACGGGTCCGTGGTCATCGTCGAGAACGCGCATCGGGTGCTTACGGCGTGGCCGTCCCCGGCCGTCGACCGGCCGCACACGATCCTCCAAGCTTCCCAGGAGGTTGGGCGTCCGGTGGTCTTCGCCGTGCTGATCATCGTCATCGTGTTCCTTCCCCTCTACTCGCTCCAGGGCCTGGAGGGCAAGTTATTCTCGCCGATGGCCTATACGATCATGATCGCCCTCATGTTCTCCCTCGTGTTCTCGCTCACCGTGACGCCGGCCTTGTGCGCGATGGCCCTACGAGCTGGCAAGGAATCGGATACGCGTTTCGTGCGGTGGGCCAAGACACTCTACGCCCCCGTGCTGACGTGGTCGCTCCATCGTCCCGTGCCGGTCTTGACCATCGCTGTCGGGCTCCTCGCCGGAGGTCTGGCTTTGTTGCCGACCTTAGGAGGCGAGTTTATCCCGGTTCTCGACGAAGGGGCCCTGACTCCGCAGATCATCCGCTTGCCGGGCATTTCATTGGCCGCCTCCGTGGACTTGGAGAAACGGGTGCACCGCGCATTGCTGGAATTTCCCGAGGTGAAGCTGGTCGTGGGCAAGATCGGGCGGTCCGAGATTGCGACGTCACCGGAAGAAGCCAATGAGAGCGATCCGGTCGTGCTCTTGCACCCGCGCCATCTGTGGAAGACCGCACAGACGAAGGAAGAACTCGTCGAGGCTATCCGTCGCCGCCTGGCGGACATCCCGGGGGTGACGATCCTCATGAGTCAGCCGATCCAGGAGCGCGTGGATGAGCTGGTTTCCGGCGTCAAGACCGAGGTGGCGATTAAGCTTTTCGGTTACGACCTCGATGTGTTGAAAACCAAAGGAGAAGAAATCGCCGAGATTCTTAAGACCGTCCGCGGCGTCGCCGACATCAAGGTCGAGGAAGTCATGGGACAAACCTATCTCACTGTGGATATCGACCGGCAAAAGATCGCGCGCCACGGCATCAACGTCGCGGATGTCCAAGACATCGTCGAGACGGCTATCGGCGGAAAGCGCGCCACCCAAATTCTGGAGGGAGAGCAGCGGTGGTCATTGATCGTGCGATTCCCTCAGGAACAGCGGAACAGCGTTGAGGTCATCGGGAACATTCTCGTGAAGGATCCCTCGGGGGCGTTGATCCCGCTCGCCGACATTGCCACGATCACGTTGGTCGAAGGACCGGTGCAAATCAGTCGAGAACAGAGTCGACGGCGATTATCCATCGGCTTTAACATCGTCGGACGGGACGTCAAGGGCGTCGTTGAGGAAGGCAGGCAGAAGCTCGCCGCCCGGCTGGTCCTCCCCCCCAACTATACGATGGTCTGGGCGGGAACCTTCGAGAACATGGAACGGGCTATGGCTCGGTTGCAGATCATCGTGCCGCTCACGGTCGGGTTGATCTTCGTTCTGCTCTTCCTGTCGTTCAGATCCCTGCGGCATGCCTCCCTGATCATTCTGAATCTCCCTTTCTCCTTGATCGGTGGAATCGGGGCCCTGTGGCTGACCGGCCAATACCTCAGCGTGCCGGCGTCGGTCGGCTTCATCGCGCTCTTCGGAGTGGCCGTGTTGAACGGCATCGTGTTGGTCTCCTACATCAACAAGCTGCGTCTCGAAGGACTCGATACCGAAGAGGCGGTGATCTCCGGCAGTCTCATGCGGCTGCGGCCGGTCGTCATGACGGCGCTGGTGGCCTTCCTGGGCCTGCTTCCGCTGGCTCTGGAACGCGGCATCGGCTCGGAGGTCCAGCGTCCCCTGGCGACGGTCGTGATGGGGGGGCTTCTGAGTTCGACGGCCCTGACGTTGATCGTGCTGCCGACCCTGTACCCGTTCTTTGAGCGATTCCGGATAAGGTGGCCAGGATGGAATGGCGGGAGTCGAAGGGATTCGGACAGGGCTTGAAGCCGCCGGCCGAACTCGTGCTGCGACGCCTTCGCACGTTGCTTCGGATGGAGCAGTCGCTTCTGAAGCTGCTTCTGGTATATGCGTGTGCAGTGGCCCTCCTCTCCCTCATCGTGCCGCTCACCATGCAGGAGCTGATCAACACCTTTTCGTACGCGATCCAGCCGGTGATGGTGGTCACGCTCTCCGCGATTATGGCGGGCATGCTCCTCCTCGTCGGAGGCGGCAAAGTGCTGCAATATTGCGCGGTCGAAATGTTGGAACGGCGCGTGTTTGCGAGAATCGCCATCGGCATGGCCCACAGCCTGCCACAGATGTCTCTGGAGGCGCTGCGACCGAAGGATGCCAACCTCTTTGTCGAGGCGGTCTTCTTGCAACGCGCCTCCTCCGCGCTGCTCATGGATCTCGTGAACGTCGGCGTGGGCAGCTTGGTGGGCATGGGGATTCTCATCTTCTACCACCCGTATTTCCTGATCTTCGATGCGATCCTGCTCGGCGGGTGTTTGCTCGTCGGCGTCACCCTCGCCTACGGCGGATTGTCGGCGACGGTGGAGATGTCACACGCCAAGTATGCGGTCCTCAACTGGATTCAAGAAATCGCGAACAACCACCTGTTTTTCAAGGTATCCGGCAGCCAAACTTTGGCGCTCACGCGCACCGACACGCTCGTTCAGGCTTACCTGGGCACGCGCGAAAAGCGGTTTCGCGCGTTGATCCGTCAATATGCCGCGACAGCCACATGGCAGGCGATGATCCATGGCGTGCTGCTCGGCATGGCCGGTTGGTTGGTGATGGCGGATCAGTTGACCATCGGCCAACTGGTCGGGGCCGAAGTCATCGTGGGCGGACTTCTAATGAATTACGATGCCGTGATCAAGCAAACGTCCCATGTCTTTTACTTGCTCACGGCATTGACCGAGCTGGATGAGTTCTTTGCTCGCCCGAAAGACTCCGCCAGCGGAGGGATCCGGCTCTCGCAGGAGCCGACAGGCTCGCTCGACGTCCGCCTGTCCTGCCACGAGGTGATCTGCCTCGACACTCGGGCAGTAGCGGCGTTTGAGCCCTTCTCGTTGGAGGTCGGACCGAGAGAGCGGGTGGCCGTTCTTGCCGAATCGAATGAGGCGCGCACGGCCTTGGTGCAAGGGCTTGTCGGACTTCGCGACGCAGCAGCCGGCGTCATTCGTTACAACGGCGTCGACCTGAGGGATCTCGATCGAGCGACCCTGTACCAACGCCTCGGAGTGGTCTTTGACTATCAACCGACGTTGATCGAAGGCACGTTGGAAGACAATATCGTGATGGGCCGCAGCGCGGTGACCTACGAGGACGTCCAGCGGACGCTGAAACTGGTGGACTTGAAAGGCGAGATTGACGCGCTTCCGTCGGGTCTTCGGACCCCCGTGGAACGCCGCGGCAAAGCCTTTTCGACGAGGTTGGTCACCCAGGTGATGGTGGCTCGGGCCGTGGTGACGCGACCGTCCTTGCTCTTGTTGGAGGGAGGCTTGCCGGGGCTCGACGGTCTCCTGCGCGAGACCCTGATCCGGTGCCTGTGCAGCAAGGAAGCGCCTTGGTCCGTGATCCTGGTCGTGTGCGACCCCCACCTGACCGTCTACGCGGATCGGCACGTTGTCCTTAGAAGTCCATACCAGTAGGGACAAGGCTGTGGCCCTATCGTTCCTCGTTTCGTGTGGGCGAGGGTTTCTTCTCTTGGTTCGGCTGGTCGGCCGGTATGTTCGGTTCACGGTCGCCAGCCAGGGTGTCGGTCGATTGAGGGACACGGAATGAAGGCGATGGCGGTCGGTGCGGACGAATTACCGGTCGATCGACCAGACGATGGAGCAGAGCAACAGATGCTGTTCTCGGGCCAGACCGATGCTCCCGGAGGCAACGGCTCCCCCCTTGAAGAATCCGCCTCCCGGCCCAGAGGACTCGTCATACCGGTGTTCTAGTCGCAGCAGGGCGACCTGGGGGAGAAGCGTCCACCGATATTCCACCGTCGTGGTGACGGCTTTCAGCAGTTGTTCTGATCCGGTGATGCGGCCGTTGCGATCCCAATAGAATTCCGGACGAAGCGCGATGCTCCAGGGACCGCTGATGTTCCAGCGGGCATAGAGGGCACCCCCGGTCCAAAACGTGCGGGGATGGCCGACCTGGTCGGCAGCGTTCTCCGTACCGATGTCGTAGGAGGCAGCCAGCGTGATCGGTCCGTCCTTCCTCTCGACGATGGTATCGGAAAAGAATCGCCAGAATCGAAGGTCCGCCTGGGACTGATCTGGCCCATAGTACAGATTTTCGGTCACGGTGAACTTCTCGGTCGGCCGGTACGTCACCCGCGCCCCATAGCTCAAATGATCGTTCGGGTGCGAGAGGTAGTTGTAGCCATTGATGGCGTACAGCCCGAGACTGAACCGGTCGTGCACCGCATACTCACCGCCGAGGCCGAACATGAAGTAGGGGGCGTTGTCGGCTATATATGAGCGCGTGTAGTTAAGATTGTTCTTCGCAAAAAATGATTGATACCCGATGTAGCTGCCAAGGAGCCCGGCTGTCAGGGTCAGGCCGTTTCCGACCGGGGCCAGATACGAGACGTTCGCACGCGACAAGTGCCGCAGCGTGTCCGCCCCGTCGATCGGCCTGTCGCGGCCGGGATTCGTGGGCGGGACGAGCGCATCGGTGTCGTAGCCGCCTTGGATGCCGAACTCCAGACCCCAACGGGATTGCACCGTCGCGTCCTTCTTCACATAGCCCATCACCATGTTTGGGGCCAATTCGTTGACGCGGGGCGTGGTGGTCTTGTTCCGCCACAGATGGTTCTCCGGGAAGTTGAAGTCGACGACATAGCTCGCATCCACCGTCATTCCATAGTGCCAATCCGCCGGCGGTACCTCCTCGCCGAGCGCTGGACCGGCGCGGAGCACGACGACCACCAAGAGTCCGACGGCGAGAATCATGGAGTCTCGCCGCTCTTGCCGGGAGCCGGTGGTTCCGGACGCGGCGAGAGCGAACTCAAGGGCCAGAGGCGAAGGCCCGGTGCCTGATAGGTCTTCGGCAGGTATTCATCCGGAATCGTCGTCTTATTGCCATCGCGGATTTGCGCGTAGTGCGGCGACATGATCTCGACACCCGCTTCGTTGAACTTGTCCTGAATATTCTGATGGAGTTCGGCATACGTCGTGGCCATGAGATTCGGTGCATCGGTATAGGCGTTGATCTCGTAGGTCACATAGAAATCGTCCAGGCTGGTTTGCAGTACGAAGGGCTTCGGGTCTTTCAGGATGTGTGGCGTCGATTGTGCCGCCGAGATCAGGAGTTCATGAACCGTTCGCCAAGGGGCGTCGTACCCGATCGTCACGCTCGTGTGCAGGATAAGCGGCGGCGGCTTCATAGCCGACGAGCTGAAATTGATGATATGCGAGCTGAGGACCAGGGCATTGGGAATCGTGATGTCCACGTTCTTGATGGTGCGGACGCGTGTCACCAGGAGCGTTCGTTCTGTGACGTCGCCGAAGGTGTCTGCGATCTTGACGCGATCGCCGATCCCAAAGGGGCGCATATAGGTCAACACGACACCTGCGATGACGTTGCCGACGGCTGCGGCGGATCCTATGGAAATGAGTAAGCCCAGGAAGACGGAGATGCCGCGAAATCCCTCGGACTGAGAACCTGGGATATGGGGAAAGATGGCGATGGCCGAGAAGACGATCACCAAGAACCGGACAATCTTATACGTCGGCTCCGCCCAGTCGCGGTGAAACCCGACGAAGGTGATTGCCCCACGACCAATCCCCGTGAAGAAGAGGGCGATCCCTTTGAGGATGTAGCGCGTCACCACCATGATGACCACAATTGACACGACATTCGGGATATAGGCGGCAAACGCTTGCCCGATGGTCTTCAGGGTAGAAGCCACGGCCCCGAACAAGGTGGCCGCGATGCCTCGTGTCAAGGGAAAGATGCCTAGCGCCGTGGTGAGATACGCGTAGAGCAGAACGAGGACCGCGAGGACACGAATGACCTTGACACCCCCGACGAGTCCGGCGGCAATCTGATCGGCCGACAAGAGTTCGACACGCTGGATCGTGAGTGGACGTATGACCGTCCCGCGCCAGGCCTCGATCTTGGCATAGACCTTGGGAAAGAGTTTGTGAAACAGGACCAGGAGGGCCACGAGAATCGCGGTGTCGAGCAGGACGAGGCCGGCGTCGATGATGAGGGCTCGTGCGGTGACCTGCTCGCGGGACTTTGTTACAGCGACCTGGATCTTCTTGGCGTAGTCCTTTGCAATCGCCTGGCGCGTGCGATTCATCGGTTTCGCGTCTCCGTCGGTCACCGCCATGACGATCATATCGCCTGCGGTGAGGATCGTGGCATGCTCGATGTCGTTGATCCCGATTTCATCGAGCCGGATCTGAGGGCCTTGCGAAAGCCGAATCAACCGATCTTCGATGGCTTTGGCCCGCTCCTGAGGTGTAAACGGACCGAGTTTGTCGTAGAGGAGGAAGAGCGTTTCGCCAGCGAAGGTGACCGGCGCGCCAGTGGGCTGTGACGGAGGGGCTTGGCTTATTGCTGAAGGCGGTGCCTGTGTCTCGGCGAGAGGAGCCCCCGGCGCGATCATGAATACCAGCAGAAGAAATATGAAGATCTTGTGCGCAGCCATGAAGGCTTCCTCCGTTCGGGGAATCGGATCGATTGTGTCCCCGCGCTCAATTGCAACTGTTTTGGACTGGATAATCGTACATCATACGCGCGTGGCAAGCGAGCAATCCAAAGGCGAAGCCCTCTCGGGTTCGACATCTTTGCAGAAACGGGATAAAGGAATTGCGGGCAGCATGTTGGACGAGCCGAATGATGCGCGAATGCAGTGACGTCTCCCGCTGCGGCGGTTTTCCACAACGCGAGTTGCTTAGGTGCCCCGATATGCCTCAGCGAGATCAGGAGTGCGTCGATCGTGCGATGAGAACGAGCGGGGAACGCCTCACTGTGTGCATGGCTCAGTTAGTTTGATCTTATTGGCACCGGGCCTGCATGTCTAAAATGAGAGCACCGCCGAAGCCACCCAAACCCGCACGTCCGGCGATCAAACCGCCAATCTTTGTGTAGAGGAACATGGGGAGGAGGAGTCACGCATGAGCACCAGACAAGGCAAACGTTACACGACGTCGTACAAGGAAAAGGAGCATCCCAAGCAAGATCCCTATGCGATGCTCAAGGC
>FKKE01009147.1_pt1 | contig 10592 bp, 7 predicted proteins | sample 1106331 | NCBI WGS metagenome assembly FKKE01 (sample SAMEA3931202, study PRJEB13176) | freshwater metagenome | biome: Drinking water system; feature: drinking water; material: freshwater | place: China | collected 2013-02-06 | reverse complement strand
CGCGGCGCCTGCAATCAGCACGGCGCAGGCAAAAGCCGTGGAAATTATCTTCATCATTGTCGTTTTCTCCTTCGGGGTTAGAAAGCTTCCGACGGCTTTCCGGCCGCCGATTGTTTGACTTCGCTGAGCAGCCGCTCCAGCGGCTCCCGGCCGAAGCGCCTGAACAGAAGCGGTGTCAGGATCGCATCGAGCGCCGTCGCGCTAACCAATCCGCCAAATATCGTGACGGCGACCGGATGCAGGATTTCCTTGCCGGGCGAAGACGGGTCGATCATCAGCGGGATCAGCGCGACGCCCGCAGAAAGCGCGGTCATCAGAACCGGCGTCAGCCGCTCGAGCGTGCCCCGCACGATCAGCGCCTCGCCGAACGGCATGCCTTCGCGCAGCGACAGATTAAGGTAGTGGCTGATCTTTAGAATGCCGTTGCGCGTGGCAATGCCGGTGAGCGTCACGAAGCCGATCATCGACGCGACCGACAGCGGCAGGCCCGCGATCCAGAGTGCAGCCACGCTGCCTACAAGCGCGAATGGAATGCTGCCCAGAATAATCAGCGTCAGGACGGCCGAGCGGTAGCGGCTGTACAGCACCGCGAAGATCAGGAGCAGCGAGATCAGCGACAGCCCTGCGATCTGCCGGCTCGCGCTTTGCTGCGCTTCGTAGTTGCCTTCAAGATTGACGAATACGCCTTGCGGCAACTGCATGGACGCGATCTGGCGCTGCACGGCTTGCGCGATCCCCGCGGCATCCGAGCCGTCCGTATTCGCAAACACCGCGATGCGCCTGCGGCTGTTTTCCCGAAGGATCTGGTTCGGACCGTCGGTTTCGCGGACTTCGGCGATCTGCCGCACCGGAATCCATCCGGTCGGCGTCTGCACCAGAAAATCGCCAAGTCCTTGTGTGGTGCGCATGTTGTCGGGCAGCCGGAGCACAACATCGAAACGCCGGTAGCCGTCGATCACGCGCGAGACGACGCGCCCGCTGGAAAGCCTGCTGATCTGCTCGACCACGGTTGCGGGCTGCACGCCGTAGAGCGCCGCCTTCTTGTAATCCACCCGGATTTCGAGTTGCGGGATCAGAACCTGCCGTTCGATCTGCAAGTCGCGGATGCCGGAGATACCCGCCATCTTGCCGCGCAGTTCTTCGGCGAGCCGGCGCAGGGTCGTCAGGTCGTCTCCGAAAATCTTGACCGCGATCTCCGCGCGCACGCCGCTCAGCATGTGATCGATCCGGTGCGAGATCGGCTGGCCGACGATCACCGAAACGGGAAGCACCGAGAGACGCGAACGGATTTCCGCCGCCGCCTCGGCCCGGTTCGTTCCCTGCCTGAGTTCGACTTCGATCTCCGAAACATGAATCCCTTCGGCATGCTCGTCGAGCTCGGCGCGACCTGTGCGCCGGCCGACCGCCTTCACTTCAGGCATCTGAAGCAGTAGCCGCTCGGCGATGCCGCCGATGCGGTTCGACTCGCTGAGCGAAATTCCCGGATTGAAAGAGACGTTCACCGTGAACGTGCCTTCGTTGAACGGAGGCAGGAACACGCGCGGCAGAAGCGCAAAGCCGATAATGCCTGCGACGACCAGCGCACCCGTCAGCGCAAATACCGAGCGCTCCATTGCGAACGCGCGTTCGAGAACGGTCTTGTTCCAATGTTTAAGCCGGGTAACGACCCTGCCCTCGTGCTCGCCGAGCGACTTCATGCCGGGCAACAGGTAGTAGGCCATCACCGGCGTCAGTGTGATGGATACGAAGAGGCTCGCAAGAATTGCGATGATGTAGGCCTGCCCGAGCGGAACGAAGAGACGTCCTTCGATGCCGGAAAGCGCGAACAGCGGTACGAAAACGAGAATGATGACGAGCGTCGCATAGACGATGCCGGAACGGACCTCCTGGCTCGCCGTCACCACGACATCGAACGTCGAGCGCGGATTGCCTGCCGCCCTGTTCTCGCCCAACCGCCGGAAGATGTTCTCGACATCGACTATGGCGTCATCGACGAGCTCGCCGATAGCAATCGCGATCCCGCCCAGCGTCATGGTATTGATCGACATTCCGGCGAAGTAAAATACAAGCGCAGTAACAAGTAGCGACACCGGGATCGCCGTCAGCGAGATCGCGGTGGTCCGGAAATTAAGCAGGAATGCGAACAGAACGATCGACACGGCGACCACCGCCTCGATCAACACGATCTGCACACGGCGGATCGAGGTGCCGATGTAGTCCGCCTGCCGGAACAACACCTGATCGACCTTGGTGCCGGCGGGCGCCACGGCCGACAGCTGTTTCAGTGCAAGCTCGACTTCTTTCGTAAGCTTGATGGTATCGACGAAGGGCTGCTTCTCGACGGACACCATTACAGCCGGCGCACCCATATAGCCGGAGTCGCCGCGCTTCACGCGCGCACCGAATCCGACTTCGGCAATCTGCCGCAAGTAGACCGGCCCGTTCTCATCCCGCGCAACAACGATGTTGTTGAGGTCCTCAAGACTCGTTGTGCGCCCGATGCTGCGGATCAGATATTCGCGCGAATGCTGCTCGGTGAATCCGCCGCCCAGATTTGCACCGAACGATGCCAGCGCCTTTTCGATCTGCTCGTGAGAGATGTTGAATGCGCGCATCGCAGGCGCATTGACGAGGATACGGAACTGCCGCACCTCGCCACCCATCGGGATCACCTGCGCGACGCCGGGGATCGTAAGCAGCCGCGGACGGATCGTAAAATCCGCGAACTCGCGCAGTTCCATCGGCGAGATCCCCGGATTGGTCACCGCGAACATCACGATCTGCCCCATGATCGAACTCACGGGACCGAGCTGCGGAGCAAGATTCGGCGGCATCTGCTCGCGCACGAGCGCGAGCCGTTCGCTCACTAGCTGGCGGCTGCGGAAGATTTCCGCACTCCAGCCGAACTCCACGTAAACGAAGGAAAGGCCGACCCCGGATACGGAGCGCACGCGCTCGACGCCCGGTAAGCCGTTCATCTGAGTCTCGATCGGGAACGTAATGAGCTGTTCGACTTCCTGCGGTGCGTAACCTTCGGCCTCGGTGATGATCGTTACCGTCGGCCTGTTCAGGTCGGGCAGCACATCGACCGGAAGCTGCGTGATCGCAAAGCCGCCGTAGATCATGAGCGCGAACGACAGCGCGAGCACGAGCACCCGGTTTTGCAGCGAGCGGCTGACGAGGAACGTAAACATCGTCAGCGCACCTGATCGAGAAGTTCGGCGCCCTGCACGACGATACGCTTGCCGTCGGCAATGCCTCCTGTGACGAGCATGTTTTCCGCGTCGAGCACTTCGGCTTTCACCTCGCGCGGCTCGAACCGCTCGGCCCCGGCATGCTCGAACACGACGTACTGGCCGTTTGCGGAACGAACGACGGCCGCCCGCGGCAGGAGGATGCCGCGCCGCTTCTCGGGAAGGCTCAGGAACACAGTGACGAACTGACCGGCCCAGACGCCGCTCGATACGCTATCGATTGCAAAATGAACGGCGATGGACTGATTTCTTAGCGCTGCGGCGCTTCCCCGGAATTTCAGATCGACGGCGGACCCGTTGTGGCCGCGTGCGCTCGCGCGCTCGACTTGCGGAATGGTCTCGAAGCTCAGCGCTTCGACCCAGAGCCGCGCCGGATCGACGATATGAAAGATCACCGTATTCGGTTGCGCGAGTTGTCCCGCGATCGTATTCGCATCTGCGATCACGCCGCTCACTGGCGCGCGCAGCACTTCGGGTTCGCGGCGGATCTTGTCCAGCTGCGTTTTTCTTTCCCTGAGGCTTTGGAGTTCGGTACGCGCGTCTTCGAGTTGCGCGCGCGGCACCGCGTTGCTTTCGACGAGTTTCTCGAAACGCGCGACCCGGCGCTCGACGATCGCGATCTGCTGTAGGAGCTCTCCCTCTTTCTGGCGCATGTCGGAGACGTCGATGGTCTGGATCGGCGGCTCTATCAGCGCGAGTACCTGCCCCTTCTCGACGCGGCTGCCGAGCGCCGGGAAGCCGCCATCCGGCGGCAATAGCCGGCCCGTCAGGCTCGATTGCACATAGCCGCTCGCATTGGGGTCGGGCATCACGCGGCCCGGAAGCTCTATGGTTCTGGCATGCTCGCCCGCCTTGACGATGGCAGTCCGGATGACGAGCAGGCGCTGCACCGGTTTCGGAACGAAGATGCCGCCTTCCGGCAACCGCTGCGAGGTATCCCTGCTCGCCTGTGCCGCGTGCTTCGCGCCGTCATTGTGATTACCCGCTTCATGCGGCTGCGCCGGTGTCACAAAGGCCGCGAACAGTAGCGCGCCGGCATAAGCGCCCTTCATCGTTAGCAACTTCGGATACCGCCGCACGGCGAACACGCCGCCTGCAAAGGCAAAAAGTGCTGCAAAAAAGGCAATCAGCGTGGCCAGCCAGATGGACACGCGCCGCCCGGACGATGTTTCCTCTTGTCCTTTCGCGGCAACGATCGTCACCGGCAGCACTTCGCTCCTATCCCCGAGCGTGATCGTAAAGATCAGGTCGTAATGGTCGCTGCCTTCGGCCCATTTCGCAGGCAAGCGATAAGTGCCGTCCTCGTTTGCCACCGCCTTCCCGGAGCCCTTGGGTGTCAGCGCTTCGATTTCGGCGTTCGTAACGGGCTCATTGGTTTCGAAGCGGTCGAGATAGACGACGATTTCTCCGTTTCGAAGCACGGCAACGATCTCGAAGTCGCCGGCATGCGCTTCGCCGCGCGGGGCGACGGGCGTCAGCGTCTTCGGCGCGTCGCCATGATCGTGGCCTTCGTGCGCCGATACGGACGCGGAAAGCACCAACGGCATGAATAATAGAGCGGCTAGAAGCGCATATTTGACGCGCATGACGGAATCCTTCGCGAGCGTGAACGGAAGACGTGCCTGCGCGAAAACGCGCGCAAACTACGCCGGACGATCAGGCGAAGGATTTCGGAGGACGGTTCAGGTCGAGCGTGGCGTGCCGTCTTTCATGCGGCACGATGGGCACTGTCCGCTCGCTACGCGCAGAAAGCCTGCCCGTGATCGCTTCCGGAGTGGCCAGCGCAACGGAAGATCCTCCCGTGCAGGCACAACACGATCCGCAGTCGCTTTGCTTGTGTTTGTAAGGGCACTCGCCGGTATCCCGAGAGACAGCGGAAACAAACACTTCAACGTGCGATTCCTGCCCGGAGGCGGAAACCACGCTCTGAACTGGCGCGGGAGCGCTCTGTGTCTGCTGCACATGATGATGTGCGGCATGTGCGAAAGCGCCGTTCTGCGCGCTGAAGAACAGCGCGGCAGCGGCAACGAGCGTTAACCAAGCGAACTTTCGCATTCGATTTTCTTACAGGAGATTCTTCGCGGAGTCATTTGTGGCAGCCGCGCGGCGCGAAAGCGCTACAGTGTATCTCCGTTGCGGCCTGACGATTTCGTCAGCGCACATCGCACCCCAGGGCCAACCCGTCGTGGTAGCTAAACGGTAGCTACGCCGCTGGTCCGCCGCGCAGAGGTCTGTCTAAGTGCTTGGATAAACTGGTGAGCCCGGATGGGATCGAACCATCGACACCCTGATTAAAAGTCAGGTGCTCTACCACTGAGCTACGGGCCCGCCGGGCGGGACTGGTACGGACCCAACCCCTATGCGTCAAGGCGCGAATTCCGCGCTGGGGACCGCCGTCGGGAACGCTCCTAATCGGATGATACGCTTGACAATTCCCGGCCCGCGCCGCTTCTGGCCCCACAACCGATGTCAGGGCGACCACGGCGCGCCGCCGCCCCGGGGAACGATCGAATGAAATCCGCACTAATTACGGGCGTTACCGGCCAGGACGGGGCCTATCTCGCGAAGCTCCTGCTCGCGAAAGGCTACCGTGTCTTCGGCATCAAGCGGCGTTCCTCGAGCTTCAACACCGCGCGGATCGACGACATCTACGAGGACCCGCACGTCGCGCATCCGCTGTTCACGCTGTTCTACGGCGACACGACGGACTCGACCAACCTGATTCGCATCGCGCAGGAAACGCAGCCGGACGAGATCTACAATCTCGCAGCGCAAAGCCACGTGCAGGTCAGCTTCGAGACGCCGGAATATACCGCCAACGCCGACGCGCTCGGCACGCTCAGAATGTTAGAGGCGATCCGCATTCTCGGGCTCGGCAAGAAGACGCGCTTCTATCAGGCCTCCACTTCGGAGCTTTACGGCGATGCGCAGGAATTTCCGCAATCCGAAACGACGCCGTTCCGCCCGCGCAGCCCCTACGCCGCCGCAAAACTTTACGCCTACTGGATCACAGTGAACTACCGGCAGGCCTACGGCTTCCACGCTTCGAACGGAATCCTGTTCAATCACGAGAGCCCGCTGCGCGGCGAAACCTTCGTAACCCGCAAGATCACGCGCGCCGCCGCCGCGATCCATCTCGGCTTGCAGGATCGCCTGTGGCTCGGAAATCTCGACGCCAAGCGCGACTGGGGCCACGCACGGGACTACGCCGAAGGCATGTGGCGCATCCTGCAACAGGACCAGCCAGACGACTATGTGCTTGCGACCGGCGAGTCCCATTCCGTCCGCGAGTTCACCGAACTTTCGTTTGCGCAACTCGGCTATCAAATCGAGTGGCAAGGCAAAGACGAGAAAGAGAAAGGCATCGACAGGAAATCGGGCCGCACGCTGGTCGAAATCGATCCGCGTTACTTCCGCCCGACCGAAGTCGACCACCTGCTCGGCAATGCGGAGAAGGCGCACAAGAAACTCGGCTGGAAACACACGACCGGTTTCCGCGATCTCGTGAACGAGATGGTCGCCGCCGACCTCGACCTTCTCAAAAGCAATCCGAACCAGAACCGCTCATGACTGCGGGTAAATCCTATTCGCTCAAAGGCAAGCGGGTCTGGGTCGCGGGCCACAAGGGCATGGTCGGATCCGCGATCGTGCGCCGCCTCGCGAGCGAGGATTGCGAGGTTCTGGTTGCGGACCGCGCGACGGCGGATCTTCGCAATCAGGACCAGGTCGCGGCCTTCATGCGCGATAGAAAACCGCAACTCGTCTTTCTCGCCGCGGCGAAAGTCGGCGGCATTCTCGCGAACGCGACCTATCCCGCGGACTTCCTCTTCGACAATCTCGCGATCCAGAACAACGTGATCGACGCAGCCTATCGCAACGGCGTCGAGAAGCTCGTTTTCCTCGGTTCTTCCTGCATCTATCCGAAGCTTGCGCCGCAGCCGATCCGCGAAGACGCGCTTCTAACCGGCCCGCTCGAGCCCACGAACGAATGGTATGCGATTGCGAAGATCGCCGGACTGAAACTCTGCGAGTCGTACCGCAAGCAATATGGCTGCGATTACGTTTCCGCGATGCCGACCAATCTCTACGGACCCGGCGACAACTACAATCTCGAAACTTCGCATGTCGCGGCAGCACTCCTCGTGAAAGCCGTGCAGGCGAAGGAGAGCGGTGCAGAGAAGCTCGCGGTGTGGGGATCGGGAAAGCCGCTCCGCGAATTCATGCATGTCGACGACTGCGCCGACGCGCTGGCCTTTATCGCAAAAAACTACAGCGAAGACCTTCACATCAATGCCGGATCGGGCCAGGAAGTCTCCATCGCCGAACTCGCCCGCATCATGCTCGACGTGACGGGCGCGAAGGCCGAACTCGTATTCGATCCGTCCAAACCGGACGGAACCCCGCGCAAGCTGATGGACTCCTCGCGCCTCGCCGCGCTCGGCTGGCGTCCGAAGATCGGCCTGCGCGAAGGCATGGCGCAGACGCTCGAATGGTACTTAGCCAACGCCGCGAAGGCCCGGCACTGAACCATGACGATCCGCTATTACGGCCAGACCGATCAGGACCTGATGCTCGACCGCGCGCTGTTTCGCGGAATGCGGGGCGGCACCTTCTTCGATATCGGCGCGAACGACGGCGTCACCTACAGCAATACGTTGATGTTCGAGCAATCGCGCGGCTGGAAGGGCATCTGCGTCGAAGCCGATCCGCTTGTGTTTCCGGCGCTGCAGAAGAACCGCTCCTGTATCTGCGTGAACGCCGGCGTCGCTCCTGCCGCCGGCAAGATGCCGTTCCTTCAGATCGAGGGACCGTCGCAGATGCTGAGCGGCTTTCTCTCGAACTTCGACAGCCGCCGCATGGAGCGCGTGGATTATTCGATTGCGCGCTCGGGCGGCACCAAGCGCGTGGTCGAGGTCGAAGCGGTGACGCCTGCCGAGCTTCTGAAGCGGCATAATCTTGGCGAGGTTCATTATCTCAACATCGACACCGAAGGGAACGAACTCGACATCCTGCGTTCGTTCGACTTCGGCAACGTCTTCGTTCATGCGATCACCGTCGAGTGCAACTACGACGATGAACTTGCGAAGCTTCTCGACGTTACGAAAGATCACTTCGATTTCGCCGTCCGGCATATCGACGACGTCTTTCTCGTGAACCGCAACAGCCCGTTCCGCGCGAACATTTCCGCGCTGAAGCGCGCCTCCGCGCAACGAAAGTTCGTCCGCCGCATCAACCGGTTCCGCACCAACACGCCGAAAAAGGTCGCACGCTTCGTGAACAGGCTCACCGGCCGCGGCAATTCCGCGAAATGACAACCCGCCGCCTCTTCACCTCCGACTATACCGGCCTCGCCAATCGGCTCGAGGGCCTTTCGCTCAGCTTTGCGATCAAGGAAAAATACGGACACGAAATCTGTCTCGACTGGCCGGAACTCGATGCCCTCGCGATCGAGGGCACGACGAAGCGCAGGATGTGGCCTTGGGACCGGATCGGTGCGATCCGGCTGAACGATTGCGACGAGGCGCAATTCGCTTCGCTCGGCCGCTACCGCACGATCCTGCAGCGCGCGGTCTATAGCCCTGCTTCGCTGCCGAAACGGCATTATCTCGAAACCGCCGCCAAAATTCGGCTCACACGCGAATATGCTGGGCTCCTGCGGGAAATCCTCGCGAAAGCCGCCGGAAGGCCGGCTGTCGGCGTGCATATCCGCGGCGGCGATTTCAAGACCTATGACGAACGCGTTTACGACATCGAACGCGCACGGCATCAGGCGGTGCCGATGTGGTGGTACGAAGCGCTCCTGCGTAAATACCGGGCGCAATATCCCGATATCGTTTTCCTGCTCAGTCATTCCGGCGATCCGGCGCGCTTCGAGCGCTGGCGGAGCGAATTCGACACCATCGAAACGTCCTCGCACCTCGCTCATGAAGGCGCACGCGAACAGCACCTGTCCGCCGGGCATCCCGCGCTCGACCTCTTCGCGCTTGCATCGTGCAGCGTGATGATCGCGACGCCGAATTCGAGTTTCTCTCATTTCGCTGCAAACGCGCTCGGGCCGGCTGCGCGCGTGATCCTTCCGCCCGCACGAACGACCGCAGAAGCGCCCGAAGCAGGCGTTCTCGACATTCACGGCGAACGCCTGCCGTTGTTCGTGTCGGCTGCGACGAAACCCGAAATTTTCAAGCTCATACGCGGCGATATGGAGCTTCCGAAACCTGCGCCGCTCGATACCAGCTGGTTCTAGGTTCGTATACTCTGCGGCAGCAGGAACGGGCCTGAAGGCACCACGCCGATTTCCACCTGCACACCATAAAGCGCGTGGATCAGATCGCCGGTCACGATCTCCTTCGGCGCGCCTTTCGCAATCACACGGCCCGCGCGCATCGCGACCAGTTCATCTGCGGCCATCAACGCGAGATTGATGTCGTGCAGGACCGCGAGCACTCCGCCTCCGGCGTCTGCATGTTCGCGCGCGATACGGAGCGTTGCGATCTGGTGCGGGAGATCGAGGCTGGAAGTCGGCTCGTCGAGCAGCAGATAGCCCTGCCCGCTGTGCGCCCAGAGTTGCACCAGCACGCGAGCGAGCTGAATGCGCTGCCGCTCGCCGCCCGATAGGGTGTCGTAGGGCTGCTCGCGCGCAGGAAACATATCGACCTGACGCAAGGCCCGCTCGACCAATCGGACGGCTTCGGTATGCGGAAAATACTGCGGAAGCCCGAGCGCCACGATCTCGCCCGCGAAAAACGGGAATGCGACGACGACCGACTGCGGCAGCACCGCGCGCCTTCGCGCGAGCGCAGCCGCATCCCAGTGCTGTAGCGGCGTATCATCGAGCGTAACAGCGCCGTGCCCATAGCGGCGCTCTCCTGCCAAGACTTTCAAAAGCGTAGATTTGCCCGCGCCATTCGGCCCGACGATGGCGACGACCTTGCCCGGCGATAGCGACAACGACGCATCGTCGAGAATGACTTTCGCGCCCGCGGTCACCCGGATGTTTTCCGCCCGATACATCAGCCGAAGCTCCGCTTGTGCCGCCGTAAAAGCCAGATGAAGAACGGCGCGCCGATCAAGGCCGTCACCACGCCAATCGGCAATTCTGCCGGTGATGCGACCGTTCGCGCGAAAATATCCGATGCCGTCAGGAGCGACGCACCGAGAAGCGCGCTACCGAGAAACAGCGTCTTGTGCGACGGGCCGATGCTTAACCGCAACAGATGCGGCACCACGAGACCGACAAAACCGATAATCCCGCTCACCGAGACCGCCGCGCCCACGCCCGCGGCAACCACTATAATAGCGATCCGCTTCACGCGCTCGACGTTCACGCCGGTATGAAAC
>FKKE01000029.1_pt4 | contig 10603 bp, 9 predicted proteins | sample 1106331 | NCBI WGS metagenome assembly FKKE01 (sample SAMEA3931202, study PRJEB13176) | freshwater metagenome | biome: Drinking water system; feature: drinking water; material: freshwater | place: China | collected 2013-02-06 | reverse complement strand
CAGAGTATGCCGAACTGGCCGATCGGCACAAGATCACCTTGTTGGTGAACCAGGGTGCGGTTGTCTCAGTAGGAGGGGGAGAGCTGATGATCGTCGGCGTCGATGATCCATCGCTCCACCGCGCTGACCTGCGCTGTCTTCCGGCTCGGGCGGACCAGCGCTTTACGCTGCTTCTGGCCCATGCGCCCAATATTCTTGATCAAGTGGAACCGCACCACGCCATCGACTTGATCCTCTGTGGACACAGTCATGGCGGGCAGTGGCGCGTGCCGGGGATTCCGACCTTTTGGCTCCCACCTGGATGCAATGGCCGAATAGCGGGCTGGCATAAGTCAGGGGTACACCGACTGTACGTTAATCGAGGGTTGGGTTGGTCTTTTCTTCCCTTTCGATGGAACTGCCGACCAGAAATTGCAGTGATTGAGTGGGTGTAGGGATAAACTGCTATCCAATCAATGTAGTCAACCCAGTTTAGTAAACATCTGTAGGCGCGATATTAGGTCCGCAGCCGCTCCAGCGCTTCTCTAGCCCGACTTCGTACGGTTTGGTCCCAATCGTGATCCATGGCCGCTTTCAAGCGCTCTCGTGCCTCGGTTGCCCGTAATCGTCCAAGTCCCAAAGCCGCGCAGGCCCGCACATAGGCATGGTCATCTTCTAGGGCCTTCAGCAGGAGAGGGACCACTGACCGATCTTGCAACGCACCAAGATGGCTGGCTGCCATGCCACGGATGCGATGCTGTTTGTCGCCTAATGCCCGTTGGAGGGTTGTTGCCAACAGCTCTTTCAAGGCTGGGACCACGGATTCGAGTCCATCGATGTGGTACTCGTTGTTTTCCAGCAGGGCAAAAACCAGTTCGAGCCGTTTCTCTTGAACCGTTTCTCGGTGAAACAACGTCAACAGCCTGGTTCGCTCTTGTGAGCGCACCTGGCGACACCGAAGCATTTTGATCGGAATGAACAGGAGAAGAGCACCAACAAGGCCGATGATCGTCATGGGTACCGCCTGATCGACGATATAGTCCTGGGCTTCAACCGAAAGCCGCTTCCAGATCCACCCCACGACGATGATGAGGATAATCAGGGCGACAAACAGGACGGGGACCATCTGTCCCTGTTGAGGTTGTTTCGTCATGAGGAAGAAATCATACGAGCGGAGTTGATTGGCCGTCAACGAATCGCGTTCGAGACGGCTTCCGCCGGAGAGCGTGATGCTCGGGTGAAGATTCCTCCGTCTGTGCCGTGAATAATTGACTTGCGATTGTCCTAGAAGCCATACTCGATTGAAATCCTGACCCGTAAGACTCAAAAAGATTAACAATTGCGAACGATCAGCCCCGGGGTGTGCCAGGCGACGTGGCATGTTTGTCCGGTTTCCTCGCGCTTGATCGAAGACAGAATCACTCGCTCGAGTCGGTAGGCGATCGTGGACATCCGATAGGGATCAACCGATACTCTCTTTCTTCACAAGGAGTTGAAGGAGAATCTCTGTCGAGTCATCTGGCATGATGGTCGCTATCGATGAAGCCATTACGGTCTGCAAGAACGGCATCACTCGTCTTTTCCCCTTGGTGCGCAGCGGTTGAATAGCTGTCTGAGACGGTATTGATCGTGGATAATCGCGTATCGGCATGGCTGGAGAATCTGGGGCTGGATCGCTACCAAGAAGTGTTTCTGCAGAATGCGATTACCTGGGATGTCTTGTCCGATCTGAAGGACGATGACTTGACCTCGCTGGGCGTGTTGCTGGGTCATCGGAAAAAGATCCTGCGTGCCATCGCGCAATTGTCCCAAAGCGTTGAGAGAGATCATGCGGCTTCTTCAGCCGTTCCCGACGCAAGAGAAATCCCACCGTCCGCTTCCGGCCGTGATCAAGCAGAACGACGGCAATTGACGGTCATGTTTTGCGATCTTGTCGGTTCCACGGAACTGGCTCGCCGACTGGACCCTGAAGACCTTCAAGAGATTATCCGGGGCTTTTGGGACGCCTGTGGTCAAGCGATCGGTCGATTCAACGGCTACATCGCAAAATACATGGGGGACGGACTATTGGTGTATTTCGGCTATCCGTATGCGCACGAACATGATGCGGAACGAGCGGTCCATGCCGGCCTGGCCATTATAGAGTTGGTGACGGCTGCTTCCGGAGAGGAGCCTTCGGTTCGGAGATCTGAAGTTGCGGTACGAATCGGAATAGCAACCGGGAGGGTGATTGTCGGCGAAATTATCGGGCAAGAAACAGCCAAAGAACGGTCCGTTTTCGGTGAAACTCCGAATCTGGCTTCACGACTTCAAGGGGTGGCCGCACCCAATCAGTTGGTTGTGGACTCAGCGACCAGGCGGCTCGTCGGCAATGAGTTCGAATTTGCGGATAACGGGACCGTATCGCTCAAGGGGTTCGACGCGCCGATACAGGTCTGGCGGATTGTGGGGGCGAGGATATCATCCAGTCGATTTGAGTCGTACCGATCCGCACGATTAGCCAGTTTTATCGGCAGGGAACATGAGTCGGCACTGCTCTTGGGACGTTGGCGTGAAGCAATCGGTGGGGATGGGCAGGTTGTGCTCCTGTGTGGAGAAGCCGGCATCGGCAAGTCACGACTGTGCCGCAGCGTGCGAGACCGGCTGGTGGATGAGCCTCACCAGACGATCGAATTGCAATGTTCACCGTATCACATGAATACGGCCCTCTATCCCGTGATCCATTGCTTCCGGCAGGCAGCGGCGCTGACAGGTGAAGACGATCCCCATACACAACGAAAGAAACTTCACGCCTTTGTTCACAGCATCGGCATCGACGACCAGACCACGGTGTCCTTGTTGGCAGAGCTCTTGTCCATTCCTGAGGATGTCCAGCATTCGCCCATCACGATGTCGTCGGATAAACGGAAGGACATGACGCTCGACGCGCTCGTGCGGCAACTCCAGCGGTTGGCCGATCATCGTCCGACACTCCTCATTGTGGAAGATGCGCATTGGCTGGATCCGACCACGATAGATCTTGTGACACGAATCATCGACCATATTCAGCGGATGCGCGTGTTGTTGCTGATCACCTTTCGACCAGATTTTAAGCCGGCATGGACTGAGTATGGCCATGTCACAGGGTTAACCTTGAACCGGCTTCCACGCCGGCAAAGCGCCGAGCTTGTCGCATCGATGACCGGTGGAAGAACCCTTCCGCCGGAGGTTCAACAGGCCATCCTTGCGAAGACCGATGGGGTGCCTCTTTTTCTCGAAGAGTTGACAGAAAATCTCCTGGAATCCGGCCTACTCACGGAGGGGAACAGTACCTTCAGCCTGAAGGAACCATTGAAGGAGCTGTCCATTCCTGACAGCTTGCAAGCCTTGCTCATGGAGCGGATCGACCGGCTGGGATCAGCCAAGGAGATCGTCCAGATTGGATCTGCCATCGGACGGGAGTTTAGCTATGAACTGTTGCGGGAGACCGTCGATGTCACGGAGAGTGAGTTGAAGCAGGCGCTTCAGTTGCTCGGTGCATCAGGGCTCATCTTTCAGGAGGGTGAGATCCCGGCTGCCAAATTCATGTTCAAGCATGCGCTCATTCAAGATGCTGCCTATAGCACGTTGCCCAAAAAAGCACGCCGGGTGCTCCATGCCCGCATTGCGAAAACATTGGAGAGTCGGTTCGAGGAACGGGTCAAAACAGAACCTGAGTTGCTGGGGTATCACTATGAACAGGCAGGATTGGCCGTCCCCGCTGTCGAGTATTGGCGCCTCGCCGCGCACAGAGATGTCGCACGGTCGGCTAATGTCGAAGCGCTGAACTATTTCAATAGTGCCTTGGCGTTACTGAAAGAGTTGCCGGCAGGGCCTGAGCGCGATGGGTTGGAGTTGGACCTGCTCATTGCGCGAGGAGCCCCGCTCGTCACGGTGAAGGGATATGCATCGGCGGAGATTGAGCGGAATTATCTTCGGGCGCGAGAACTTTCTCAAGACGACGGCGATTCCGAGCAGTACTTTCTAGCGGTGTGGGGGTTGTGGGTGTTTCATTTGGTCGGAGGCTCGCTCGCAATAGCGTGCGACCTGGCTGAACATCTCCTGGCCATCGCGACGCGCAAGCAGCACCCGGATTTGCTCATTCGAGCCCACGAAAGCATCGGCTCAGCCTATACGCTCCTTGACCGGTTCGATGAAGCCAAAACCCATCTGCTCGCGGCCAAGTCCTTGTATAACCCCGAGAGACACCAGTCCAAGCCTCAACCCTATACCCAAGATCCCGGCATCACCGCCAGAATCATGTTGGCCCGAACGCTCTGGATATTGGGCGAGGTCGATGAGGTCGAGGCGCTGGCCCAAGAGGCCATTCGCATGGCAAGGGAACTTGAACACCCCTTCACCCTGGCATTTGCATTGGCGACGGTCTCCTGGGTCTATTCCACCATCCGCGATGCGGAGAAAACACTGGTTCTCTCTGCAGAAGCCATCGCCATTTCCACCAAATACTCGTTCGAAGTCACATTGGCGTGGTCGACTTCCCTGCACGGATGGGCTCTGGCTGAAAAAGGACGTGACGAAGGGCTGAATCAGTTAGTGAACGGTCTCTCCGCTGCACAAGCAGCCGGCGTCAGACTCAACCACGCGTTCACGTTGGCGATGCTCGCAGAAGTTTACTTGCGGAAGAAACGCATCGATGAAGGATTGGCTGCACTGTCAGAGGCCCAGAATCTGGTTCGCGTTGAGGGAGAGCGTTGTTGGCAGGCGGAATTGCTTCGATTGGAAGGCGAGCTCCTGTTGGAACAATCCGAACCATCCGTTTCCGGTGCGGAGCAGTGCTTTGCCGAGGCTATGAAGGTTGCGCAAGAACAGCATGCAACGATGTTTGAGCTTCGAGCGGCCATAAGCATGGCGAGACTCTTGAAGAAACTGAACCGATCGGATGCCGCAAAGAGTGTGCTGCAAGCCGTTTGCTCGAAGATCACCGTACGCGCTTCCAATGCTGAGTTGCTCGAAGCGGAAGTCATCCTTTCGGAACTTGATGAATGAGAAGGATGAAGAAGTCATGCGCCTAACTATCCTTGGTTCCGGGACCAACGTTCATCCCGCGCGTGCCGCAGCTGGTTATCTCGTGCGCACTGATCAGCACCTTGTTCTGGATTTCGGCCCTCGCACCTTGATGAATCTGATCAAGACTGGCGTCAACCGGCACCAGATCACGCATCTCTTGTTCTCGCATTTCCACGCCGATCATTTTTCCGACTTCATTACCTTCTTTTTTGACGCAATCATCTATGCCAAATATGGAGGTGGTCATCGTCCAGGGATGACGTTGATCGGCCCCACAGGGACGATCCGTTTATTACGAGCGATCATGCGGAGTTTTCCCAGCTTTTCCCCGGCGCCATTCAAGGTTACATTCAAGGAAGTAACGAACAAACCGTTCAGGATCGGGGACACTCGTATCGTTCCGAAACCCGTCGTCCATGTGCCGGATCTCTCTAGCGTTGGTTATCGAATCGAGTATCAAGGCAAGGCGGTCGTCTATTCAGGTGACACGCAGTACTGCGAGGCGATCGTTTCCTTATGCCGGGATGCGGATGTGGCCGTGCTTGATTGCTCCTTCCCCGCCAATCGCCCAGGCCTCGCGCACCTGCATGCGGGCCAATGCGGGCAGATCGCCAAGGAGGCTGCGGTGGGCCAACTCGTCCTCTCGCATTTCTACCCGATTGCCGATCGCTATGATGTCAAAGCTCAGGCTGCTGAGGAGTACCGCGGGAGAATCTGGAAGGGGAGGGATCTCTTAACAATCAAACTTTAGCGGGCAGCATATCCGGAATCCTGACATGGGCATCATGGAGACTACGGATTGCACCGTCATTACCTCCACTCGGTCTCTCGGTGTTCTATCCCGCGCTTCACGAGATACGCTTCACCAGTTTCAAGATAGCGTGAGAACGCCGCTGGCGGCCTTTTTCAGCATCCTGCTAAAGGCCTTCTTCCCTGGGCGCCCCACCCAGAATTTCAATGAACTTGGTCAAGCGGGCTGTTTTGACGGAATCGCCAGATTTGGAATAGATGGCCAAGAGATTCTTGACCATGCGTGACAAGATCGCCCGAACCTGACTTTTTTCGAGATATTTCTCTTCAAACCCGTACCCCGCTTCGGTGAGGAATCGAGCGCAGTTTTTTTCCGTCAGCAGGGCTCCGCCGTTGAAGCAGTCGATGAAAATTTTGTACCGGTCGGACTCATATTTCACCAGGAAATGCCCCGGCATGCCGATGCCAAACAGCGGAAAGGCTAACCGCTGTCCGATGAGGAGATACACAACCGACAGACTGATAGGGATACCGACCCGCCGGTCCATGACACAGTTGATATAGCTATTTTCGATCTCGTAATAGTTCTTGGTATTTCCTTTAAACCCTTGTTCGGTGAACAGGTAGCGGTTGAGGGCATTCACCGCTTCTTCCCCGGAGGCCCGATGGCCGATGCGTGCGTGAACTTCGGCGGCCATTGTATCCAATTGATCACGATAGCGAGCCACATCCAGAGCCGGATAGGCGTAGCGCGCAATCAGAAACGCCCCGGCTTCAAGGCTCATGGCTTCATCCGAGAGGGAGGCCAGCTCCGTCAGTTCCTCCTCCAGCTTGCCTCCTCGAATTTCTTCCAGGATAGACGCAAGGCGGTCGGCCATTTCCGGCTGTTCAATTTCCGCTTCTTGGAGCAGGGGGACGGCGGAAGGACCGATATCAATCAGTTTTCCGCTGATGGTGCGGACGATCCGGTCGTCTTCGTCCGAGAGGAGGCGAATCAGGGCACGTATCTGACTTTCCGGGATCATCATGTCACACTTGTGGTTGATTGCAAGCCTGCCGAGCAACACGTCCACCATCATCATCCGACGGATTGGAGTGTCAGTCAAGGGATCATGGCTGGTAGGTGGGGTTATCCCATGGCTCGCCGGAAGGCCTTGGCTCCGCCATACAGGCAGAGGGCATCGAAGACAAGCATGACCAGAATCACCATGCCGACGTGCGGCAAGGCTTCTGCCCAGCCCGACAAGATCAACGGACGTACTGCATCGATTGCCCAGGTCATGGGGTTGAATTGCGCAAGAAAGCTCATCCAGCCCGGCATGGCGGTGAGCGGCACTAACGCGGAACTAAGAAAAATCATGGGCAAGGACAGAAACCCCAGAACGGAAAAGAAATCGCCGTGACTCTTCACCGAGAAGGCCATGGCCATGGAGATGGCCGTCAAGCCGACGCCGAACATCATGCCGATCAACAGAATGGTCGCCACGCCCAGGATTCCGGTTGCCGGATGGACGCCGAAGAGGTACGACACTCCGAGAATGACGAGGACCTGCATGGATGTAATTGCCATCACGAAAATGAAACGGCTGAGAATGACGGAGGTGCGATGAATCGGCGTGGACATCAACCGTTCAAGAAAGCCGTTTTCCTTATCGAACAGCAAATCCACCCCACCGGCCAAGCCGTTGTTCAGGACCGTCATAATGACGACCCCGGCAGCGAGGAAGCTGATGTAGTTGGGTGCCTGCATGACCTGTGTGTCCGCGGCCCGTTGAAAAAGATTGCCGAAGAAGATGAGCCAGAACAGCATCGGTTGAACCAGGGTGAACAGCATGCTGAATTTTTCCCGGCTGAGCCGACGGACCCATCGCATGGTCAATGCGCTGATTTCTTGCCAATAGTGCTCCACGTGACTCCTTACTAGCAGGATGCTGAAAAAGGCCGCCAGCTACGTTCTCGCGTCGCTCAGAGGCTCAACGTACCGAAGCGTACGCCTCGCCCCTTCGCCCGCTGCGGCCTTGCCGGACAGCCTTTTTGAGCATCCTGACGTTATGTTAGCGTTCAAACCGTACAGAACAGTTCAGTCATCTTGTTTGCATTAAATTTTTCCCGCAACCTGCTATCACGCCGACTCGGTCTCGGGGATCGACTCGGTAATGGCCCGGCCTGTATGGGCGATGAACACATCGTCCAAGCGTGGGCGGTTGTATTGAATGAATTCGATGCTGCAGCCCAATCGATTGGCGGCTTCAAGAATCGCGGGCAGTGCCTTCTCGGGCGACTCCACCCTGATGTCCAAGCCCTTGGTCGTCGTCCGGACGGACTTGATCGCCGGGCGGCCTTTCAACTCAGTTTCAAGCGAAGGGATCCGATCCAGTTCCTTGAGGGTCAGGGACACGATGTCCCCTCCCAGCGCGATCTTGAGTTCGACCGGAGACCCGAGCGTTTTGATCTTGCCGCCGTCGATAATCGCGAGCCGATCACACAGTTGATCGGCTTCATCCAGATAGTTCGTCGTCATGACAACCGTCATGCCGCGGGCTTTGAGCATCCGGACATATTCCCAAATGCGGAGACGGCTCTGGACGTCGAGGCCTAAGGTCGGTTCGTCGAGAAACAAAATCTTTGGATTAGGCAACAGGCCACAGGCAATGTCGAGCTTGCGCTTCATGCCGCCGGAATAGGTTTTGGCCGGTCTGTCGGCGTGGTCTTCCAAGTCCACTAACTTCAAGAGTTCGTTGATCCGTTTGGTGGCCTCGTCCGTTGTCAAATGATAGAGCGCACCCAGGAGCTGCAGGTGTTCACGCCCGGTCAGAAACCGATCGATCGCCCGTTCCTGCGGGACATATCCGATAAGGGTCCGGACCGTGTCCGCATCGCGCACAGTGTCGTGTCCCATGATGGTGGCCGTTCCCGAAGTGGGGTGCAACAGCGTGATCAGGGTGCGCAGAGTCGTGCTCTTGCCCGCGCCGTTCGGTCCCAGCAAGCCGAAAATCTCTCCGGCGTAGACCGAGAACGAGAGGTCATCGACAGCTTTATGGCTGTCATAAGTTTTACAGAGATGGTTGACGTTGATAGCGATCGTACGATCCATTAGTCCCAACCTTTTATGCCTTGATGTTCGTGCAACATGAATTGAACGAGATCGTTCAAGCGATGAGAGCGCCGGTGCAGCCCCTCGGCCTCCAGCAGGAATTGTTTTTCCAGCGAGGGTGAGGCCAAATAGACTTTACAGAGATGGTTGACGTTGAGAGCCATCGTGCGATCCCTTTAGTCCCAACCCGTTAGCCCTTGATGTTCGTGCAACATGAATTGAACGAGATCGTTCAATCGACGAGCACGCTGGTGCAGCCCTTCGGCTTCCAGCAGGAATTGTTTTTCCAACGGTGTACAGTCCAAGTAGGTTGAGAGGGTATTCACCAAGACTTCATCACTCACTTCTTCGCGAAAGAATCCTTGCCACGCCGCACTATCTTCTCGCTGTTGCAGGTATCGTCCGAGCACGTCGATCAGCGCCTTCCGCACATCCTTGGTCAAGCCTTCTTCGGTGCGCATGGGCGTCACCCGGATCGTGGCTTCGCGATAGGGCTTGTCGAAGTGCTCTTTGGTCAGCTCGCACCGTTCGAGTCCTTGCAGCAAGATGTTGGAGCGGCCATCCGGTAAGGGTTGTACGCTGACGATTCTTCCGATACAGAGGGCAGAAAAGATGGCCGGATTTCCGTAGTAGTCCGGTTCCCATCCTTCCTTCAGGAGCGCCATGGCGATACATTGTCCACCTACCGTGACATCGGCTACCATTTGGCGATACCGAGGCTCAAAAATGTGGAGCGGGAGATAGGTTTTCGGGAAGAAGACCACATTCGGTAGCGGAAATACGGGAAGCCGGTCGGGAATCGGAAACGGTTCAATCGTTTTGGACGAACTTCGGCCCGACGGCCCTCGCTCATGATCAGTCTGCATGGGCCACGATAGCTGACGCTTGTGAAAATTGTCAACGCTGGCTCTTGGCTATGGATGCAGAATGAAATGCGAAACACCGCTCTCAGACTGCCGATTGGTTCACAGGAGAGGCGCGTGGTATAAACCAGGCGGCTGGGGTGCTCTCATCACAGGGGAGGCTTGTCATTGTGGATCATGAGGCGAGGAATGGTGTGATCGACTATTGGCGGATCGGACTGGTTGTGGTCTGGTTAAGCAGCAGTGTCTCGCTTGCGCTTGCGGCAAGCAGCGCATCGACCCCGTTTCAGCCGGCAACGGCGGGCTATCAGTACACCTTCCCCAGGGATCATGGCTCGCATCCGACCTATCGGACCGAATGGTGGTACTACACCGGCCACCTACACACCAAGGACGGCCGGGCCTTCGGCTTTGAATTGACGTTCTTCCGCCGGGGCATCCCGCCTGAGGACGTGACGACGCTTCCGTCCAAATGGTCGGTGAAGGATCTCTATCTAGCCCATTTTGCGGTGACCGACATTAGTGGCAAGCGATTTCATTTCTCAGAGAAGCTTAGTCGCGAGGGCCTTGGGAAGGCGGGGGCGGATGAGTCGAAACTCCAGGTCTGGATTGATGATTGGCGAGCTGAGGCTGCCACGGATGAACGAGGGGCGCACACCGTGATCGCCCGTGACGACACCCATGCTCTTTCTCTCAGGCTGCAACCGGCCAAGCTTCTGGTCACCCACGGTGCGGCCGGTATCAGTCGGAAGGGGAAAGACGTGGGACAGGCCTCTCACTATTATTCGTTTACCAGACTGGAGGCCGGCGGAACGTTGACGATCGGAGGGGAATCCTTTGACGTCACCGGCCTCGGCTGGATGGACCATGA
>FKKE01011014.1_pt1 | contig 10607 bp, 12 predicted proteins | sample 1106331 | NCBI WGS metagenome assembly FKKE01 (sample SAMEA3931202, study PRJEB13176) | freshwater metagenome | biome: Drinking water system; feature: drinking water; material: freshwater | place: China | collected 2013-02-06 | reverse complement strand
TGCGCGACGACGGTCGACCGCCAGTGCGGCTCGTCGATGCAGACCGCGTTCAACGCGGCCGCCGCCGTCCAGGCGGGCCATCTCGACGTCGTCGTCGCCGCCGGCGTCGAGCACATGACGCGCGTCCCGATGGGATCGAACCTCGGCGACGTGGGATGGGGAGCGGTCAACGAGAAGATCGGTGAGCGCTGGCCGATCGTCCCGCAGGGCATCTCCGCCGAGGTCATCGCCGAGGAGTGGGGACTCTCGCGCGAGTCGCTCGACGAGTACTCGCTCGAGTCGCATCGGCGGGCCGTCGCCGCTCGCGACGAAGGGCGGTTCGACAACGAGATCGTCCCGATCGAAGTCGGAGCCGGGGGAGCCGTCGTGCTCTTCGGCGTCGACGAGACCCCACGCGCCGACACGTCTCTCGACAAGCTCGCGTCGCTGCAGCCGGCGTTCAAGCCTGACGGAGTCGTGACCGCCGGCAACTCGAGCTCGATCGTCGACGGAGCCGCTGCCATGCTGCTCGCGAGTGAAGCGGCGGTAGCGAGGAACGGGTTCGAGCCACGCGCGCGCTTCGTCTCGTTCGGGCTGTCGGGCGTCGACCCGTACCGCATGCTCCACGGGAATCCGGAGGCGTGTGCGCGCGCGTTGGGCAAGGCCAAGCTCACGTGGGACGACATCGCGGTGATCGAGGTGAACGAGGCCTTCGCGTCCGTGGTGCTCCAGTTCCTGGCCGACACGGGCTTGCACGAGCGCTGGGAGGCGGGCGACGTGAACCCGAACGGGGGCGGGATCTCGCTCGGCCACCCGCTCGGTGCGACGGGTGCGCGGATCACGGCCACCCTCCTGAACGAGCTCGAGCGACGCGAGGCCAGGTACGGGATCGCCGCGATGTGCATCGGCCAGGGCCAGGCCATCGCAGGGGTGCTCGAGCGCCTCTAGCCGGCGTGGACGACCCGGCCCGCCTCGTCGCCACGGGATACGACACCGTCGCCGGCGCATACGCGACTCTCGAACGCGAGACCGCGCAGTGGCCGCGCACGCGGCACCTGGCCGAGCTGATGCGGCGCCTCGAACCGAACGCCGCCGTCCTCGAGCTCGGCTGCGGCAACGGCGTTCCCGTCGCCCGCGATCTCGCAGCCGCCGGATTCGCGGTGACCGGGGTCGATATCTCGGAGGAGCAGGTGGCGCGGGCGCGCGCACGGGTTCCCGGCGCGACGTTCCTCGTGGGAGACATGCGGTCGAGCTCGTTCGGTGACGCATCGTTCGACGCAGTCGTGTCGCTCTATGCGATCGAGCACGTCCCGCGCTCGGAGCACGCGGCAGTCCTCGAGTCCGCACGTCGGTGGCTTCGGCCCGGCGGGCTCCTGTTGCTCGCGACCGAGGACGCCGACCAGGAGGGCGTCGTGTCCGACTGGCTCGGCGCCCCGATGTTCTTCAGCGCGAACACAGCGGACGAGACGCGCCGCACCGTGCGGGAGGCGGGCCTCGAGGTGGTGCGCTCGTCGGTCGACTCGCAGGTCGAGGGCGATGTCGAGATCCCGTACCTGTGGCTTCTCGCGCGGCGCCCGAACGATCAGACCGGCTGATGGACATCTAGATCGTCCCGACTGGTACTGATCGACCTCCTCGTGCACCATGAGGACATGTTCGGATTGATCTTCATCGCACTCATCGTTGCGTTCTTCGTGCTCGCGTACGTCGCCGGCGCAGATTCGCGCATCGACGACGTCGCGCGTCGGCGCCGCTACAACGCCTGACGTCGGAGACGACGACGGTCGCCCGGCGGGGTAGGATCGCGCCCGCATGACCGTCCCTGAGATCCGTCGAATCGGCGTCGTGGGGCTCGGCGCAATGGGCGCAGGAATCGCGCAGCTCGCTGTCGAGGCCGGCCTCCAGACCGTCGGTAGGGAAGTGAGCCACGAGCTCGGCGAAGCGGCGCGCGACCGTGTCGCGCACTTCCTCCAGAGGAAGGTCGACAAGGGACGCATGTCCGCTGACGAGCGCGAGGCTGCGCTCGCGCGTCTCGAGACGACGACCGAGCTCGCTGCCTTCGCGGACTGCGACCTCGTGATCGAGGCGATCGTCGAGGAGCTCGACTCCAAGCTCGAGCTCTTCGCCGCGCTCGAAGGCGTAGTCCGGCCGGACGCGATTCTCGCGACGAACACGTCCGCGCTCTCCGTGACGGAGATCGCGGCCGCGGTGTCGTCGCCCGAGCGCGTCGTCGGCATGCACTTCTTCAACCCTGCGCCGCTCATGCCGCTGGTCGAGATCGTCCGCGCCGAGCTCTCGGCAGACGCGGCGGTCGACGCCGCGTTCGAGGTGGGCACGCGGATGGGGAAGCGGCCGATCCGCTGCCACGACACACCCGGCTTCGTCGTCAACCGCGTGCTGATCCCGCTGCTCAACGACTGCATTCGCGTCCTCGACGAGGCACGCGTGTCACCCGAGGATCTCGACACCGCCATGACCGCCGGGGCGGGGTGGCCGATGGGCCCGTGCACGCTCGTCGACCTCGTCGGGATCGACGTGCACGTCCACGCGTCGGAGGCGCTGTACGAGAAGCTGCGCGAGCCCCGCATGGCGCCGCCGCCGCGCATCGTGGCGATGCGGAACGCAGGTCTGCTCGGGCGGAAGTCGGGGCGCGGCTTCTACGTGTACGACTGATCTACGGGTTCACCGCGAGCAGGAGGAACGCTCCGAAGATCACGAGGTGCACCCCGCCCTCCTGCAGGGTCGCGCGACCGGGCAGGATCGTCAGAGCACCGACGACAGCCGTGAGCGCGAGCAGGACGATCTGGGTCGAGCTCAGGCCGAGCACCAGCGAGCCGTCGAGCCAGATGGAGGCGAGCGCAACGGCCGGGATGGTGAGCCCGATGCTCGCGACCGCCGATCCGTAGGCGAGGTTGAAGCTCGTCTGGAGCCGGCCTCGACGGGCGTTGCGGTATGCGGCGAGCGTCTCGGGCAGCAGCACGAGAAGCGCGATTGCGACGCCGACGGCCGACGGCGGCGCGCCGACTGCGTCGACCGCGTCCTCGATCGCAGGGGACTCCACCTTCGCGAGTCCGACGACCGCGACGAGCGAGACGACGAGCGCTCCGAGACTCACCACCGTGGTGCGTACCGAGGGCAGCGGGGCGTGAGCTTCCGTCGGCGCCGCGTCGTCTTCGACCGGGAGGAAGAAGTCGCGATGCCGCACGTTCTGGACGAACACGAAGAGCGCGTACAGCGCGACCGAGGCGATGCCCGCGAAGGCAAGCTGCGTCGAGGTGAACTCCGGCCCGGGGGCGCTCGTCGTGAACGTGGGGACGACGAGACAGAGCGTCGCGAGCGTGATCACCGTCGCGAATGCAGTGGCGCTGCCTTCGGCGTTGAACGTCGCCACGCGCCGGCGGAGCGTCGCCACGACGAGCGAGATCCCGATCACGCCGTTGCACGTGATCATCGCCGCCGCGAAGACCGTGTCTCGCGCGAGCGTGTCGGTCTCCGAGCCGCCGGATGCCATGAGCGTCACGATCAGACCGACCTCGATCACGGTCACCGCGACGGCGAGGACGAGGGAGCCGAACGGCTCGCCGACGCGATGAGCCACCACCTCGGCGTGATGGACCGCCACGGGGACCGCAACCGCGAGGAATACGGCGACGACGACCAGGACGAGCGTCCCGGGCTTGCTGCCCCAGGTCGCCGCGAGGACGACCAGCGCAGCCAGCGGCACGATGAGCGGCCACGGGATCGCCCGTACGAGCCTCCCCCGAGGTCGCGTCACGCCGCCGGTCCTGCGAAGACCCTCTCGAGAGCGGGTGCGTCCTCCGGTTGGCAGTAGACGTGCACACGGTCCCCCGGCAGGAGAACGACCTCGCCGGATATGGGCCGCGGACGCCCGTCGCGGATGAGGACGCCGACCCAGGCGCGCTCACCGAGCGGCAGGTCACGAATTGGACGACCGGCGGCGAACGCGCCCTCTCCGACCACGAACTCGACGATCTCGGCGAGATCGTGGTCGACGCGGCGCATCGGCACACGGAGTCGCTGGGCGACGTGCGGCACGGACGCGCCCTGCACGATGACCGAGAACAGCACGACGATGAAGACGATGCCGTAGAGGTGCGACGCGTCGTCCACCTCGCCGAGCACGGCGAGGGCGCCCAGCAGGATCGGCACGGCTCCTTTCAGGCCACCCCAGGCAATGAACACGCGCTCACCCCACGTCAGCCGGGTCGGGAGCAGGAGCGGGAGGATCGCCAGCGGGCGCGCGACGAACGCGAGGATCAGGGCGAGCGCCAGCCCGTCGACCCACGTGCCGCCGCTCTCGAGGTCGCCGAGCGTGACGGTGAGGCCGAGCGCGACGAAGGCGGCGATCTCGGCGAGCCCTGCGATGGACGAGAGGAATCCTTCGATCTCGCCCTTGCGAGGCGCCGCCGCGTCACCGAGGACGACCCCTGCGATGAACACGGCGAGGAACCCCGATCCTCCGAGGACGGCCGCGAGCCCGTAGATGATCCCGGCGCCGGCGAGCACGCGAATCGGGTACAGAGCAGGCTCGGTGAGCCGCACGTGGCGCATCGCCGGGAGCAGGAGCAGCGCTCCTGCGACCCCGACGACGAGGCCGATCGCCATCTCCACGAGGAACTCCGTGGCGACGATCGAGAGGCTCCCGTCGTCCTCGGATGCGAGCTCGATCATCCCGATCATCAGGGCGATCCCGACGGGGTCGTTCATGCCCGCCTCACCCTCGAGGATCGTCCCTGCCCGACCGCGGATCTCGCGCGACCCGAAGACGGAGAACGTGACCGCGGGGTCGGTCGGGGCGATGGCGGCGCCCACGAGTCCGGCGAAGATCCAGTCGAACCCGAGCAGATAGTGCGCGGCCACGGTGACGATGCCTGCGGTCGCGAACGTTCCGAGGACGCCGAGCGCGACGATCGGCCCGGAGGATCGGCGGAACCGCCGCAGCCCGATGTGCAGCCCTCCGTCGAAGAGGATCACGACGAGCGCGATGACCGTGAGCCGCTCGACCTCCTTGACCGAGATGAGATCTGCGAGAGACGAGAACGCCTCGGACAGCACGACGGCCCCGACGAGGAAGATCGCGGCGTACGGGAGCGAGAGGCGATCGGCGACGCGCATCCCGAGCAGCGCGACGAACACCGTCGCGGACACGGCGAGGACGATCAGCCCGAAGTCGGTGATCTCTGCCACGCGTGGAAACGGAATCTACGGGGCAGGGTGGGCGGCGTCCGTGGCTAACAGTCTCCTTACATGCCTCACATCGCGGTCACACGCCGGATGCCGATACTACGGCGGGCCATGCGGAACCTCGTCCTCACCCTGTGCGCTCTCGCAGCGTTCGTCGGCGCAGCCTCGCTCGCCGGCGCGGCCGAGCCGAGCGTCGGGACGCTCTCCGTCGAGCGCGGGAGAGGTGTCGTCATGGTGGAGCTGCGGGGCTCGTTGCTCGGGCGCCTCTCGAGCGGCTCGATCCGCGTGACCGACCTCACGCCGAACGACCGCTACGCCGCCCTCGTGGTCGGTCGCCGCATGACGCAGGAGCGAGTCGGGACGCGGACCGTCCTGTATCGCGGGCAAGGTCTTCGCTTCCGGATGCTCGGAGGCGGCTACAAGGTCGTCATCCGGGGCCAGGGGATCAGCGTCTCCGCCGTCGGGAGGGGCACCGTCATGCTCGACGCGGAGCCGCGCTTCGCGGGTGACGACGCCGGCGTGTACTCGCTCGACGGCGTCGACTGCAGTCTCGAGCCCACGTCGTGCACGCCGCTGCCGGCGGCTCCCGAGCGGTTCGTCCTCGAGCCGGCGCAGACCGAGCGCCCGCAGCCGAGGCTCACACAATGACCGTCCCACACACCGTCCTCGTCGTCGAGGACGAGACCTCGATCGCGTCCTTCGTGGCCGCCTATCTCCGAAACGCCGGATACACGGTGTCGACCGCAGCGACCGCCCAGGCCGCGCTCGTGCAGCTCGCGGGCGAGTCGCCGGCCCTCGTGATCCTCGACCTCAACCTCCCCGACGGCGACGGCGTCGAGCTCTGCCGGAGGATCCGGAAGACCTCCGACGTTCCGATCCTCATGCTCACCGCGCGTGACGAGGACATCGACAAGATCATCGGACTCGAGGTCGGCGCCGACGACTACATGACCAAGCCGTTCAACCCGCGGGAGCTGGTCGCCCGCGTGAAGAGCATCCTTCGTCGCGCCGCCCCGGAGCGGAGGCGAACCGAGGCCGACGAGCTCCAGCACGGCGACCTGACGATCAACGCCGGGAAGCGCGAGGTCCACGTCCGCGACGACGAGATCCGCCTCGCGCCGAAGGAGTTCGACCTCCTGTGGGAGCTCCTCGATCACCGCGGCATCGTCCTGACGCGCGACCAGCTCCTCGAGCGCGTCTGGGGATACACGTTCGCGGGCGATACGCGGACGGTCGACGTGCACGTCCGCCAGATCAGGCGCAAGCTGGGCGACGCGTCCCCGATCGTCACCGTGTGGGGGGTCGGGTACAAGGTCGCGTCGGACCGGACGCCGGCCTCGACCATCTAGGCGGTTACCCTGAATCCCGTGCTCGGGACGCTCCGGTTCCGCCTCACGGCCGTGTTCCTCGCCGTCGTCCTCGTCTTCGGGATCGTCTCCATCGGGCTCGCGATCCGCTTGTTCCAGGATGCGACGCGCGAGCGGTCGGTGGTGGAGCTGCGACGCGAGGCATCGGGGCTCGCCGCGCTCTACGCCGAGTCGGCGCTGCGCTCGTCCGACGAGGGCGCCAGGGCGCCGGAGTTCGCCGCTGAGAAGCTCGAGCTCGCGACCGGGGATCAGCTCTTCTACGTCGGTGCGTCGCTCTTCCCGGGCCAGCGCTTCGGTCTGACCCGGCTGCCGCGGAGCGCCCTCGGCGACGTCCAGCTCGAACGCGACGAGCAGGTGATCCTCGAGTTCACGCCGCCGGGGGAGAGCACGCGGCTGCTCGCGGTCGCCCAGCCCGTGCAGCTCGTGCGCGGGACCGAGCCGTTCGGGTGGCTCGTCGTCGCGAAGCCGGAGGCCGAGCTCCGCGAGCAGTGGCTGACCCTGCTCGAGCGGCTGACGCTGGCGCTCGCCGTGGGGGTCGGGCTCGCCGCAGTCCTGTTCCTCTGGCTCTCCCGTCGGCTCACCGCGCCCGTGCGCGCGCTCACGCGCGCGACCGAGCAGGTCGCCGCGGGCCGGTACGACGTCGAGATCCCCGACGCGCGGGGCAGCGACGAGATCGCGCTGCTCACCGACCGGTTCCGCGGGATGGTCGAGCAGCTGGCGGAGGCGGAGAAGCTGAAGCGGTCGTTCCTCATGTCCGTCTCCCACGAGTTGCGAACGCCGCTGACTGCGATCCGTGGCCACGTCGAGGCGATTCGAGAGGGAATCATCGCGGATGAGGATCAGGTGCGTGCGTCGCTCGACATCGTCGCCGCCGAGACGGACAGGCTGGAGCGGCTGGTCGGCGACGTGCTCGACCTCGCAAAGCTCCAGGCGCACCGGTTCACCGTGCGGCGCGAGGAGGTGGATCTCGAGCGCGTGCTCGATCAGGCGTACGGGGCGTTCGCCGAGGAGGCTCGCCGGCGCGAGATCGAGTACGAGCTGTCGGGCTCCCAGGGCGCGCCGGTGATCGTGTCCGACGGCGACCGCGTGCTGCAGGTGATCACGAACCTTCTCTCCAACGCGTTTCGCTGGACGCCGGACGGGGGCCGGATCGAGCTTCGTCTGGCGCAGGCGAACGGCGTCGTGTCGGTCGACGTCCTCGACTCGGGACCGGGCGTACCCCCGTCGCAGCGCCGTCGCATCTTCGAGGCGTTCGTCTCGGAGGACGCGGACGGGACCGGTCTCGGGCTCCCGATCGCCAAGGAGCTTGCCGTCGCGCTGGGCGGCGGGATCGAGCTCGGCTCGAATCCGGGGAGTGGGAGCCGCTTCCGGCTCGTGCTGCCGGTCGTTCCGGCCGTCTAGCGTCTACGCAGCGGCCGCGTGCTCGAGCTCGCGCGTCTGCGCATCCGTCGGCCCGAGCTCCTCGATGACGTCGGGCTCCTCCGCGGCATCGTCGAGTACGGCTGCCTTCTCGAGTCGTTCGAGCCGTGCGTCGACGCCGCGCCATCCCGACGTCACGAGGTCGACGAGGAGGGCGAGGTCGTCCACCCTCGCGTGGCGCTCGGCGAGAAGGTCGCCCTCGAGCCGCTCCAGCCGGCGGATCGCCTGGTTCAAGAGTCCGCGGATCTCGGCGATGTGTCGTGCGACGGGAAGCACCTCGACCCGCAGGCCGTCGCGGACGGCGGCCCCGACGTGCTCGGGGATCGACGCCTCGAGCTCGGCCGCAGTCGCGGCGAGCGCCTCGATCTGGGCCCGCGAGCGCTCGAGCGCCGCGTCCAGCACTGCAGGCTCCGGACGTCCGGCCGTCGCGTCCGCGATCCGCTGCTTCGCGCGCTCGAGGGCCTGGGCGTCCATCGATCGTGAGGCTACGCTCAGCGCCGGATGGACACGGCGCACCTCGACTACGAGCTGCCTGCGGAGCTGATCGCGCAGACGCCGGTCGAGCCGCGCGACGCCTCGCGGCTCCTCGTCTATCGCCGCGACGCGGCGGTGATCGAGCATCGGCGGGTCGCCGACCTGCCCGGCTTGCTCTCCGGCGAGCTCGTCGTGGCGAACGACACGCGGGTCGTTCCCGCCCGCCTCCGACTGAGACGCGAGTCCGGCGGCGCGGTCGAGATCCTGCTCCTGGAGCGCATCGACGACAACGGAACCTGGGAGGCGCTCGCACGTCCGTCGCGCCGGCTGCGCGTGGGGGAGAGCCTCGGCTCCGTCCGTCTGCTCGAGCCGCGCGGCGACGGCCGCTGGGTCGTCTCGGTGGACGGCCCCGTCGACGGGGAGATGCCGCTCCCGCCCTACATCCACGCTCGCCTCGCCGATCCCGAGCGGTACCAGACCGTCTACGGGGCGATCGAAGGATCGGCCGCGGCTCCGACCGCCGGGCTCCACTTCACACCGGAGCTGCTCCGCGCTCTCGACCCCGTACGAGTCACGCTTCACGTGGGGCTCGACACCTTCCGGCCGGTCACCGAGCAGCGTCTCGAGCAGCATGAGATCCACGGCGAGCTGTACGCGGTCGAGGAAGCTGCGTGGAGACGGATCGACGAGGCGGAAAGGGTTCTGGCAGTGGGGACGACGACCGTTCGGACGCTCGAGACGGTCGTGCGGACGGGCGAGCTCTCGGGCCGGACGTCGCTCTTCATCACGCCGGGCTTCGAGTTCCGGCGCGTCGATGCTCTCCTGACGAACTTCCACCTCCCGCGCTCGACGTTGCTGGCCTTGGTCATGGCCTTCGCGGGCGTCGAGGTCGTACACGAGATCTACCGTGCGGCGATCGCCGAGCGCTACCGCTTCTACTCCTTCGGCGACGCCATGCTCGTCCTGTGACGTTCCGGATCGACGCCACGGATGGCGCTGCTCGTGCCGGCGTGTTGACGACCGCGCACGGCGACATCCGAACGCCGGCGTTCATGCCGGTCGGGACGAAGGCGACCGTGAAGGGGCTCCATCCGGACGAGGTGCGCGCGCTCGGCGCGGACGTGATCCTCGGCAACTCCTACCACCTCCACTTCCGCCCGGGTGAGGCGGTCGTGGAGGAGCTCGGCGGTCTGCACGCGCTCTCAGGGTGGAGCGGCCCGATCCTGACCGATTCGGGAGGTTTTCAGGTGTTCTCGCTGCGCGACACGATCGCCGCGCTCGACGAGGACGGCGTCACGTTCCGCTCGGTGTACGACGGCGCCGACGCGCGCTTCACGCCGGAGGGCGTCGCCGAGATCCAGCGCAGGCTCGGCTCGGACATCGCGATGTGCCTGGACGTCTGCCTACCGTCGGGGGCGTCACGCGACGAGCTCGACCGCGCCGCGCGGATCACCACGCTGTGGGCGGAGCGCCAGGTGGACGCGCCACGCGCGCCGGGCCAGCTCCGCTTCGGGATCGCCCAGGGCGGCACGGACGAGGAGCTGCGCACGCGGTCGATCGAGGAGATCATGGAGATCGGTTTCGACGGGCTCGCGCTGGGTGGGCTCGCGGTGGGCGAGTCGAGGGAGGAGATGCTCGGCTGCGTCGAGTGGGCGGCGCCGCTCCTTCCGGCGGACCGGCCGCGGTACTTCATGGGCATCGGCGACCCCGAGGGCATCCTCGAGGTCGTGGCCCGTGGCGTCGACATGTTCGACTGCGTGCTGCCGACACGCACTGCGCGCACGGGCTCGGCGCTCACCTGGGAGGGACGACTCAACCTGCGGAACGCCTCGTATCGCACCGATTCGCGTCCGCTCGACCACGAGTGCCCGTGCCCGGCATGCCAGCGGTTCTCGCGCGCCGCCATCCGACACTTCGTCACACAGCGCGAGATGCTGGGGTTACGGCTGCTGAGCCTGCATAATCTCCGGTTCGTACTCGACCTGACCGCGCGTGCGCGAGCGGCGATCGAGCGGGGCACGTTCTCGGCGTTCCGTGCCGAAGCGCTCGCCCGGCTCGCCGACCCACCGGAGGAGGAACCGTGCAATTCCTGATCATCATGGTGCTGATGCTGGGCGTGATGTACGTCCTCATGATCCGCCCGCAGCGCCAGCGCCAGGCCCA
>FKKE01008330.1_pt1 | contig 10620 bp, 7 predicted proteins | sample 1106331 | NCBI WGS metagenome assembly FKKE01 (sample SAMEA3931202, study PRJEB13176) | freshwater metagenome | biome: Drinking water system; feature: drinking water; material: freshwater | place: China | collected 2013-02-06 | reverse complement strand
CTTCGGGGTGGCCGATCCAGATTTTGAAGTCCTGATTGATCCATGACCCGCTGTGGAGGTGCTCCAGCCTCGCGGTCGCTGGGGCTTCTCCCAGCGCCCGCTGCACGGTGCTCGTCGTCATGCAGAGGTCGGGGCCCAGGTCCACCGTCGCCCGCGCGAATTTCCCGTAGAGGCACGAGAGGAACTGCTGCCCGCCGTCGTAGTAGTACTCCCAGGGGTTTTCGCCGTCGAGGATGATCGGGATCAGCGGCTGCTGATGCGGAGTGTGGCGGGCGATGCCCTCCAGTCGGCGGAAGACGTCGTCCGCTGCGGAATCGGGCGCCCACTTGGCGTACACGAACCCGAAGGCATCGGAAATTTCCCGGTCGCGGAAGATGATCGAGACCTCCTCGCCGGCGGGACCGACGCGATAGGGGCGATAGAGATCGACGATCTTGTCGAAGTGTCCGAGCGAGCGGGCCAGGTTTCCCTCGTCGGTCGCCATCCATTGAAAGCCGGCGCGCGCGACCAGCGGGACCATTTCGGGGCAGACGGAGCCTTCCGACGGCCAGAGCCCCGCGGGCGGGCGTCCGAACAGCTCCGCGTGCAGGGCCGCCGACTTCTTGAGCTGGACTTCGGCATCGCTCGGCGCCTGGTACCGTTGCGGCAGGATGGCTTCGGGCCTCGAGCGCCGCGCAAAGTCCGAGTCGATCACCAGCGGCAGGATCGGATGATAAAACGGCGTGGTGGTCAACTCGATCTGTCCGCTCTCCGCCAGGCGTCGATAGTAGGGAATGATCTCCCCGATCGTCCGTCGCTGGTGCGAGAGCACTTCCTGCTTCTCGTCTTCGGTGAAGCCGCGGTCTTTCGTCCGCAGTTCCTGGAGCCGGGGATGGCGGGCGACGGCGCCGAAGCCGAACCAGGCCAGGTTGTGCCAGACTTGCAGGTCCAACAGCTCCTGGTTGGAGTATTGCCGCGCGAGGCGGTCCAAGGTGTGCGGGCTGACGTCGCCGCCGCGCTTGACGAGTAATTCGTGAAAGCGCGGGTAGGGGCGCACCATCGTGGCCCAATTGGCCGCGAAAAAATGGCGGATGATGAAGGCCCGCTCTTCGGCCGAGAGCTCCGCCGCCGGTTTCTGGGCATGTTCCAGGAAGAGGTCCCGCACGCTGCCTTCGGCCATCTCTTTCAGCTGGATCAGCAGCGAGGGCGTGAAATTATAGGTGCCGCGCACGGCAGGGAACCGCTCCATCATATAGGCCATGTCATAATAGGCCTTGATGGCGTGGAGGCGGACCCACGGCATGCTCGCCACCTTCGACACCGGGTCGGTGTAGTAAGGCTGGTGCATGTGCCAGACGAAGCAGACGTGAGCCGTCTTCATGATGCGAGTCTCTCCGTATCGGTCGAGTATTGCACAGGGTCGGGGGGCTTTCAAGAAAATGACGGGATTGCCACAGGGCCAATCCTGCGTTAGAATACGTATCGTTCTTCGCGAGGTCTTCGTATTCCTCTCCAAGAGTCGGACGAATCATCGAACAGTCGGCCGTCGCACGCGGCATGGCGCCGCGTCCTCTGGTATTGGGGGCCGGTCGCCGGCTACGCGGCGCTGATCTTCTTTCTCTCCTCGCTGTCCGCGCCCGGCTTGGCGGCGTCCTTCCTGCGCCTCCCGTTCGGCGACAAAATTCTGCACGCGGGCGTGTACGGGGTGATGGCGCTGTTGGCCTTGCGCGCCTTCCGTCATGCGGCAGGGGCTCGCGGGGAACGCTCTGCGCTCGTGCGCGCAGTGGCGACCGCTGTCCTCTATGGAATGAGCGACGAGCTCCACCAGGCGTTTGTGCCGAACCGGCATCCCGAGCTCTGGGACCTGGCCGCCGACGCGATCGGCGCCGTCATGGCCGTGTGGATTTGGACGCGCATGACGGGAGATAGAGCCACGATGGCCGCTGCGCCGCGCGTGCCGGACCTGGGGGTCCCCAACCGCGTCGGATGAAGGCTTTTTGCTTTCAGACCGGCTGGAATCCGGTATAATTTTCGCTATGTCCACCGTCGGACCCGCAGCTCCCAAGACCGCGCAGGAACCGCCCGATTTCGGCCTCGTGTCTCAAACGGTTCGGTCGACGTTGCCGCTTCGGGCGACGCTGGCCGCGCTGACTCCTTTGGCCGGCGATGCCTCCAATCGGCGGTACTTCAGAGTCCATCTCACAGGGGGACGGGTGTCATCCGCCATCCTTATGCAGCTGGCCGAGCCGGAAGCCTTCAAGGCCTCGGAAGAGGCGGTGAGCGGCGGCGCCCCCGCGACGACCGAGCTCCCCTTTCTCAATGTGCTCCGGCACCTCGCCCACGCGGGTACGCCGGTGCCGGCGCTCTATCACTATGACATAACCGCGGGGCTGCTCTATCTCGAAGATTTCGGCGACCTCACCCTGGCCGAGGCGGCGCAGAAAGGCGGGCCGGCCGAGCGGGCGGCGCTCTATCGCGAGGCGATCGATACGCTGGTCGACCTTCACGTCCGCGCCTCCGCCAATTCCGAGGACGGGTGCGTGGCCTTCGGCCGGTCCTTCGATACGCCTCTCTTAATGTGGGAGTTCGATCACTTTCTGGAATACGGCGTCGTGGCCCGAATCGGGCAGCCGCTCCCGGAGGAGGATGCGCAGGCGATCCGGGCCGAGTGCCGGAAGATCTGTGACGTGATGGCCGCGCAGCCCCGCGTCTTCACCCATCGCGACTATCACTCGCGCAATGTGATGGTGCGCGCCGAGCCGGTGAAGGGGGGCCGCCTGGGCGTGATCGATTTTCAGGATGCGCTCATGGGACCCGCCGCCTATGACGTGGCCTCGCTCCTGCGCGACGCCTATATCGCGCTGGAAGAAGAGTTGGTGGACGAGTTGGTGGCTCGCTATCTCGACGGGATCGCAAGGTACGGTCTGGGCGGGACCGACCGGCATGCCTTTCGACAGGTCTTCGATTTCACCAGCATCCAGCGGAATCTGAAGGCGGCCGGCCGGTTCGTCTACATCGATCGCGTCAAGGGAAACCCGAAGTTCCTGGCCGACATTCCGCGCGTCCTCGGTTATGTGAAGCGCAATCTGGCGCGCTATCCCGAGCTTTCGACGCTCCGCAAGCACCTCACACCCTATGTGCCTGAACTGCAGTAAGACAGGCAATGGGCGAGAGGCTATGGGCGATAGGTAACGATCCGAGAACTGTGAACCCCATCGCCACTTGCCTCGCGCCTCGTGCCTGCGCCGGAATCTTATGAAGGCGATGATCCTCGCGGCGGGACTCGGCACCCGCCTCCGCCCCCTGACGAACAGTATTCCCAAACCACTGCTTCCGGTGGCGGGCCGGCCGCTCATCGTCTGGAACCTCTTGCTGCTCAAGCGGTACGGGGTGACCGACGTCATCATCAACCTCCACTATCTCGGGCATCAGATCGAGCAAGTCCTGGGTGACGGGGCTTGGCTGGGCATGCGTCTGTCGTACTCGCAGGAACCCCTGATCTTGGGAACCGGCGGGGGGATTAAGCAGGCCGAGCCGTACTTTCAGGGGCAGCCGGTCCTTATCATGAATGCCGACACCCTGCTCGATCTCGACCTCGGCGACGTGATGCGCGCGCATCAGCGGCATCGTCCGCTCGTCACAATGGTGCTCCGGGCCGATGCCGAGGCTGAAGCCTGGGGGCCTGTGGACGTCGACAAGGACGATCGGGTCTTGCGGATCAACAAGCAGGGGATGGTGGGGCCTTCGGCGGCCGCCACCTACATGTTTGCCGGGGTGCATCTGCTCGATCCCCGCATCCTGGCCGATGTGCCGGAAGGGCAGGCCTCCTCGATCATCGAACCCTACGTGCGGGCGCTCGCTCGGGGGGAGACGATTCGAGGGTTCCGAATGGACGGCTACTGGTCCGACATCGGCACGCCGGAGCGCTACGCGCAGGCCCAACAGGACGCGAAAGACGGACGCATCGACCTGGCTGCGCGCGCACACTAGCGTAAACACTCGCTCGGTCTCCTGACTCCGAGATTCGGCCGCCGTCTGCTGTTCATCTGCCCCCGCACCTAAGTCCATTTTATTGGACGATTCGCCGGGCATGGCGCACTATACCTAAGGAGAGAACCTTAGGATCTGACGTGGTACGCCATGCTGTTTAATAGCCTGCCGTTCCTCTATCTGTTCTTGCCGATCACCTACCTGGTGTTCTGGAGACTGTCCGGCCGCACCGCGCGGTTCGTCTGGCTCACGATCACCGGCTACGTGTTCTATGGCTTTTGGAACTACAAGTTCTGCCCCTTGCTGGCCTTTTCAACCCTCAGCAGCTATTGGGCGGGGCGGGGACTCCTGGCTTGGACCGATCCCCGCCGCCGCCAGCTCTGTCTCATCGTGCCGATCACCGTCGATCTGCTGATCCTCGCCTTCTTCAAATATGTAAATTTCGGGTTGGAAACGATCGGACAGCTGGCGCAATGGTTCGGGCTGGCCTTTGCGCCGGAACCCCTGGCTATCCTCCTCCCCATCGGCATTTCCTTCTATACCTTCCACAATATTTCCTATCTCGTGGACAGCTATCGGGGGATCATCACGCCGACCAGAAATTTCTGGGAGTACGCCTCGTACGTCTCGCTCTTTTCCCAATTGGTGGCCGGGCCGATCGTCCGCTTCCGGGAGATCGCCCAGGACCTCGATCGAATCGATCGCGTGGATCGATTCCAGTTTCTCGGGAAGGCCTGCTCCTTCTTTGCCATCGGCATGATCGAAAAGGTGTTGATCGCCGACTCCATTGCGGCCTTCATCGATCCGGCATTGGCCCAGTACTCCTCGCTCTCCAGCCTGGATGTCTGGCTCTGCATGCTGGGCTACACCTATCAACTCTATTTCGATTTCTGCGGCTACAGCGACATGGCGGTCGGCCTCGGCTACCTGTTCGGCCTGCCGATCCCCAGGAATTTCAACTCCCCCTATCAAGCGACCAACATTCAAGACTTTTGGCGGCGCTGGCACATCTCGCTCTTTTCCTGCCTGCGGGACTACGTCTACATCCCTCTCGGGGGCAACCGCGTGGCCTCGTGGCTGATCGCCAGGAATCTGCTGATCACGATGGCCATCGGCGGACTCTGGCACGGGGCGAACTGGACCTTTCTCTACTGGGGGCTCTACCACGGCCTGTTGCTGGTGGGGTTCCGGCTCGGCCAGGGCTATTGGGACCAGCTGCCGAGTCTGCTCCAGCGCGGCTCGACCTTTCTTTTAGTGGTGGTGGGGTGGACGATCTTCCGAGCGGACAATCTGGAGATGGCCGGCACGCTGCTCCAGCGCATGTTCTTGTACAAATTTGAATTGCCGGCGTTTCACGAGCCGGTGCTGACCGGCCTGCTGCTGGTGGTGGCGGCCTGGGCGCATCTCGGTCCCAATACATTCGAGCTGCGGCATGAATGGGGTCGGGTCTCGGCCGGGCTATTGGTGCTGCTGTTCGTCGGGTGCCTATTGACGCTCATCCAGCATCGCCCCTCGCCCTTTCTCTACTTTCAGTTTTAAGGCGCCGCATGACTGCACGTTGGGAACGATTGACCCTCATGAAAGCCGCCGCGCCCTGGTATCGGACCGCCGCGCTGCTCTGGTTGGACCTGTGCCTGGCCTGCCTGCTGATCAACGGGGCGCATGAGGGGCTGGCCTGGCTGAGCGACCAATGGGGAGACGTGCGGACCATGTGGGCGGCGACCGACCCCGTCTCGGAGAAATACGGCTTTGCCCAAGTGGTGCACAACTATCCGGGCTGGGAGAAACAGGCGCTGAAACAGTTGCTGAAGGAAACCTGGTCCAGGCCCTTCGTCTTCGAGCCGGGCACGCAGTTTAAGGAAGGCGCCTTTGCCGGCGCCTACGTGAACGTGGATGCGCAGGGCTTCCGCCGGTCGCACGATCAGGGGCCCTGGCCGCCGTCACCGGAGTCCTACACTGTCTTTCTGTTCGGTGGGTCGACTGCCTTCAACTACGGCGTGCCGGACGAGGAAACGATCGCGTCCCACTTGCAGCGGGCCTTGAGCGGCGCCGGGCTCGGTCGGCCGGTGCGCGTCTACAATTTCGGTCGCGGCCTCTACAATTCGACGCTGGAACGGGCCCTCTTCGAGAAATTGCTGGCGGAGGGGCACCGGCCGGATCTGGCGATCTTCTTGGACGGGCTCAACGAATTCTTCTTCGTCAACGATGAGCCTCCCTTCTCAGATGTGCTGCGGCATCTCTTTCAGGAAGCGGTGCGGAACGAGCACGGCCGGCCTGAGTTTCTGATGATCGAGCTGATACAGCACTTGCCGGTCGTCCGCGCGGTCCGCGAGGGGCCGGGAAGCGGAGGAACGGGCGGATCCTCCTGGTCCCTGGTACGGGGGATGGGCCTGAAGCTGGAACAAGAACGGGACTATGACGATGCGGGAGTGATCGAGAAGGCGCTGGCGCGCTATCGTCGCAATAAGACCATGATCGAAGCGGTGGCCAAGGCCTCAGGCGTCACGCCACTCTTCATTTGGCACGCGGTGCCCATGTATGCGTCGGACCTGGCGGGCGACGGGCACAACTTCTTCGGCCATACCTTTTCCAAGTTCGGCTATCCCCGCATGGCCGGCCAGGTGCGGAACGGCGAATGGGCGGGCCACTTCGGCTGGTGCGCCGAGGTCCAGCAGGGTGTGCCGGGCCCGCTCTATGTGGATAGCGTGCACTTCTCGCCGATTCTCTCGCGGCTTACGGCGCATTGCATCGTGAACACGATGCGGGCGCAGGCCCTCTGGCCGGAGGCCGCCGGCGTCAGCGTGACGCACCAACGGGCGGAGTAAAGCGGCGCAGACGCAAGGCGTTGCCGACCACGCTGACGGAGGAGAGCGCCATCGCGCCGGCCGCCAGGATCGGGTTCAGGAAGCCCAGCGCCGCCGCCGGGATCAGCAGGATGTTGTAGACGAAGGCAGCGAAGAGATTTTGCTTCACGTTCGCCATCGTGGCCCGGCTGAGGGCGATGGCGGAGACGATCCCGCGCAGGTCCTCGCTCACCAGCGTGATTCCCGCCGCTTCGATGGCCACGTCCGTGCCTGCGCCGATGGCGATGCCCACGTCGGCTTGGGCGAGCGCGGGGGCATCGTTGATCCCGTCGCCCACCATCGCCACCCGCTTGCCGCTCATCTGCAGGTGCTTGATCTCCCGCGCCTTGTCCCTCGGCAGCACGTCGGAGAGCACCCGTTCGATGCCGACCGCCTTGGCCACGGCGCCCGCCGTGCGCATGTTGTCCCCCGTCAGCATCACGACGTCCAACCCGATCGACTGAAGCGCCTTCACGGTCTCGCGCGCATGGGGCTTGATCGTATCGGCGACGGCGATCAGCCCCACGACGGCCGGCCCCACGGCCACGAACATGGGCGTCATGCCTTGCTGCGTCGCGCGATCGATGGCGGCTTCCAATCCGGCGACCGACAGGGACTCGCCCTCCATCAGGCGAAGGTTCCCGATCCGCACCGACTGGCCGTCCACGGTCGCGCGTACGCCCAGCCCCGGCACGGCCGTGAAGCTCTCGGCCGGCATGAGTTTGAGATCGGCCTGCTCGGCCGCGCGCACAATGGCCTGGCCGAGCGGGTGTTCCGAGCCCTTCTCGGCGGACGCTGCAAGCTGCAACAGCGTATCGCGCGTCCAGGCGCCCTGCATGGCCGGCCGGATGACGACCTCGCGGACCGTGGATTCGCCTGTGGTAATCGTGCCGGTCTTATCCAGCACAACTGTCGTGAGCGCTTGGGCGCGCTCCAGCGCCTCGCCGTTCTTGATCAGCAGGCCGGACTCCGCCCCGCGCCCGAGCCCCACCATAATAGAGGTGGGCGTCGCAAGGCCGAGCGCACAGGGACAGGCGACGATGAGCACGGCCACCGCGCTCACCAGCGCCTTGGTGAGGGCAGGGGCGGGACCGAATCCCAGCCAGAGTAAGAAGGTCAAGGCGGCGATGCCGAGAACGGCTGGGACAAAGACAGCCGCGACGCGATCGGCCAAGTGCGCGATGGGCGGCTTCGAGCCTTGCGCCGCTTCCACCAATCGCACGATGCGGGCGAGCGCGGTCTCCTCGCCGACTTGGGTGGCCGTGAACTGAAAACTGCCGATGCGATTCAACGTCGCGCCGAACACGCGGTCGCCCGGGCCCTTATCGACAGGGAGAGATTCGCCGGTGAGCATCGATTCATCCAGCGTGGAGTGCCCCTCCGCGATCGTGCCGTCGACGGGGACCTTTTCGCCCGGGCGGACGACCACGCGATCCCCCACGCGGACCTGGTCGAGCGGGACGTCCTGTTCGCGCCCATCGCGGATGACGCGCGCTTGCTTCGGTTGGAGGCCGATGAGCCGTTGAATGGCCTCGGAGGCGCGGCCGCGCGCGCGGGATTCGAGCAGTCGTCCCACGAGGATCAGCGTGATGATTGCTGTGGCCGAATCGAAATAGACCGGGGCGGTGCCGTCCGGCCCGCGGACCAGATGCGGCGCGATCGTCGCCACGGTGCTGTAGCCAAAAGCGGCCGTGGTGCCCAAGGCGATGAGTGTGTTCATGTCCGTGGTGCCGTGTTTAGCGACGGCCCAGGCGCCTTGGTAGAACCGCCACCCAGCCCAGAACTGCACGGGAATCGCGAGCAACAACTGGAGCCAGGCCGACGCGCGCGCCGAGAGCGGGAGCCCGAGATGATCCGACATGCCCAGGAGCATCACGATCAGGGCGAGCGGCGCAGCCACCCTTAGGTGCCTGTCGAGTGCTGAGTGCTGAGGAGGAGACTGGCTCACGCCCGCGCTTTCTCCGGGGCGGGTGCCTGTCCCCGTCGGCAGAACAGCTCTATAGCCAAGATCCTCAATCACGCTCGCCAACTGCGCCGGCGTTGTAATGCCTGGACTATACTCGATGGTCGCCTTCTCGGTCGCGAGATTCACCGAAGCCCGCACGACGCCGCCGGCGCCGGCCAGTCCCTGCTCGATCCGTGCGACGCAGGAGGCGCAAGACATGCCTTCGATGGGAATGGTGAGAGTGGCGTGAGGCGTGAGGCGTGAGGCGTGAGGCGTGGTGATGGGCTCCGCCGTCCGCGGTGGCGCCTGCCCCGTTTTCGGAATCCGAGTTGGCTGCGGGCCTGGCGCTTGCCCCCCAACTAGCTGCGCAGCTGGGCGATCCCATTCCAAGGGCATTTGCTCTGGCTTCGTGTCTCCTGGTTTTGTGACCGTAACTGATTGCTGAGAGCCGAGAGCCGATGGCCCGGGTGTTTCCAACTTATCGCTTTTGACTTTTGACTTTTCACTTGGCCGCAGCAGCCCCAGCGTCACCATCTGTACCCGTGGCGGCATGCCCTTCGGGCCGGCCTTCAGCACGCTGGCCGAGTCGGCCTCGAAGGCACGCTTGCATCCCGGGGCACAGAAGTAATAGGTCGTGCCCTCGAAGACCGCGGTCGCCGGCGCCTTCGCCTCATCAACCGTCATGCCGCAGACAGGATCGATCGCCATGTCTTGCTTCTTACCTATCGCCCCTTGCCTCGTGCCTCTTGCCTACGCCTCGCACCGCCATAGAGAAGAGACTATAACCCTGTACAGAGACTATTCAAGCCTCATATCCGATTCAAGACGGCTGCAGTAGGAAGTACTACAGCTCGATTTCTCTTCTTGTCACGCTTGATGTCCCCGTTCGATAGGTCATTCGTGAAGGAAACCTGGAGTCGCTGGTCTTCGATGGCCTGCGTCGCTTTCTCTCGATCATTTTGAGCGAGATTGTGCCCAGATTTTTGGACAGACCGATCAGACTGCTCAACAATTCAGAGCCGAACAGCCCTGCTCAAGAGATCTCCGCCACTTTCCCAGGCATTCCCTGATCGAGTTTTGCGAGGGACGGGCCGAAAAGGCTATCCATAGGCCGGTCCTCACACGATCTGTTCAGGTGATCCGGCGAAATGGATCGTGAAGCACCAGGATTCGTCGGACCAATCGAGGCGCAGGGGAGGACTTCATGGCTCAATCGGAAGTGGAGAAAAGCTTTGGCCGCTGCACCGTCAATCCGAATTTTCTCGATCGCTTCTATCAGATTTTCCTCGCCAGCAACCCCTCCATCGCTCCCATGTTCGCGCATACGGATATGGCCCGCCAAAAGGGGCTCTTGCGATCCGGCATCACCATGGTGATTATGCACGGACAGGGCAATTCCTTTGGGACTAAGTCGCTCGACAAGATCGCCGAAAGCCATAGCAAGAAGAAATGGAACATCAGCCCCTCCCTCTATCCGTTTTGGGTCAATAGCCTGATGCAGGCGATCAAGGAGTGTGACCCTCAGCTCACCCCTGCAATTGAAGCTAAGTGGCGAAAGGTGCTGGAGGCGGGAGCCAACTATATTGCAGCTGGCTACAACAAGTAACGAGTGGCCGCTTGGACGTACTAGGGGAGGTATAGGGTGGATACGAGGAAGGTTACGCGGAGGTCGGCCTAAGGCTTCTTTACAGAATCGGCTAAGGCCCATCCCTTCGAGCCCCCGCCGGCTTGTTTGATCCGCGCGTCGAGGCCCGTCTTGATGTTGAAGAGGGCCGGCCCGTTTTCAATCCCGCCGATCCCTTCGGCATTGACCCAATACCGCCCGCGCATGGTTTCGCCCAGCTGTTGCACGAGCGAGGCCTC
>FKKE01000385.1_pt2 | contig 10627 bp, 9 predicted proteins | sample 1106331 | NCBI WGS metagenome assembly FKKE01 (sample SAMEA3931202, study PRJEB13176) | freshwater metagenome | biome: Drinking water system; feature: drinking water; material: freshwater | place: China | collected 2013-02-06 | reverse complement strand
GCCATATTGGGGCCGGTGATGATGTGCAGTCGATCCGTCCCGAGATCCAGTTGGGTATCGTTCGGTACAAAAACAGTGTCGTGACAGAGCCGTTCGACGACGGGATGTCGGCCTTCTCTGACCGTAAGAGCTCCACCATCTGAGACCGTGGGCTTTGAGTAGCGGTAGAGGGCTGCCGCCTCGGCTAAACCGGCCAAGACATCGACCAGCGCCAACAATGTCGCCATCCTGTCCAGTCGATGGGTCTCTGCTGCCAGTCGAGAACGAAGAGTCGTGAAGGCTTCCTGTTCGGAGGCGAGGAGTTTCACATCGGCACCGATCACGCGTCGTTCCAGTTCCTGTAGTTCAGCCGTCGTAAACCGCTCCGCATTGACGAGTGTTTGCTTTCGAAGGTAGTCCGGCGGGACCCGGTTCAGGTTGGCTTTGGTAATCTCAATGTAGTAGCCGAACACCTGATTGTAGCGTACCTTCAACGACTCGATTCCAGTTCGTTCTCGCTCTCGACTTTCCAGCGCGGCAATCCATTCCTTCCCTTCCTTGCTGGCTTTTCGAAGTTCGTCGATCTCAGGAGCATAGCCTTCTTGAATGATATTCCCGTCACGTAACGAATGCGGCGCATCCGGCCGGATCGATCGTTGAATCAGATCGTACAGATCCTCAGCCTGATCCCATGTTTCAAAGGACTCCGCCAATAGTCGGCTGTGAAGTGACGTCAACTGGGCGGAGATCTCGGGCAGGGCGGCAAGCGACTGCTTTAACGCCAGCAGTTCACGCGGGTTGGCTAAACCAAGGGTGATACGCGTGCCCAACCGGGCAATATCCTGAACCTCCCGTAACGCTCTGCGCAGGGCGGTTCGTACGAACAAACTTTCCTTCAGTTCCTCGACGGTATCAAGGCGTGCTTGGATTCGCTCGCAATGCAACAAAGGCATCACCAACCACTGGCGCAACAGCCGACATCCCATTGCAGTAACCGTGTGGTCCAATACGGACAGCAGTGTTAAGGGGCCGGTTGCAGCCGTCTGCTCCTTGGCGGACAAGGGTTTCAGGAGTTCCAGATTTCGAATGGTCGTCGCATCAAGATGCATGACCTCGTCGTTCCCACGAACCGATAATCGGCGGATATGATCCAACGGCACGGTCGGCTGAGTCTCACGGAAATAGTCCAGTACCGCACCGGCTGCACCAAGAGCGGCCGGGAGTCCAGGACATCCCAGACTTTCAAGTGAGTTGCAGCGAAAGTGACCGGTCAATATCTGTGTGGCACGTTGTAGCTCAAATGCAGCCGCGGGACGTGCACATAGGCGCGGGCCTGTAATCTGTTTGAGCCATCGCGCGCTCTGGCCATCGAGGTCCGTTGGGAAGATCAGTTCCCGGGGTTCGAGGCGAGAGAGTTCATTCAGAGCCCGGCTCACTGCGTCTGATCCTCGAAACTCCGTCAGCCAGAACTCGCCGGTGGATACCTCGAGATTGGCAAGTCCGATCCTCATGCCGAAATCGGCATCGGGATGAACGGCGATGGCGGCCAGATAGTTGAGCTCTCCCGGGATCAGGAACTCGGTGTCCACCAATGTCCCGGGCGTGTAGAGTCGGACGACCTCGCGCCGCACGAGACCCTTGGCGGACTTGGGGTCCTCCACTTGCTCACATAAGGCGACCAATCGTCCGGCGCTGAGCAATTTCGCAATGTACCCGGTCGCAGAATGGTACGGGACGCCGCACAGCGGGATCGGCTGAGCACTGTTCTTGTCCCGGGAGGTCAAGGCAATGGAAAGGATCCGTGACGCTTCCAGGGCGTCCTCGTAGAACATCTCGTAAAAATCTCCGACACGGAAAAACAAAATCGCGTCAGGGTATCCCTGCTTGATGTCTCGGAACTGGCGCATGAGAGGACTGAGAGCCGTCTCACTCATCGGCAAAATGTCTCGCAGGTTCCAGGTCTCCCGGGGCGGGGGTCCGTCCGGATACCTTCTCGAGCGATTGTCGAAGCCGCTCGAGGTCCACTTCCGCTTGTTGCAGGGCCTTCGTCTTTCGGCGTAGTTGAATACGGCTGCGCACCCAAGGAGGGCAGAGCAGGATGGCGGCAACCAGGAGTCCCACGACGAATCCGGCCATCACGGGTTTATAAATGGGTGTGGAGGCCTCAAGCAAGCCGAAGAAATACCGCAGGGTGACTTCCTGCTCCTGGTTTTGGAGAACAAAGGCCAGTGAAAGTAGCAAGAGGATGCCGACGAGAATCAGTCGCGTCATCGAGGAGAAGCCTTTCTCTTTCCATTCAGTCCGGATTGTTGCAGTCGCCCGCTCCTCTTGGCCGAAGGCAAGACGGTCATGATACGCGCCAACAGGGCCCGGGACCCTTCCCCCTGTGCCACGAACTGAACGGATCGAGTAGCGACTGTCCTGTGGGCTAACCGGATTTCGAGTCTGTCGGAAGGGAGTAGGCTTGGGAATCGATCAGCCCACTCAACAGCCGTCACCCCGTCGTCGGCAAAGACCTCAGCGAAGCCGATGGCCTCGGCTTCTTCAGGGCTTTTCAACCGGTATAGATCCATATGCGTCAACGGGAGTCGTCCGTGGTATCGGTGCATCAGCATGAATGTCGGACTAGTTACCGAGCTGGGGGGTGCCTCGAGGCCGGAGACGATTCCGTGGACTAAGGCAGTCTTACCAGCGCCCAGATCACCGATCAATGCCAGCACGTCTCCTTCACGAAGGACCTGTCCGATAGCCGTCCCCATCAATTCCGTCTCACGCCGAGAATTCAGAACGAGACCACGGGAGCGAGCTGGTCGGGCCATAGAGATGCCGTTCAATCAGACCGTTAGGTGCTCGGCGGGAACGGGTGTGCGGAGGTTTCAAGTATCCGCTTCAGGGCAGTGGGAATGTGCTCAAGTAAGTCCCCCGCGGTCATTCCGATTTCCCCCTTCATCGCTGCAGCCAGATCGCCTGCCGCACCGTGCAGGTAGGTTGCCGTGCAGGCAGCTTCCCAGGAGGGCAGGCCTTGCGCCAACAGACCAACGACCATTCCCGTCAGGACATCACCGGTGCCGGCAGTCGCCATACCGGGATTACCGGTCGGACAGATCGCAACGGCTCCATCCGGCCGCGCAATAACCGTCCGGGCTCCCTTTAAGACGACGAACAAACCACGCTCTCGCGCAAAACGAGTCGCCGTGCCGATCCGATCACGGTTGACGGACTGAGGCGTTGCTTCAGCCTCCAACCGCGCCATTTCTCCCGGATGGGGAGTGATGATCGGCGGCGTCTTGCATGAAGCGAGGATCGCGGTACGTCCCGTCAAGGCATTCAGGGCATCAGCATCAAGCACTGCCGGTCGGTCAAGCCGTGCGGTCAAAGCCTGGACAAGTTCAACGGTCTCATGATGCGTTGATAAACCCGGGCCTATCGCCACGGCATCCCTGGTCGTCATGAAGGGGAGGAGCCGATCCAGCGCAGCACGGGACAGCGTCCTGGCCTTGGTCTCCGGCATCGGCAGGGTCATGACTTCCAGGAGTTTGGCTTCCAGTATGTCGTTGACGCTTGAAGGAGTCGCGACGGTGACAAGGCCGGCCCCTATCCGCAGCGCCGCTTGTGCAGCCAGTGCTGCCGCTCCGGTTTTTCCGATGGACCCTGCGATGATCCCGGCGTGTCCGTAGGTTCCCTTGTGACCGGATCGTTCACGCCGTGGGAGACCGCTCTGAACCCACTGAGGTGTGATCACGGTGACGTGACTCTTCATCGCGTCGACATAGGACGGCGGTATCCCTATATCGACAAGGGTGATGGTCCCGGACAAGTCAATCCCCTGATTCTGGTACAGCCCCGTCTTGGGCAGACCAAAAGTCACTGTGAGCGAGGCACGAACGGCCTGACCAGACGCGGTTCCAGTATCGGCGTGAAGGCCAGAGGGTACATCAACAGCCACAACAGGGCGGTTCACCCCATTCATGCACTCGATGACCTCGCCGTACCGACCCGTGACAGCCGAAGCCAGTCCCGTCCCAAGCAGGGCATCCACCAGCAGGTCGCTTTCCTGCAAAAGCGCTTGCGCCGTCTCCTTGGATCTATAGGGAATGATGGAAGACTTGCCGGCGACTTTCACAAACTGCCGGTACATCACCGCAGCGTCGCGGCTTAATTCCGATAAGGAGGCCAGGGTCAGGACGCGGACATTGGCACGGCGTTTCCGAAGGAGGCGAGCCGCCACGAACCCGTCGCCGCCGTTATTCCCTTTCCCGCAGACCACGGTAATCATCTTCCCGCTGACGGTACCGACCCACTGTTCGATGCAGGCGGCCACGCCTGAGCCTGCCCGTTCCATCAACGTGGTCGCGGGGATCCGACCTTCGCCGATGGTTCGGCGCTCAAGTTCCCGCATTTGCGCAGCGGTAATGACTTTGATCATGAAAAATTGTCGGTCGCCGGATCGACGGAAGTTGACAGGAGACGACCTTCCCCCTAACCAAGCAACGTCTTCATTTCCTTGACGGCTTGCACGAGACCCACGAGGACCGCACGCGCGATAATGCTATGCCCGATGTTGTATTCGACGATTTCAGGAATATGGGTCAGCCGTTTGATATTACGGTAGTTCAGCCCATGTCCTGCGTTCACCCCGATTCCGAGTTTATAGGCAAGTTTCGCGGCGAGGCTGATGGCATCAAACTCGGTATCGGCTTCTTTCGAGCGCGTGGCATTGGCGTAACGGCCGGTGTGCAGCTCGACAAAATCCACCGCAATTTTATGGGCGGCCTTGATCTGGGCCAAATCAGGATCAATGAAGACGCACACCGGGATTCCGCCATTCCGGAGCAGGTTCACGATGTGCTGGATGCGTTCTCGCTCACCTACGACGTCGAGGCCCCCTTCCGTCGTCAGTTCCTGCCGTTTCTCCGGTACGAGCGTCACCAGATCCGGTTTGATAGTGAGGGCGATCTTTGCCATCTCAACGTCAGCTGCCATCTCAAGGTCGAGCTTCGTCCGAGAGATTTCACGAAGAAGATGAAGATCGCGATCCTGGATGTGGCGCCGGTCTTCTCGAAGATGAACGACTAAACCATCAGCCCCTGCCAGTTCAACGAGAACGGCGGCTGCCAACGGATCGGGGTCGGTTCCACCGCGAGCCTGTCTCAAGGTCGCCACATGGTCGATATTCACGCCGAGCCGAGCCATTTACCCTCCTTCACAGCGATGCCACTGGGTAAACTGAAAGACATGAGGCAGATGAGGGAGATAAACCCAGCGCTATTAGTAGCAGAAAGGGGGGAAAGGGGGCAAGAACGGTCTGAGGAGGGAAACGACCATCTCGGATCCATCGCCATGAATGGGGAATCTCTAAAAACACGGGAAATTGACTGGGCTAGACCGCTCCATTAAAATAGGCGCTTCTTAAACTTCCACACTCGTTTGCCACAGCGAGTCGGGTGAGCATTCTCTCGTACGAACAGTCAAAGGAACTTCATGGGGTTGGGCGACGGGTTTTATCGAATCAAGCGATTGCCTCCGTATGTCTTCGCGCAAGTTCAAGCGCTCAAGCTGGAGGCACGGCAGCGGGGTGAGGACATCATCGACTTCGGCATGGGGAATCCCGATCAACCCACGCCCGCGCATATCGTCGAAAAGATGATCGAGGCCGCTCGTAAAGCGAAGAACCATCGTTACTCCGCGTCACGAGGGATCACCAAGCTCCGGCATGCCATTTGCGGATGGTACAAGCGGAACTACGACGTCGATCTCGACCCGGAGACGGAAGCGATCGTCACGATTGGGTCAAAGGAAGGCCTAGCCCACCTGGCCCTGGCCATGATCGGTCCTGGCGATGTGGTACTGACCCCGACTCCGACCTACCCGATCCACATGTATAGCTTCATTATCGCCGGGGGCGAGGTTCGCGGCATAGAGCTCCGTCAGGACAGTGATTTTTTTGAAGACCTCACGCGTGTCTATCGGCAAACCTTTCCGAGGCCTAAGATTCTGGTGATCAATTTCCCGCACAACCCCACGACGGCGGTAGCTGATCTTGGATTTTTCAAGAAGATCGTAGCGTTTGCCAAGGAACACAATGTCATTGTCATCCATGACCTTGCGTATGCCGATCTGGTGTTTGACGGGTACAAGGCTCCGAGTTTTCTCCAAGTTCCAGGCGCAAAGGATTGCGGAGTAGAGTTTTATACGCTTTCCAAAGCCTACAATATGCCGGGCTGGCGCGTCGGGTTCTGTGTCGGTAATCGAGAGGTCGTCGGAGCCTTGGCGAAGATCAAGAGTTACCTCGATTACGGCATTTTCCAGCCCATTCAAATTGCGAGCGTGATTGCACTCAACGGTCCACAGGACTGTGTCAAAGAAACCGTGCATCGATATCAAAAACGCCGCGATGTGTTGGTCGGCGGACTGAACCGGATCGGGTGGCAGGTCGCAAAGCCGTTGGCTACGATGTTTGTATGGGCGCGCATTCCCTTACCGTATCGCCACATGGGGTCCTTGGAGTTTTCGAAACTCCTGCTCAAGGAAGCCAAAGTCGCGGTCTCGCCGGGGATCGGATTCGGTGAAGGCGGCGATGAATACGTGCGATTCGGCCTGGTCGAAAACGAGCATCGCACTCGCCAAGCGGTGCGTGGAATCCGCAAAGCCCTCAAGCTTGAGGGAGGCGAGGAATGAAGTCTCGGATCGGAGTGGGGATCATCGGGTTCGGGACGGTCGGCACCGGCGTCGCCAAAACACTGCTGAATAATACCGATCTCATCCGCCGAAGGGTCGGTGTGCCCATCGAAGTCGTTCGAGTGGCAGACCTGGATATCGTCAAGGATCGTGGGGTGAGGATGGCTCCAGGGGTTCTCACGACCGATGCCAAGCAAGTTTTGGCGGATCCTGATATCGATATCGTGATCGAACTGATCGGCGGGTACGATACGGCGAAGCGAATCATAGTGGAAGCCATCGCTGCGGGGAAGCATGTCGTCACGGCGAATAAGGCGCTCTTGGCGTTGCACGGGGAAGAAATTTTTGCTGCCGCGACAAGGCACGGTGTGGAGCTGGGGTTTGAGGCCAGCGTGGGTGGCGGAATCCCAGTGCTTCGTGCGTTGACGGAAGGGCTGGCCGGCAATAGGATCGAGTCCATTTACGGCATCATCAACGGGACGTCCAACTATATTTTGTCGAGAATGACCCACGAAGGGCATGACTTTCAGGCGGTGCTCACAGACGCCCAGCAGGCGGGCTATGCGGAAGCCGATCCCACGTTCGACGTTGCCGGAGTCGATTCCGCGCACAAACTGGCCATTCTCGTGAATCTTGCGTACGGCACTCCCGTCAACTTCAAGGAAATTTATACGGAAGGGATCACGAACATCACGCCGACCGATATCGCGTACGCCAAACAGTTCGGTTGCACGATCAAGCTGTTGGGCATCGCGAAGTCTGTGAACGGAGAAATCGAAGCGCGGGTGCATCCCACGATGCTTCCGTCCACCTCTCCCATTGCACAAGTCGAAGATGTGTACAATGCCATCCAACTCGTCGGGGATGCCGTCGGCGACGTCGTGCTCTACGGGCGCGGAGCCGGATCCATGCCGACCGGAAGCGCGGTGGTCAGCGATGTGATCGCCATTGGGCGCAATATTCTCAAAGGGGCGATCGGGAGGGTGCCGGTTGCCTCCTTTCAACAGGATCATCGGCGACCGTTGCGGCTTCTGGCCATGGAAGAAATCAGCTCACTTTATTATCTGCGGTTTACGGTGGTGGATCGGCCCGGAGTGTTGGCGCAGATCGCGGGGGAACTCGGGCGTTGCGGGATCAGCATCTCCTCGATGGTTCAACAAGGGCGACGAGAGGGACAGACTGTTCCTGTCGTCATTAAGACCCATATGGCCAAAGAGCGGGATGTGCAAACCGCGCTTCGGGAAATCAACAGACAACCGTTCGTAGCCGAATCGACAAGACTGATCCGTGTGGAAGGCAGAGACGAATAACCGATGAATCGTTGGCGAGGCGTCATAGAGGAATACCGTAAATTCCTCCCTGTTACGGAAAAGACCCCCATCATCAGCTTGGGAGAAGGAAATACCCCGCTGATTCGCGCCGCGCGATTGGCCAAGGCCATTGCGCCGGGGATTGAACTCTATCTCAAGTTCGAAGGAGTCAATCCTACCGGATCGTTCAAGGATCGCGGGATGACCTTCGCTATCTCCAAAGCCGTGGAGGGCGGGGCTCGGGCCGTCATGTGTGCGTCGACGGGGAATACGTCAGCATCCGCGGCCGCCTATGGAGCTCGGGCTGGGTTGTCGGTATACGTGTTGATCCCGGCCGGCAAAATCGCAATGGGGAAGTTGTCGCAGGCGATGATGCATCAGGCCACGGTCATTCAGATCGAGGGGAACTTTGATCAGGCTCTGACGCTTGTCAAGGACCTCTCGGCCTCACTTCGCATTGAGTTGGTGAACTCCGTAAACCCGTTCAGGATTGAAGGGCAGAAAACCGCCGCCTTTGAGGTTTGCGATCAGCTCGGCGATGCTCCGGCCGTTCACGTCTTGCCGGTCGGAAACGCAGGGAATATCACGGCCTATTGGAAGGGCTATTCCGAATATCGTGCCGCCAGTCAGATCACGCGACTGCCCCGCATGATGGGGTTTCAAGCGGCAGGTGCGGCGCCCATCGTATTGGGGAAGATCGTCGAGCAACCGCAAACCATTGCAACGGCCATTCGGATCGGCAATCCCGCGAGTTGGTCCTCGGCATTGAACGCTGTCGAGGAGTCCAGCGGCGCGATCGATATGGTGACGGACGAGGAGATTCTTCAGGCCTATACACTGGTGGCCTCCACGGAAGGGGTCTTCTGCGAGCCGGCCTCGGCTGCCTCAGTGGCCGGCGTGGCCAAGCTTCATCGCAGCAAGGTTTTACGGGAAGGTGACACGGTGGTATGCACTCTGACGGGACACGGGCTGAAAGATGCCGATACCGCCATCTCCGTGTCCAAACAACCACTCACTGTCAAGGCGACGCGCGAGGATGTCGCCCGTTTATTGAACGTGTGAAAGGCGTGTGGACTCGATGAAATATGTGATCGTGCATGCCGGTGGAGTAGCGGACCACCCACAGGCAGAACTTAATGGTCGAACACCGCTGCAAGCGGCAACTACCCCCCACCTCGATCAGCTTGCGCAAACCGGAGAGCTGGGACAACTGGTCATACCGGGCGAGGGTATTCGCCACGGAGGCGGATTGCTCGGTGCGGCGATTCTCGGCTATGACCCGAAGAAATACTATCAAGGGCCAGGTCCGCTGGAAGCGGCAAGTCTGGGCGTCTCGGTGACGGAACACGACGTGGTCTATCGGTGCACGATGGTCACGCTGCGTCCGGAGGGCGGCAAGGGCGCGGAGATCAAGAAATTGGGGCCGAACGTCCTCATGGACGATGCGACCGCCGGCTTGATCGAAACCGAAGAGGCTCGTGAGCTGTTGGAAGCGATCAACGAACAGCTCGGGTCTGAAACCATTCAGTTCTATCCTGGCGCCGGTCATCGTCATCTCATGGTCTGGGTCAATGGGAAGCCGCGGGCCATCTGTAACGATCCGCAATCCTTTCTCGGTCAATCCATCGCGGACGCCCTCCCCACAGGGGATGGGGCAGACATTCTCCGCAAGCTCATGGATGCCGCGCATGTGATCATGCGTGATCATCCGGTCAACGACGAACGGATTGCCGAGGGGAAGAAGCCGGCAAATTGTGTGTGGCTGTGGGGGGAAGGGCGAGCCGTCATGTGGCCGAGCTTGACGGAAAAATACGACATCACCGGGGCTGTTGTGGCGACCAGCGATGTCTATCGTGGCGTCGGGATCTGCGCCGGCCTTGAGGCGGTCGATCCCGAACGACTCGCCGACGGCGATCTTCGCACCCGGGCGTCCGTGGCGCTGGCTGAGTTCGCCAAGAAAGATTTCGTGTATGTCCATGCGAGGTTGACGGACGAGATCATCCATGGCGCCGACATCAAGGCCAAGGTGCGCGCGATCGAAGAGTTGGATCAGCACTTAGTCGGTCCGCTTGTCGAAGGCCTGGCCAAACAAGGGCCCTATCGGTTCCTGGTCGTGTGTGAACATGGACGAGGGGCGAACGGTCAGCCGTTCTATACGTTCGGCGAGGGAGGCAAGAAGGCCGGATCAGCCGGCCGTCGCTTCACCGAGGTGGATGCGCGGGCCGCCGAGATGCCGGCCCGTGATGCCACAAAATTCGTCAACAAATTTTTCTCCAAAAGCTGAGCATCGTGGCGCTGATCGTTCAGAAATACGGTGGCACGTCGGTCGGGACGATCGAGCGCATCCGGCGGGTGGCCGATCGGGTCGAAAAAACCCATCGAGAAGGCAATCACGTCGTCGTTGTGCTGTCCGCGATGAGCGGGGAGACAGACCGTCTGATTAAACTTGCCCACGAAGTGACCGCGAATCCCGATGATCGGGAGATGGACATGCTGCTCTCAACCGGAGAGCGGGTCACCATTGCCTTGTTGGCGATGGAATTGCGTGGCCGGGGCCTTGATGCCCGTTCCTTTACGGGGCGACAGGTGGGCATCATGACCGACAGCGCCCATACCAAGGCTCGGATCGCACGTGTGACGTCCGGACGGCTCCGCGAGGC
>FKKE01014179.1_pt1 | contig 10637 bp, 10 predicted proteins | sample 1106331 | NCBI WGS metagenome assembly FKKE01 (sample SAMEA3931202, study PRJEB13176) | freshwater metagenome | biome: Drinking water system; feature: drinking water; material: freshwater | place: China | collected 2013-02-06 | reverse complement strand
CCCTAGCCCCTAGCCCCTAGCCTCCAGCCCCTAGCTTTTGATCCTTCCGGCGTACTTGCTCCGGAGCTTCGCGACCTTCGGGCCGATGGTCGCGCGGCAGTAAGCCTGGTCGGGATTCCGCCGGTAATAGTCCACGTGGTAGGGCTCGGCGGGATAAAACTCGGGCGCGGGGACCAGCTCGGTCACGATCGGATCGGGGAAGGTCCGGTTCGTCTCGAGCTCCCGGATCACCTGCTCGGCTTCCGCCTTCTGCTCGGGCGAATGGAAGAAGATCGCGGAGCGGTACTGGGTGCCCTGATCGGGGCCCTGCCGGTTCAGGGTCGTGGGATCGTGGAACGCGAAGAAGAACTCCAGCAGCTCGCGGTAGGAGATCGCCTCGGGGTCAAACCGGATCCGCACCGCTTCGGCGTGTCCGGTTGCGCCGGTGCAGACCCGCTCGTAGCTCGGATGGGGGACCCGGCCGCCGGTGTAGCCGGACTCCACCTGCTCGACACCCTTCAGGGCCTGGAAGATGGCTTCCATGCACCAGAAGCATCCACCGGCGAAGGTCGCGGTCTCCGTCATGGTAGAAACACCTGCCGCTCCGCGGGCGTCGGAACCCGGCAGGTCTCGCGTCGCCCGAACCAGCGAAACCGCTGGCGGGCAATGTAATCGTAGATCCGGTCGCGGATGCCGCGGGGAATCAGCCGGAAGGCGCCGGCGAGCCGCCAGACACCCCCTAACCCGGTAAGAATTGCGATCACCGCGGCGGAGCGGAACTTGAGCCCGCTCTCCTCCTCCACCACCAGCGTTTCGAAGTCGTCCCCCCTCCCTGCGGCCCCGCCCGGGCGGCCGCCGGCAAGCGAGGCGGGGAGCCGCTCCCTCGCGGTCGGGCCCTGGAGGGGAGCAAAGCGGAAGCGGCGGTGGCGGTCCCGGCGAATCACGAAATCCACCAGCCGGTTGCACAGGTTGCAGACGCCGTCGAAGTATATGATCACCTTCACCCGGCAAACCCCTCCACCAGAGCGTTGAGCAGCGCTTCGGCGTCGCGCAGCCGGTCCTGGCCGGGGGCCGGCTTCTCCTGGAGGTACTGGTGGGCCAGTCCCTCCACCAGCGCGGTAACCAGCCGGGCCACCTGGCCGGGCGGCAAACCCCGCTTGAGTTCGCCCCGCTCCTGACCCTGCCGGACCAGCTCTACGAAAATCGCGAACGCCGCCGCCTTTTCCTGGAGCAGGTCTCGCAGGGGGGAAGGCAGCTCTCCCGCTGACTCGCTGATTCGCTCGGCCAGGCGGGGCTGGTGCATCATCCGGAAGAGCCCGGGGTGGTCCAGCGCGAACTTGAGATACACCAGCGCCGCGGTGACGAGCTGAATGCCGATAACCGGGGGAGCGGTCCGGTGCGGTGAGGTCGGTGGAGGGCCGGGAGCGCCTGCGGGAGCGGATGGCATCCGGTCCTCCCGAAACTCCATGGGGGCCGGAGCCGGCGGAGTCGGGGGTACCGGCTGGCTCGCGGGCCGAGGGCCGGCGGAGGACGCGGCTCGAGGGTGAGCGGCGAACCGCGGCAAAAAGGAGGGGGAGGGAGTGAGCTTCTCGCAGCGCTGCCGGAGCTCCTGAAATCCCAGGGTAGCCAGGGCGGCGTCGAGGGCGAGCCGGTCGGGGAAGTGGGCCAGGGGGGCGGCGTGGCTTACGTCCACCGCGTCGGCCAGGCGGCGGAAACTGAGCGCGTCGGGACCTTCGGTTTCCACCAGCTCGCGCGCCACCTCCAGGAGGGCCCGGCGGAGGTCGCCATGATGATAGGGCTTGCGCCGTGATCTTGACACTGTCTAGATTAGTGCTGTTCTCATCTTGTCGTCGTCAAGATACCGGTTGCCGCCCGGAGGGGCAAGGAGGTTTCCATGATTCAGCGATCCCGCACCGACCTCACCCTGCTACTCGACCGTTCCGGCTCGATGGCTTCGATCCGGAGCGATGTGGAGGGCGGGCTGGCCCGCTTCCTGGCCGAGCAGAAGGCGCTCCCGGGAGAGTGCGACCTGACCCTGGTTCAGTTCGACAGCGAGGCGATCGAAACGGTATTCGAGGCTCGCCCGGTCCAGCGGGCGCCCCGGATCCGGCTGGAGCCCCGGGGGTGGACTCCGCTGCTCGACGCAGTGGGCCGGACCATCGAGCGGACCGGACGGCGGCTGGCGCGGATCCCGGAACCGGCGCGGCCCGGCCGGGTGCTTTTCGTGATCGTGACCGACGGGCTGGAGAACGCCAGCCGGGAGTTTACCCGGGCCAAGGTCAAGGCGATGATCGACCGGCAGCAGCAGGTGTACTCGTGGCAGTTCATCTATCTGGGGGCCAACGTGGATGCATTCGCGGAGGCGGCCGGGCTGGGGATCCCGGCCGAGTCGGCCGCCGGCTACCACGCCTCGCCGGCGGGAGTCCAGGCCGCTTTCGCGGTAATGAGCCGGCGCTGCGCCAGTGTCCGGGACGGGGGGTCGAGCGCATTCACGGTTGCGGATCGGAGGGAACTGGAATCAGGCGGACAGGCGGGCAGGGGGTAGGCGGATAGGCGGGTAGGCGGACAGGCGGGCAGGCGGACGGGCGAACAGGCGGACCGGCGGGCAGGCGTGCGGGGCGGGCTTGCCGGATCGGTTGCCGGGCGCGAAGCTATCGGGATGAACCTGACCCCGCTTCGATCCGGCCTGGTGGCGCTGGCCCTGCTCGGTTTTGCCGCCCCGGCCCCGGCCCCGGCCCAGGTTACCCGTTACGTCCGCTTTGCCGAGGGCAATGGCGCGTCTTACGGAATCCTGGAGGGGGACCGGATCCGGGTACTGAGCACCAGTCCCTGGAGCGGGGGCCGGCCCACCGGCCGGGTGGTGAGTCGCGAAAGAGTAAAGCTCCTGGCGCCGGCCGAGCCCCGGAGCGTGATAGCGGTCGGGCTCAACTACAAATCCCATCTGGGAGAGCGGCCCGCCGCGGCCTATCCCGGGCTCTTTGCCAAGCTGCCCGGCTCGATCGTGGGGCCGGAGGCGGCCATCATCTACCCGCCCGACGCCGAGAATCTCCATTTCGAGGGCGAGCTGGTGGTGGTGATCGGGCGGCGGGCCAGCGGAGTGAGCGTGGCCGATGCTCCGGGTTACGTGTTCGGGGTTACCGCGGGGAACGACGTGAGCGAGCGGAACTGGCAGCGGGCCGACCTGCAGTGGTTCCGGGCCAAGGCCTCGGACACGTTCGGTCCGCTGGGGCCGGAGATCGTGGCCGGGCTCGATTACAACGATCTTCAGCTCACCACCCGGCTCAACGGCGAAGTGGTGCAGTCGCAGCGGACCCGGGACCTGATATTCGGGGTGGCCGAGATAGTGAGCTACGTGAGCCGCTACGTGACGCTGGAGCCGGGCGACCTGATCTACACCGGAACTCCCGGCACCACCCGGCCGATGAAGCCGGGTGATGTCGTGGAGGTCGAGATAGAAAAAGTGGGCGTGCTCCGGAACCCGGTGCGGGCGCCCAACCGCTGAACTACATCCCGCCGCCCTGGCTGGACGGGGGCACCACGCCCTTCATCCGCATGTAGGTCACCAGGTTTCCGTAGTGCTCCCAGTTGTGGGAGGTGTTGAACACCAGGACCCACAGCTTGTTGCCCTTCATCCCGCCGAAGGGCAGCTCGACCATGTCGTTGAGCCGGGCGGGGGCGATCTTGTGGGCTTTGTCGCAATAGGCAAAGGCGTCCTTGAGGGCCTGGATTCCGGCGGTCCGGGTGGCTTTTTCGAACGAACCGGTGGCGGGGCTCTTTTCCCCCAGGGCAAAAGAGCAGAACATGTAGTTGGCGTCGGTGACGTGGCCCACGATTTCGCCGAAGCTCCGCACTTCCGGGGTCGGCTTGAAGGACCAGTTGGCCTCGGGCATGTTTTCGGCCGACTTGATCAGGTAGTTCTTGCCCATGTCGTAGAGGGGGGTTACCGCCTCGAGTCCCTGGGCCGCCGCGACGCCGGGAAGGGCCAGGGCCAGCACTACTGCCAAACGGGTCTGCATCGTCTCCTCCTTACTGCGGGTTAACTGCGGTCCGGCCTTCTTCCATTTCCCGGTTTTCCGCGTGTGGCCGGGCCGGGCTCCGTCCGTCCAATACAGGCCGGGACACCCCCCACCGGCAAATCGGGGGGACCAATAATGTAGCCGAGAGCCAGCGATGCGCATTTCCCCGAGGAAGGCATGACCGGCGAACCGGGCGCAGCTCCGGCGGCTCCGGTCCGGACCCTCCGGCCCACCCCGCTGGTCATTCTTACCGTCCTGGCGGTGGCCTACACCCTGTACTTTGCCCGCCCGTTCCTGCTTCCGGTGGCGATCGCCGTACTGCTCAACTATCTGCTGAGCCCGGTGGTCCGGGGACTTCAGCAGCTCCGGATCCCGGCCGGCCTGGGCGCCGCGCTGGTGGTACTGGCACTGCTCGGGGGAGTGGGGGCGGCGGCCTACCGGCTGGCCGGGCCGGTTCAAAGCTGGAGCGCCCGGGCCCCTCAGGCTATCGCCGCCACCCAGCGGGAGCTCCGCAAGCTGCTCCGGCCCCTGGAACGGGTCAGCCAGACCGCCAAGCAGGTGGAAAGCGCGGCGGGAGAGATCGGCAACGCGGGGAGCCGGCCGCCCCAGGAAGTGGTGGTCCGGGGGCCTTCGCTGATGACCCGGCTGTTCGGCTCGACCCCGCGGTTCCTGGCGATGCTGCTGCAGGTGGTGATCCTGCTCTACTTTCTCCTCGCGGCGGGCGACCTGTTCCTCCGCAAGCTGATCAAGCTGCTGCCCAACCTTACCGACAAGCTCACGGCGATCCGGATTGCGCGGGAAACCGAGGCTTCGATTTCCACCTACCTGGGCACCTCGACCCTGATCAACCTGGCGGAGGGAGTGGTGGTAGCGCTGGCGATGCACCTGATCGGCATGCCTAACCCGTTGCTCTGGGGCGCCCTGGCCTTCATCCTGGAGTTCATTCCCTATATCGGGGCCACCGCCCTCACCCTTATCCTGTTCGTGGCGGGTCTGGTCACCTTTTCCGAAGTGGGCCCGGCCCTGCTTCCGCCCGCCGCCTTTCTGGTGATCAACTTCCTCCAGGCCAACCTGCTGTATCCGGTGCTCCAGGGGCGCCGGCTGGCCCTCAATCCGGTAGCGGTGTTCATAGGGCTGGCGTTCTGGTTCTGGATCTGGGGGGTGGCCGGGGCGTTCATTGCGGTTCCCATCCTGGCGGTGCTCAAGATCTGCGGCGATCATATCGAAGGACTCGCCCCTCTGGGCGAGTTCCTGGGGGTCCGGGAGGAACCGGCCCCGCTTCCCTGAGCCGGGGCCGGAGCAGCGGCTCCAGCTGGCCTGCTTGGGGGGTCCGACTCACTTCCGGGGCCCGGTCTTGCGCCGCCGGGCTCCCGCCGGTACCAGTAATGGCATCCCATGAGCAGCTCGGCGCCCCCCAACCTGGGCCTGCTTTCGCGGCCGACCCGTATTCTCATCGTGGCGTGGTTCCTGGCCACGCTGGCGGCCGGCGCCTACGGCTACCTGGTATACGAGCACGAGGCGGGCAAGGAAATTTCCCTGCTCACCGCGCTGTATCACTCGGCCCAGCTTTTCATCCTCCATGCGCCTCACTTCGAGCACCACGTGCCGCCCGCGCTGGAGCTGGCCCGCTGGTCGGCCACGGTCTTCCTCGCGGGCACCGTCCTTCAGGTGGCCCGCCAGCTCTTTCCCACCGAGTTCGCCACCCTCCGGTTCCGCCGCTTCTCCAACCACGTGGTGATCGGGGGGCTGGGGCGGCGGGCGCTCCGATGCGTGGAAGGAGAGCGGCGCAAGCCGCGGGGCCGGGGCCGCCGCCCGGTGGTGGTGATTGACCGGGCTCCTTCGGAGGAACTGGTCCGCAAGTGCGCCGCCCACGGCGCCCACGTGATCACCGGAGACGTGACCGATCCAGCGGTGCTCCGGGCGGCGGGGCTTCGCCGCGCCGCCGAGCTCTGGGCCCTCTGCCCGGAAGACAGCGTGAACTGCGAAACCGCGGTGCAGGCCGAGCGGGTGCTGGGAGAAGGCACCCGGCGGCGCCCGCCGCTGCTCTGCAACGTGCACCTCTCGGACGTGGACCTCCGGGTCGAGCTCCAGCGATACGCGGGGCTCCCCGCGGGCAGCTCTCCCATGGACCTCCGGTTCTTCGACCTGTTCGACCGGGAGGCCCGCAGGGTCCTGCTGCACGAGCTGCCCCTGGATCACGACGGGATCGGTCCCGGGGAATCCCGCCGCCCCCACCTGGTGATCCTCGGGTTCGGACGGATGGGCCGCTCGGTGGCGCTTCGGGCCGCAAAGCTGGGCCACTTTGCCAATGCGGTTTCCGATCCGGCCCGCCGGCTCCGGATCTCGGTGATCGACCGGGGGGGCCGGGGGGCCGAAGCGGCCTTCCGATTCCGGTATCCCAATCTGGACGAGGTGGTCGACCTGGACGTCCACTCGATTGATCTCGAGTCTCCCGAAGCCCGCGGGCTGGTGGAAAACTGGTGCGGCGATGCGGCCACCCTCACCAGCCTGGCGGTTTGTTTCGACGACCAGTCCCGGGCGGTGGAGCTGGCGCTCCGGCTGCTTCCCGCCATTCCCCCCGAGGGCGCCCGGGTTGCGGTCCGGATCGGGCAGCGGGAGGGGGTGGGCAGCCTGGTCGAGCGGGTCTGGTCGGCTCCGGAGGCGAGGGTCCGGGTCCGCCCCTTTGGCCAGCTCGACGAGGGCTGCTGCGAGGCGGCGCTCCGGGGATCGGAGGAAGAGCTGATCGCCCAGGCCATCCACGAGGACTTCGTGGCGCGGCGAATCGCCGAAGGAGGGCGCGACCCGGGCGACCGGAGCCTGGCGTCCTGGGCGGTGCTCGACGAGGACCTGCGGGAGTCCAACCGGCAGCAGGCCGATCACATCCCCATCAAACTCCGCGCGATCGGCGTCCGGGTGGGCGCCGCTTCGGGACGGGAAACTTCGTTCGAGTTCGCCCCCGGCGAGCTCGAGCTGCTGGCCCGGATGGAGCACCAGCGCTGGAACGCGGAACGGATTCTGGCGGGGTGGACCCGGGGGCCGCGGGACCTGGAGCGGAAAACCAGCCCGTGGCTGTGCGACTGGGCCGAGCTGCCGGAATCGGTGCGGGAATACGACCGGGCCGCGGTTCGGGCGATCCCCGGGCTGCTCCGGAGCGCGGGTTTCGCCGCGGTGCGCTAAGCCTCCACCAGCTTGTACTGCCTCCGGGCCAGGGTGGCGGGGATTGCCTCGGCGATGGCCTGGTCCAGCCGGCGGTCTTCGGGAAGCTGGTCCCGGAAGGGGACCACATCCCGGTGGAGCCGGAGCGATTCATCGGTTACCGGGGCGTACTGATAGCCCTGGAGCAGCCGGTCGCGGAGCCAGATGTCGTGCTCGATCTCCATCAGGCGGTCGCGTTCCGCTTCGGAGAGGGTCACGTCGGGCGGGCGTTTCTGGTCGTCGGGGGTGAACCGCACGATCCGGCGGCCGATCTCCAGCAGTTTGGCGTTGGTGAGCCGGGCGGTGATCCGGCTCTTCTCCTTGTCCTCCTCCGACAGCTCGGCGTAGGGCCGCATCATGGGATGCAGCCTGCGGGCGTCGTCCCGGGGCGATCCGAAGGACCAGCCGTCTTCTTCTCTGACCCGGTACCACCCGGCGTGGCAGGCCTCGGCCAGCGCTTCGATGACGGGGAGCTCCAGCTCGCCCTCGGCGACGTGGCGGATGAAATCGGGGGTAACGTGGGAGCGGAGAATGTCCTCGCCGGGAAGGGCGGCGGGATCGAACCGGGCCCCGGGCCGGCTGGCGCTCACCACCATTTCGAGGGAGCGGGCCCCGTGGAGGTAACGCTCGACCCGGAGAAAGCCCCGGATCACGCTGGGGCTCACCGCGGCGTTCCCCCCCGGGTCGATCAGCCGGGGCCAGTGGCGCTCCAGCAGGGTGCGGAGCAGGATGGCTCGCCGGATCAGCCAGTCGGGATCGCGTTCGCCCGGGTTAGGCCCCTTGATGTTCAGGTGGGTCCGGAGCCGGCTCACGAAGTCGGGCCCCTTGACCTTCCGGAATTCATCCCGGACCGCCGGGTCGGGGTGGAGGGAGCGATCGAAACTATCGAAGTCGGCGCAGGTGCCCCCGGCAAACACGAAGATGGCCCGGCCCAGGTGGTGGGCCCGGGAGGCCTGCTGGAACTCGGCGTCCTGCATCGGGGCCAGGAAGGGCTTGAGCCAGCGGAGCCCGCCGCTGTCAAACTCGTCCCAGAATACCAGGGGGATCTGGCCCAGGAGGCAGGCGTCCCTGACCTGATGGAACGCGGCGTGCAGCTCGGCCGGGCGTTCCCACTGGGCCAGGTTGAATTCGATGGGCTTCTGCCCCGGGAAAAGCTCGGTGGCGAGCTGCTTGATGGCGAACGATTTTCCCGACCCGGGCTGGCCGAACACCGCGATGGAGAGGGGCCGCCGGTCGGCGGGATTCTGGAGGTAGCTCTGGATCAGGGCCCGGATGGCGTTGATCCGCTCGATCTCCTCCCGGTCGGCGGTGAGGTACCCGCCGTAGCGGGCCCGGGGTGCCGCGGCGAGGGCCCGGCCGGGACCCCGGAGAACGACCTCGGTTCCCCGGGCCGCCAGGTATTCGGGGCCGGTCCCGGCCAAATCCCGGAGCAGATCGGACTGGAGCGCGGGCTGCCGGCGCATTACCGGGTCGGCCAGAATGGAATGGGGGAACCCGGCAAAGAAGGCAGCCGCGGGCTCGGGAGCGGCGCGCCCGGCGGCCGGGCGGGGATGATAGATGGCCCGGATATCCTCGCGGGCCAGGTCGGGATCGAAGCTCCCGGATCCGCCGCCCAGCTCATGGATTGCCTGACCCGCTCGTAACCCGCGGCCCATCGCGATGAAGAGCGGATAGCTCGGGGGCTCGACGGCATGGCGTGCCACCGCTGCGGCGAGGCACGAGAGAAGCCCGAACATCCGGCCGGGATGCCGGGTGTTCCAGGTGGCTTCGAGGAGCTCGGGGTGGTAGAGAAACCGCTCGAACCGGACCCGGTCCTGGCCCGGCTCGCGGGAAAAACTCGCGGCACCTGCGGCGCCGAACTGGACCACCACCCGGCGGGCCCGGCCCAGGTCGAGCGCCGAGGCGCCTTCCTCCAGCTCGCGGGCGGTTTCCTCGATGGTCAGGTCCCAGGAGAGTGAATCCTGGATCTTGGCTTCCCGGACCCGAAGGGCGCTGGCGGGGAGCACCACGGTGAGCCGGTCGGCGAAGCTCTCCACCAGCCGGTCCCACAGGGGACCCTGGGCCACCGGCTGGGAATGCTTGAGAACGACCGCGGCCGGAGGCGGCCCGTCGCCTAACCCGGCGGGCCAGAGCTCCGGGCGGGCCCGGAAGTCGAGGCCCAGGTCGTCGAGGACCAGCAGGTCGGCCGGGCCGGGATCCGCCCCCTGGTCTGCCGCCGCCCCCTCGGGTGCCGGCTCGCAGCCCAGGAATTCGCTTACCCGCCAGACTTCGGCCTTGTCGCCCCGCACCCGGGCGTGACGGGTCCAGATGGTGTAAGCCCGGCGGCCGGGCCGGCCGGGGTCGGGCACCGCGATCCGGGCCTCGAGATCGGAACAGGCCAGGCCCACCAGGTCGCCCAGGTACCAGGCCCCGCCGCGGGATTCCCGGAGCAGGGTATGGGGCACCGCCTCGAGAAACCAGGAGGGCGAGCGGGGACTCTTGATCAGGCTGTAGTCCCGGATCAGGTCACCGCTCACCACAATGTTCTTCATGTCGCCGCCGGTAAAGTGACTCGCCGTTCTCGCCCAACTCAACCGGAAACTCCCGGGTCCAGTCGGAGCGGGATGGGCTCAGAAGTACCTTCCGCCGGGCCCGCTCGCAAGCAGGGCGCTGGCAGAGCCCTTGCACCGGCGTGGGGCATGGTTCGCGCCGCGATGGTCGGGACGGTTCTGGGACTCACTTTCGCCGGGGGCGGAGCGCTGGCCGGGCAGGACAGCGGATGGCGGTGGGAGGGGAGAGTATGGCGGTGGACCGGCGGGATTGGAGTCCGGTTCATGGGGAACAGCGGCGAGATCGGGCGCCAGCCCAACGCCACCGGGGGCCACGAGGATCTGATTGCCCGGCTCGGTCCGGGGATTTCGCTGATGATACAGGCGGGCCGGGAGTTCCGTTTCGGAGGCGCCGAACTCCGGATCGGATGGTCGGGCCGGGCGGTGGAAGTTCGCAACGAAGAGGGAGTCCGGTTTCCCAATCACGGGGAGCCCCCGCTCGGGTGGACCGGTAGTATCATGGTGTATCCGCTGGCACCGCTCCAGGGCCGGGACGAATCCTGGTTCCAGCCCTTCGTGAGCATCGGGGGCGGCGGGTTTATGGTCCGGGTGGATCTGGACAACATCGGCGGACAGACGGTCTATCACTCGTTTCAGTGGACCGTGGCCGGCGGGATCCGGATCGTCAGCGGATTGCCCGAGTTCCCGTTCGGCAGCGTCACTTTCGTGGAGCTTCGGGTGGATCGGCAGCAGGCGTGGGCCAATCCTCCCCTGGGCCGGTTCCGGATCATTGGCGCTTCGGTGCTGCTGGGGGCGCGGCTCTAAGACCGGCTGGCAGCTATGGACCCGCGATGCCGGGGGGGGGGGGGGGGAGGGGGGGGGGCAGAAGCCAGGCAGGAGAACACGCGGGCTAGTGAGC
>FKKE01005417.1_pt1 | contig 10644 bp, 8 predicted proteins | sample 1106331 | NCBI WGS metagenome assembly FKKE01 (sample SAMEA3931202, study PRJEB13176) | freshwater metagenome | biome: Drinking water system; feature: drinking water; material: freshwater | place: China | collected 2013-02-06 | reverse complement strand
CGATAGAGCTCCACACAGATCCGCCGGCTCATACAGACGACCATGGCCTTCCCATTCATGACGGCAAGACGATCTTCGAAGTGATCAACAAGGTCTCGCGCGATCAATTTGATTCGATTCTCCGACCCCACCACGGCTTCCAGCTGCGCCCACTTGGTCTTGAGCTTCTCCTTGCGCTCGACTTCTTCCCCCTCAGTCGCTTCTTCAAACTTCGGATCAATCTTGGGCCGCTCGGAATCTTTCAGTTCAAGCTTCGCCAGCCGACTCTCGTAGTAGATGGGAACCGTCGCCTTATCGATAACCGCCCGCTGGAGGTCGTAAATACTGATGTAGTCGCCAAAGACCGCTCTGGTATTGGCATCGGTCTTTTCGATGGGTGTGCCGGTGAATCCAATGAACGAGGCATTGGGCAACGCATCCCGCATATGCCGGGCAAAGCCATCGATAAAGTCATACTGACTCCGATGAGCTTCGTCCGCAATCACCACGATGTTGCGACGGTCCGAGAGAATGGGATGACGGTCGCCTCTTTCCTCCGGGAAAAACTTCTGGATGGTGGTAAACACCACGCCGCCGGACGCCACGCTCAACTTGGCCCGCAAGTCAGCTCGATCGGTTGCCTGAACTGGGTCCTGGCGGAGCAAATCACGGCACCGTGCAAACGTCCCGAAAAGCTGATCGTCCAGATCATTGCGATCAGTGAGCACCACGATGGTTGGGTTGGCCATGGTCGGATGGAGGATCGCCCGCCCTGCATAGAAGGCCATCGTGAGACTCTTCCCCGATCCTTGTGTATGCCACACCACACCTACTCGACGATCACCTGGTTCCCCGCCTGGCTGATGGCCAGACTTGTAGTGTCCCAAAGGCTCTGCAGCTCGATGCTCGACCGCCTGCCGAGCAGCCCGCAAGGTTTCCTCAACCGCCACATTCACGGCATGGAACTGATGGTACCCCGCCATCTTCTTGATCAACTTCCCATGGCCCTCGTCTTCAAAGACAATGAAATGCCGTACTAGATCGAGGAATCGTCGCTTTTCAAAGACGCCTTCTAGGACGACCTGCAGCTCAGCGAGTTTCGATGGCGCGTCCTCACGCCCACCGATCGTGCGCCAGGGCTTGAACCATTCCTTCCCAGCTCCAAGCGTCCCAATGCGAGCCTGAACACCGTCAGAGACAATCAGCGCCGCATTGGTGATGAAGAAGGAAGGAATCTGAGCCTGGTAGGTTTGGAGTTGTTTGTAGGCACTCCAAATTGTCGCATCCTCGTCTGCAGGATTCTTGAGCTCGATGACGGCGAGGGGCAGACCGTTCACGAACAGCACCACATCAGGCCGTCTCGTATGCTGCCCTTCGGAAACGGTGAATTGATTGACCGCAAGCCAATCGTTACTGTCCGGCGTTTTGTAATCCAGGACATGGGCCTGAGCCCCAGCGATCGAGCCATCTTTCCGGCGATACTCGACGTTCACGCCATCCACGAGCATCCGATGGACGGCGCGGTTTCGTTCTACCAACGTTGTCGCATCAGTCCTGGTGAGTTTGCGGAAGGCATCTTCCAGCGCATCAGAAGGAAGGTCTGGATTCAGCTGGACAAGGGCCTGTCGTAGACGCCTCTCCAGAATTACGTCGCGGTAGTTGGGGTCGCTACGTTCAGCGGCCTGTTCACCAACAGCGATGTCGGGTCCGTGGAGCACGGCATAGCCCAACCCTTTCAGCCAATCAAGGGCGGCCTCTTCGACAACGGATTCGGTAAAGGCCATGGTTCGATTACACGCCGCAAACAACGTGTGGAATCTTCCTTTCGTTTGCGGTGATAGTTTTCGCGAAGGCCAAAGGACTCGCTGGAATCTGATCGGAGTATTTCCGGAATGCCGTATTGTAGAAGTTCCTCAAAAGAAAACCGCCGAATGCAAGAGGCCCGAGGGGAGAAGAGACAGGTATCCGACAATTTTTGTACTGCCCAAGCGTTAAGTGAGAATATGGATGATGAATGTCCACAAACTTTGCCGGGTCGTTACTGTAGTCGAAACGGACCGGGAAAGGAACGATGTTTCTGGCTATGACGTCCGCGTAAATCTCGTCTTCCAGGTAAACCTCTGGGTCGTTCTGAAAATGCTCAAGATCAGGCGACGGGAAGTAGGATAGAGAATGTTCGGTGATTTTACCCGCTGAAAATTGGTAGCGGAGAGAAATCAAAGCCCCATCAAGCATCTTGATATTGAAACATCGACCTTTCTCCAGCTCAATGTAGATGTCACGGTAAGCCACATTCTTCAATGCGACGCTCATTCCTGCAGCGTTACTCACCGTAATCTCGAATGCCGCATTGAAGTGGCCATGCGTCGAAGGGTAATACTGTTCATTGGATAGGCTTAGTCCAACGAGTACTTCCGTGAGATCTTTGATTTGCTTGAGCGTTTGCTGGGGTGTCATCGCCTGCGACTCTTGAATTTCTTGGCCAGAAATTCTTCAAGTTTCCTCACCTGTGCCTCTGGATAATCCTCAATGAAACTTTCTCCCGCTTCCAGCGAAGCAATGATGTCGGCTAAGTTGCTTCTCCGCTTAGCGCTTCGATCCTGTTCCGCTTTCGACATGTCGCGGTTTACTGTCGTCATCGTCTTCCGCTCTTCCTCGGTTGGATAGCGGAACTTTAACGCGAAATCCTCAGCCTTTGCCTTTTCAAACTCTGCTTTGAGCGCAGACATTGCCTTCCCGACTCCGAGAACTCGCACCCACGCTTTGGAGCGAGTGATGGCTGTAAACAGACGGTTTCGCACACGTGCGACATCCCTTGGCAAAAACGCACCAAAACAGTCCTGTGCATTAATTACATAGACCATGGCTGCCTCATTACCTTTCGCGCGGAAGATACCAGTAAAGGTCACAGTCCCCGGCTCGGTGAAGATATCGGCAATCGTCGTCACTCCGGCAAGATTCGAGTTGATTCCCATCTGCATCAGAGTCCGTCGGGCGTCTCCGACGACTTCTTTCGTTTTGAGTGGATCGGGGTTTATGACAACGATATCATCTGGAATTAGTTCATCTTCGGTGAGATTTCGTTTAATTTCCGCAACGAGCCATGCAGTTTGGGCTTCAGCAGTCTCGAAGACCTCGAACTGAATCAAATCATCAAGCGGCGAGTGCTGCTCCAAGAATTGCGGACTGGATTCTCGTGTACGCGTGAGGGTAACGATTTCGCCATCCTTGATTTCTCCGTCGCTCTCTTGATAGCCGATATCGAACCAGAGATTTTTGTTTTCAAAGATTTGAACAAGACCCTTTTTGCGATAAATCCCAAATCCCAGTGCATGAGCTGTCGATAAAATGGGTCTTGAGTTTCGATAGCAAGTGTCGAGGATAATGTCTTGCTTCGGCTTCCCGACCTCGGAGGGGTGAATAACGACTCGGGGTATTCCATCGGCGTTCTTGCCGAAAATGTCTTCGGCAGGCGGGAGCGATCTTTTCCCTAGATTCTGCAACTCATCGTATGCGTAGACGAGTCGCTTTGGAGCCTTGAGGTATTCGTAACAGAGTAGTAAAAAGTTAGGTGCAAAGTCCTGCGCTTCATCAACCAGGATCGCATCGTATTTCGGCGCGAATTGCTTAACGCCTTGAAGTGCAATGTCGCATGCTGACTCAAAAGCCTTTTCGGAGCCAAAACAATTCTTCGCTGTCCCAAAATCAAAATATTCGACGCCATGGTCACGGCAAAACTCGAAGTAGACGCCAGTGCGGTCTATCCCACCCGGTGCGCCCCAAGCGTTCAATATCCTGACTTTATCCCAGTCGGGCTCCTGGTTCGCTTGCTCAAGCACGAACGTCGTAATCAAATTCTCGAACTGCTTCTTGAGTGAACGTGTATTGAATGTCACCCCAATCATCCAATCACGGTGTTTCGCGTGCAAATATGCGACTTTCAGCGCCAAGACGATCGTCTTCCCGCATCCAGCAAGCCCGCGAATGCGTTGAACGCCATCAAATGTCTCGACCACTGCCGCACTCTGCTGACTGTCAAGATTGGCTATCGAATCCTCAAGTGCTTTAATCTTAGCGCCTCTGGAATGCGCGTTGTGTAATTCACGCTTCTTGCGCCCCCTACGCAGGGTAGAGATCGCCTGAATCACCGAAACCAATGCAGGGAAAATATCGGGGTCGGAACCCTCTAGGTTATCAATGGCTGTAATGAGGTTCTCGGCATTGCAAAGTAAGTGATCTTCATCCTCGGCTACACCGAATTGAGCAACCGCAGGCGCAAAAGTGAGCGTATGAATATCGACCAAGAGCTTCCGCTTCCGAATCAGGCTCTGATGCTGGAGGAGCTTCGCCTGCATCTTGTTGAAGCCTTCGTCTTGGGTTTCGGCATAGTCCGGAAGGTTCCTACCTTCGACGACGCTGAACAGAACAAGACCTTTGGTCGGCGATACAAGCAACGCATCTATTGGGAACGAACCTTCCGGTGTGCCGATGATTGGATAGCCAATGTAGAGCGTGCCATCGAGGTCGACTTTTTCGCTGAGAATCTTAGCAAGCAACCTGCTCGAAACGGGTTTATCTGTGCTGCCCCAGACTGTATTAATCATGCTGGTGTTCCGGTTGGTTATTGACTTGCAACTTGCCACTGAGGATTTTCGGCATCAGCATGTCGCGCAGTGAATGTCTCGGTGTGCTCATAACCGGAACTTTTTCCATTGCGTTAGAGAGCCATCGCCCAAGCTTGCCGATGATCTGGCTAAGTGCTCGCACTTCATCAACATCAATGTTGACCTTGCGGCCAACAACCGCATGAGTGTCGCCCGACTTGCGGACGTACTCATCATCCACGACACCCATCTTGTGAGACAGAAGATGCCGTCTCTGAAAGGCTCGAACAGCCGTCTTCCATTCATCGTCTGCAAGCCCAGCAGCAAGGTCTAGCTTGAAAAGCCCATTCATGTTCTGTTTTGCGCCTTCCAAGTTCTGGAAAGAAACCTTTCCCACCTTTGTTGGATCGATCGATGTCTTGGCATTGAGTCGGCAGATCTCCCGCCCGAAGCCATCAAACGCCGACACGCAATCCTCTAGCCCATTCTCAATAAGGCTCCGGGCGACTGCTTGCTCCTGTGTATCAGCGACAGCGAGCATTTTCCTTACAAGCTCTAGATTCTTCTCTAAGATTTGCAGGGAATTGAGCACCCCGCAGTCCGGGCAAAATCCAAACACGCCATAAATCATGTAGCGGAGTGTGCACTGCTCGCAGACCACTTCTGTCTCGAGTTGCTTCTCACGGTAGTGGCGAATCGGCGTCGGCTGCCCCGATACCTTCATGCTGATGCCAATACCGAATCCACCGCGTGGAGGATGGTTGAATTCCAGCGACTTCAAATCTTTCAATAACGCGCCTGTGACTTGGTTCATCACCACAGACTGGGCAAATTCGACCTGCGCCTTCGTAAAGAACTTGTCTGGTTCAGCCACATGACCACAGTAGGGGCAATGGCAAGGCAGGTTCTCACCCTTCAATCCCGTACCTGGCTGAATCTTGAAATAACTCTCGCATTCAGGCACAGGACACTCTCGCCCGACAAGCCCATCCTCATCAGGCGGAATTGAAATGCTGAACTGAGAGCCAAGATTATCGGGATGCTTCATGCCTGGCCTTCGAGATTGATTGTTTCTTGTGGCACTCGCAGCTCCCCGGAGATGAGCTTGGGCAACAGCGTGTCGCGCAGAGCAGCGAGGGTGTGTGACTTATTTTGATTAGCGTTCTTTTTCTGCCAAAAGGCCTCCGAAACATAATGAAACTGTCGCACTACACCTTCAGCCGGTCGAACGAGTTTGAGATAACTAAAGTTAGTGATGGTCAGTTGTGGTTGGGCCGAACCAGTCACCAATGAGGAGATCTCCGAGTTAAGAAGCGACGCCTTCAAGTAATGACGACTAAACCAACCATCTTTCGGTATTACGCTGAACGAATTATTGGTGACAAACGACGGGCCTTGAGTTTCATGCACGGTTCCACTTCCAGAGCCTCGGCTTGTTACAAGAACAATTGGCTCCATGAACATTACCTCACGGTAATAGCCGATAACACCCGCTGCACCGAATACAGGAGTTCCTGATTCAAGCAATTCGTTTTGTGGCAAATTCTTCCCGTAGTTGATCTCAGTCACGTCGTTCAAATTGACGACCTCCCATCCCCTCGGAATCTCCCCCAGCTCTGAGTCCTCAAAGGAATCGGGGAAGAGGTCGGCAAGATGTTTGGGCAGGCCAGGATCCCGGCCCTCGGCCTTGGCGCGGACGGGGTCGAAGTCCACGAACCACGACTTGAAGAGCGCCCGCGCCATCGCCTCCAGCGTCTCGTTCATCCGCCGGTTCAGCTCGATCTTGTCGTCCAGCGTGCCGAGGATGTGGGCTATAGCTTTTTGCTCAGTAGGCTCCGGCACACAAATTGGAATCGGGTAGATGAAATTTCGATTCAAGGACGGCTGGGCACTACCGGAGTTATATCGCTCAAGGTCGAGAACCTTAAGGAGATAGTATGCGAAGCGAGGGGCATTTCCTTTGAAGTCGGTGACATAGAGTCCGGTATTGTGTGGCCAGTAATCAGTCGTGCAAAAATGAACTTGCCCGAACGACGCACCGCTTCGCCCGATGACGATACCAGGACCTTTAGCCAGGGCAGTATCGTGAAAACCATTTTGTCCAGCTGAACCCATCACCGGGATGTTGCCTGGCCTGCGTTCTGACTCCGTTAGATCGTGCCCACGTTGAAGCGCCACGAAATCACCGAGCGTCATGTCTTTCCAGCCCGCCATATTCGAACCGCTTCCTGGCTCTTTCGCCTCCTGCACCACCACATATTCCTTGCGGATGATCTCGCAAAACCGTTCCGGCACGTCGTCCCAGACATGGAGGTCCACCAGAAATGGCAGGTTGCTTTCGGCAAGGGCATCTTTGAGGTCAGCGACCTCAGCACGGTGTGCGGGAGTGGTGAAGGCAACAAGATCGAGGTCGGAGTTGGGATGGGCGGTCCATTTCACGCGGGAGCCATAGGCCCACACAGCCACGCCCGGAAGGAACCGGCGCACGAGCGTCGTCAGAATCGTGTGCTGCTCCTTGGTGAGGTCTATCGCATCGGTCATTCCCACGTGGTTCCTGACAACGTCTGGTAGAGGCCGATGGCATCATCGATGAAATCGCCCATGAGGGCGAGGGTTTCTTCCGCCTTCTTTCCGCTGTAATCATGAGCCGTACTGGTGCGGGCATCGGCGTACTTCAGCCACTGTTCCACGGAAGACGCAAGGAGACTGTTCTGCCCAGCCAGCTTCCAGAGCGGGTTCGGACTGTTAGGAACATCCGGCAAGCCGATTTCTTCGATGAGGTAGCGTTTGAGATCCTTCCACAGGGTGTCGTAGCAGGTTTCAAAGCGCTGGATGACGGATTCGGCGATCGCTTCACGATCAATCTCAGTGAGTTCTGGGCGGCTCTGCGCCTGCTGGTGATTGGCGTATTGCAGCTCCAGATGCTTCAGCGCTTTTTGGAGCTTGTCGTAATCGATCATGCCGATCTTCCTTATGATCCGAGCCCCACCAGTACCACAGCCTCCATCTGCCTACTCTCCAAACCCCAGCTCCTTCAGATTCGCGGCGATGGCGGCAGCAAGCTTCGCGGATTCCTTTTGTTGCTCGCGTAGCGTCGCGGTGAGCCGCTTCATTTTTTCATCGAACGGCTCGCCATCGTCCTCGACAGCCTCAGCGCCGACATAACGTCCGGGGGTCAGCACGTGGCCATGTTTACGAATGTCTTCAAGCTTTGCGGCCTTGCAGAAACCTGGTATGTCGACGTATTCGCCAGTGCTTCCTTCGAGATTGCCCGGGGCAGGCTTGTCTCCACGCCAGGCATGGTAGGTGCTGGCAATTTTGGCGACATCCTCGTCTGTCAATTCTCGATGGACCCGGTCAATCAGTGTCCCCATCTTGCGCGCATCGATAAACAGTGTCTCCCCGCGCCGGTCACGGAAGCGGCCGTTCTTCTTGTTCCTCGTGAGGAACCATAGGCACACTGGAATCTGGGTGGAGTAGAACAATTGACCTGGAAGCGCCACCATACAATCGACCAAATCCGCCTCGATGATGTTCTTGCGAATCTCACCTTCGTTGGATTGGCTGGACGACATGGACCCATTGGCCAATACGAATCCGGCGATTCCGGTCGGCGCAAGGTGGTGGATGAAGTGCTGCACCCAGGCAAAATTGGCGTTCCCGGCGGGTGGCGTGCCGTAGACCCAGCGCTTGTCATCCTTGAGCAGTTCGCCGCGCCAGTCGCTGTCATTGAAGGGCGGATTCGCGAGGACGTAGTCAGCCTTGAGGTCGGGATGTTTGTCGTTGTGGAACGTGTCACCGTGGGCGATTTGCGCGTCGATGCCACGGATGGCGAGATTCATCTTGGCGAGCCGCCAGGTGGTGTAATTGGACTCTTGTCCATAGATGGAGATGTCGCCCAGCCTGCCGCTGTGTGCTTCGATGAACTTCTCGCTGCTCACGAACATGCCGCCCGAACCGCAGCAGGGGTCGTAGACCCTGCCCTTGTACGGAGCCAGCATCTCGACGAGAACGCGGACCACTCGCGACGGCGTATAGAACTGCCCGCCCTTTTTTCCTTCGGCGCTGGCGAACTGCGAGAGAAAGTACTCGTAGACACGGCCAAGTGTGTCCTTTGCACGGTCGGCTGGAGCGCCCAATGCAATGTCACTCACCAAATTGATCAGCTGCCCAAGCCGCTGCTTGTCGAGGCCTGGACGGGCATAGTCTTTCGGGAGGACTCCCTTGAGCGACGGATTGTCCCGCTCGATGGCCGTCATCGCATCATCGACGATCGTCCCTATCGTTGGTTGCGGAGCACTCGCCTTAAGATGTGACCACCGCGCCTCTTTTGGTACCCAGAAAATCCTCGCGGCCTTATATTCGTCTGGATCTTCCGGATCAGCGCCCTGTTTTTTCTGCGCTTCAAGTTCGGCGTGCTTGGCCTCAAACGCATCCGAGATGTACTTGAGGAAGATCAACCCCAAGACGACGTGCTTATACTCCGCCGCGTCCATGTTATTGCGGAGTCCATCAGCCATCTGCCAGAGCTTGGCCTCGAAGCCAAGATTGGCACCGGTGTCCTGCCTCGACGCTGCCTTGTCTTTCTTCGCCATTGGTCCCTTTGCCGTTTAACTCATCCCGCAGGCTCTTCCTACGCACTCAGGCAGATATGGACTAATTTTCGCTGAAGGATACCCGTTTCCCGCAAAGAAATCACGTATCAGAGGGAAGTGCAGGGGTTGAGTTCCGAGTGCTGAATAGTGCGTGACTGGAAGGTGCGGAGATCTTAGCTGTCAGACATCCAACCCGACCGAACGATCGAGGGAAAATGGCGTGGCGTGAAGAGATGGGAATGCAAAGAGAATTCAGGAACGAGATCGAATGACCGAGGCTGCCTGTGAAGGACTCAATGTCGAGTCAGGCTGTCAGGCAGGAGCCCCATAATTTTTGATAGGCGATCCCGCGGCCTCACCGTTCTCCCCCCTGTGCCTCCTTCATGAGCCGGTCCGATCCGCTCAGCTAGCCTTCGCCGTGACCTGGAGTCGGACACGGGTCTTTTTCTGAAGCGCATGCACAATTCCGAAAAAGTTTTCCGTGCTCGGATTGCCATGAGGCGCCAGCATGCGGTGAAGGCTCTTGCTCGGCTTCTTGAGCACCGCCGCCAATTCCTCGAAGCCTACCGTCGCGTTCACCAGATCGCGGAGAACCGCTTTTCCCGTACCGGTGTCCCCTCCTAGGTAGGCATTCATCGCTTCGGTGAAGAGCAATTCCCGGAACCGTGGGTCGCGTTGGACTCGCGTGACAACTGTGTCTTTAAATTCCCGTGTAAGGGCCATGATTCCTCCGTTGCCTCACGCCTCTGTCTTCAGGCGTTTCCGACGTCGATAGTCTGCCCATCGTTCGTGTGCGGCGTCGATGGTTTGTTGCTGCCGCTGCTTGCTGCTTCCACCAAGGAGAATCACCAGGCGATCTCCGTCCTTTCCAAAATAGACTCGATAGCCTGGACCGAAATCTATCTTTCGCTCGAACACTCCTCCACCAACCCCTTTGACCTGTGACCAGTTTCCTGCCATGAGTTGATAGAGCGTGGCGGTGACCTTCGCCGCAGCCGCCGCATTGATTCCATCGAACCACGCTGCAAAAGGCGACCGCCCCTGCCCATCGCAATATTCCAGGACTCTGACGTCAGCCACATACCATAGTAACACATAGGTTACCACAAAACCAACGTAGGAGGTTGTAGGCTGAAGGCTAAGGTTTGAGGACGCGGGAAAGGACTGAGGGGCGGAGACGGGAGACTGGAAACTGTCTCAGGTGAGCCAGAGTGGTCGAACTGGTGGCTGAGTTACCTACTCAATAGCAGAAGGAATGTTGGCGCTGGCTCATGGCCGGTGCCGGTTCCCTCGGAGTAGAATCCTCTCACGTACAGGGCTATTCCTCGGGAGTATAGACCGATGTTGGTGACACCGGAACTGAATGCACGAAATCGTCGGGAGGCACTGATCGCTGCCGGATTGGCAGCCATCACCGCGGCATGGCTGGGTTGGCTGTTCCCGGTGCTCTGGCTTCTCGTAGGGCT
>FKKE01017260.1_pt4 | contig 10654 bp, 9 predicted proteins | sample 1106331 | NCBI WGS metagenome assembly FKKE01 (sample SAMEA3931202, study PRJEB13176) | freshwater metagenome | biome: Drinking water system; feature: drinking water; material: freshwater | place: China | collected 2013-02-06 | reverse complement strand
CCCTGAAGGCCCGGGCGCAGGAGCTGAAGCGGATGGGGCTGGCGGTCGAAGTAAAGCGGAATATTTTCCAGTTCGAGCCGGGCTGGCGCGACGCCTTGAAGGCGATGGAGCTGCATCTCGACATCCGCAAATCGCTGATGCGGGCGCGCACGCAGGATCTTCAGCGCAAGCTCGATCAGACCTTGAAGCTCTCGCGTTCACTGCGGCTCGGGCCCGACCGCTGAGGCTTGCGTGCGGTCGGGCTTTGCGATTCACTCGGGATGGGACCGGCGGCCAACGCGCCTTGCGCAAGACCGACCAGACAAGAGCCAAGCGCCCACTCCTCTTATCCGGTGGCGTTTCATGACCCTCGCATTTTTCCTGCTGCTCGTCGTACTCGCATTGTTCATCGATATTCTCTGGCTGCCAGCCTTCTTCTGTGCGGTGGCGGCCATGCACTGGACAATCTCGCTGCACGCGCCTGATCCGCTGGCGCCGCTCTACGCCTTTTGCATTGGCGGCGTGATCGCGAGGCTGGCGTTGGAGCCTGTCCGTCAGAAGGTCGACCGCTGGATGAAATGAACTGGCGCGATGGCGTCCTGCTCAGGCGCCTCGCCTAGCCGCGCGCGCAGGCTTGGGACGCGCCGTGGCCTTTACCGGGCGCTGCGCAGCGACATGCTCCGCGCCGCAATGAGCGTGATCGTCCAGCGCTTCGATGACCCGGCATTGGGCGGCGGTTCCGCCGGCGCATGACCTGACAATGCGATTTAGCTCGACTTTCAGAGCCGTGAGCTGCGCAAGGCGCTGCTCCACTTCGGCCAGGTGCTTACGCGCGATGCGATCGGCCTCGTCGCACGGACGGTTCGGATTGTCAGTGAGATCAAGCAGCGAGCGTATGTCTTCCAGTTCAAACCCGAGCGCGCGCGCGTGCCTGATGAAGGCAAGGCGACGAATGTCGGCATCGCCATAGAGCCGCCTCCCGCTGCCCGTGCGCTCAGGCGCCCGAATAAGCCCCTCCTGCTCATAGAAGCGGATCGTGGGGACTTTCAGTCCGGTGCGTTTGGCGACAGCGCCGATAGCCTGCATGAGCCCTTGATCCTCTAGTGACTAGAGAATGTAGAGGATAGGGCGTCGAAATTCGAGGCCCTGCCCATGCCCCTGCTTTTACCACCCGCCTGGCTTCCACTCGCGTCCCTCCTCCTGATCATCGCCATATCGGCTTTGCGGGTCTTCGGCGTGGAGCGCGCTCACGGGGTCAAGGCGTTCAGCTTCGGGCGGCACGCCGCGATCCAAGGCGTCGCCGAGCGCAATTGGAAGATCGCAGTCGTTCTGGCGCTCGCCTTCGCGACGATGGCCTGGCTGGCGCCGGACTGGGAGCGCGCGCTCGGCCGGCCCGATTGGAGTGAAATCGCCCAGCTCAAATGGGCGAGCGCTATGCTGTTCGCCGGCGCTGTCGCGCTGATCGCGTTGGCGCAAATCCAGATGGGCGCGTCATGGCGCATCGGCGTTCCTGTGGAAGGGCCAGGTCCACTGGTTGCGCAGGGCCTCTTCCGCTGGTCGCGCAATCCGATCTTTGTCGGAATGATCGGCGCGGTGCTCGCGCTTTTTCTCTGGTCGCCTCACGTCGGCACGGCCGCCATTCTGGCGGCGACATGGACGCTGACGCTCATCCAGGTGCGCATCGAGGAGGAAGCGCTGCGCGAGAAGCACGGCGACGATTATGAGCGTTATGCGCATGAAGTGGGCCGCTGGTTTGGTCGTCATGCCCACTGGACCAAGGCGGACGCGTCATGAGCGAGTGTTCTGATTGCTGCGGCAAGGTCACGGCCGCGCCGATTGACATGCAGGTGCGGCGCATTCTCTGGATCGTGCTGATCGCGAATGCGGCGATGTTCCTGGTTGAAACAATCGGCGGACACGCTGTCGGCTCATTGGCGCTGCAAGCCGACGCGCTCGATTTCGCAGCCGACGCCGCGACCTATGGCGTGACGCTCTGGGCCATCGGGCAATCGGCGCAGGTGCGCACGCGCGCCGCCTCGTTCAAGAGCGCCGCAATGCTGCTCATGGGCGCGGTGATCCTTATCATGGCGATCGGCAAGTTGATCGCGCCAATGCCGCCCGAAGCCGCGCCAATGGGCGTGATCGGATTCATGGCGTTGAGCGTGAACCTGGGCGCGGTTGTGCTGTTGCTGCGCTTCCGCAAAAGCGACGCCAATCTGCGCTCCGTCTGGCTCTGCTCGCGCAACGACGCCTTCGGCAATGTTCTGGTCATGATTGCTGCGGCGGCGACGGCTGCGACGCGATCGCCCTGGCCGGACTTCGCCGTCGGCGTCATCATGTCTTTACTATTTCTCAGCGGGTCGTGGTCTGTATATAGGCAGGCGCGCAGCGAATCTGTGACGGCGCGCGCGGGAATGAGCACTTGAAAGCAATGGCTTGGACCGATTGGAGGCGCTGGATCGCGACGCTTTGCGTTGCGCTCGTCGCCTTCGTCATGGTCGAGCAAGCCTTCGCGTCCGATCCCTGCCACAGCGCGCCCGCAACCGTATCTTATAACATTGCCGACGCTGTCGCTCTGACAAGCGGCGATGCAGATGGCTCGGAAAATCAGAATTCACTGCCGGCGCAACAGCATCATTGCTGCTCAGCCCATGTCTCAGGCATGCCGCCCGCGCCACACGCGGGCGTGCTCGCACCGCCTGTCGTGACGGTTGACGCCCCGTTCGTGAACGCACGCGCGCCGAACGGCGAACAAGGCGGTCAGGACCGCCCACCGCGAGCTTCCGCACTCGTCTAACGCGCCGTGATGTCTCGCGGCGCGTGAACCTTCACGCATCGCGGAATCTTCATGTCCGAACATTTTCGTTCCTGGCGACAATCAGCGCGCCTCTTTCGATACCTCGCATCCTCGCCCGCCATGCTTGCGGCGCTCGGCGTTGCATCGTCAGCGATTGTCATGGCCTCGCCTGCACACGCGCAGACGGCGGCGCCGCTCACGTTGCAGGAGGCGCTCAACCGCGCCATCGACTCCGACCCCGGTCTGCGCGCCGCGGAAGCCGGCGTCGATGCAGCGCTCGGCGGCGTGCGCCAAGCGCGTACGCGGCCGAACCCTGAACTCAGCGCAGAGGTCGAGAACTTCAACGGCGCGGGCGAATTGCGCGGCTTCGATGGCGCCGAATCCACCTTCAGCCTCTCGCAGGAAATCGAACTGGGCGGACAACGGCGGGCGCGGGTGCGTCTCGCCGACCGCGAGTTGCATGGCGCCGAACTCGACCGGATGCTGCGCGGTCTCGACCTGCTCCGCGACGTCCAGACCGCATACTATGACGCGCTCGCCGCACAGGAGCTCGTCGCCATCGCGCGCGAACGCCTCGTCACCGCCGAGGCGCTGGAAAGATCCGTCGCCCGCCGTGTCGCGGCCGCGCGTGACCCGCTCATGGCCGGCGCACGCGCGCAGGCAGGCGTTGCGGAAGCGCGCATCGCAGTGACGCGCGCCGAGGCGGAAGCCGCCACCGCGCGCGCGCGTCTTGCGTCCTATTGGGGCGGCGAGGACGGCTTCTCGCTGATACAGGCGGACTTTGCGTTACCCGCCGCAACCGATCACGCGCACGCGCTCGATGCCGATCAGGCGCCGGATATTGCGCGCCTTTCCACCGAGCGCGAACGGTTGGATGCCGCAGCGCGGCTTGAACGCTCGCTCAGCTATCAGAATCCCACGCTCAGTCTGGGCTATCGCCGCTTTGAGGATCGCGACGGGGACGGCGCACTTGTCGCAGGCTTCTCGATCCCGCTTGGCATCTTCAATCGCAATCAAGGATCGGTTGCGCGCGCCCAAGCGGAACAGCGTCGCGCCGAATACGATCTGCAAGCCGGACGCCGCGCCATTGCGCGCGAATTTGCGGCGTTGGAGCGCGCGCTATCCAGCGACGCGACCGCCGTGCGCAGCACCGAACAGGATGTCATCCCGCAAGCCGAGCGCGCATTGTCGCTGGCGCAAGACGGCTACAATCGCGGCGCTTTTTCCTATCTCGACGTGCTCGAAGCCCAGCGCGCGCTGTCGGATGCGCGCCAGACCCGCGTCGAAGCCTTGCGTTCCTACCATTCCAACGAAGCGGCGCTTGACCGCTTGACCGCCCGCTTCGCCGCGGCGCTGCCCGGCCAGGAGATTCACCCGTGACGATTTTCAGAACGAAACTCGCCCTGGCGCCGCTGGCGCTTGTCTTCGCAATCGGCCTCGCATCCTGCGAGCGCGGCGCGGCCGAAGGCGGCCACGCCGAAGCAGGCCATGAAGAAGAAGGCCATTCGGAAGGCGGCGACCGCGTCACCATTCCCGCCGCGTCAGCGGAGGCATCTGGCATCGTCGTCGCAGTCGCGGGGCCAGGCGCACTTCAGGAAACGCTGACGCTCACCGGCCGCATCATGCTGCAGCCGTCCGCGCGCGCTGAAGTGCATGCGCCCTATCCCGGTCCTATTCGCGCGGTGCTGCACAATATCGGCGACACGGTGCGGCGCGGCGAAGCGTTGGCGCGCGTTGAAAGCGCGGAGAGCTTGCAGACCTATTCGATCGCATCGCCGATCGCCGGCGTCGTGCTCGAACGCAGCGCGAGCGTTGGCGACACGCCGCACGACGAACCGATGTTTGTTGTCGGCGATCTGGCGCGGCTGCAGGCGGAGCTCAATCTCGCGACGCGCGACATCGGCCGCGTCGCGTCAGGGCAAAGCGTCATCATCACCGGCCTCGATGGCGCAACGCGCATCGAAGCGCACATCGCCACCGTGCTGCCGACGGCCGATGCGCACAGCCAGACCTTGATCGCGCGCGCGCCGCTGACCATCCCCGCCAATTCGCCGCTACGCCCTGGCATGGCCGTGCGCGGCGCCGTGGTGCTGACGCAACAGGATGTGGCTGTCGCCGTGCCCGTTGACGCGGTGCAGACACTTGAAGGCAGGCAGGTCGTGTTTGTGCGCGTAGGCCCCGAGGAATTCGAGGCGCGGCCTGTCACGGTCGGACGCGCCAGCCGCGACACGGTCGAGATCACCGCCGGCCTGAATGCTGGCGAATCCTATGTGTCCGAGAACGCGTTCCTCGTGAAAGCCGAAATCGGCAAGGGCTCAGCCTCGCACGATCACTGAGGCTCTGCCTCCAAGCCGCGACAGCATTCGACCGGACATCCTCATGATCAGCCGCCTTCTTGAACTCTCCGTCAAAGCCCGCTGGGCCGTCATCGCCTTGACGCTCATCGCGGCGGCTATTGGCGTCTTCAACATCGTGCGTCTGCCCATCGATGCTGTACCGGACATCACCAACAGACAGGTGCAGATCAACACGGTCGCGCCGTCCTTCGGACCGCTCGATGTGGAGCGCCTTGTCACCTATCCGGTCGAGACCGCCATGTCGGGCATCGTCGGGCTGGAAGGCACGCGTTCGATTTCGCGCAACGGCTTCAGTCAGGTCACGGTCGTTTTCGCCGACACTGTCGATATCTATTTTGCGCGTCAGCAGGTTGCCGAGCGCCTGACGCAAGCGCGCGAGAGCCTCCCCGAAGGCGTCGAGCCGCAAATGGGGCCGATCTCCACTGGCCTCGGCGAAGTCCTGATGTGGACCGTCCGTTTTGCCGATCCGGACGCCGACGGCGGCCGCGCAGCGCCCGGCGCGCCTGGCTGGCAGAGCGATGGATCGTTTCTCACGCCCGAAGGCGAACGGCTGACCGACGCGGTCGCACAGGCAGCCTATCTGCGCACAGTGCAGGATTGGATCGTGCGCCCGCAGATGCGCGCGGTCGTCGGCGTGGCGGGCGTCGATTCCATCGGCGGCTACGAAAAACAGTATGTGGTGGAGCCGGACGCCGCCGCGCTCGCCGCCTATGGCATCTCCTTTTCCGAACTCGCCGATGCGCTTGAGAACGCCAATCTTTCGGTCGGCGCGAATTTCGTGCAACGCGGCGGCGAGTCCTTCCTCGTGCGCGCCGACGCGCGCATCCGCACACTTGAAGAGATTTCCGCCGCCGTCGTCACGACACGCGATGGCGTGCCGATCACCGTGCGCGACATCGCCAATGTGCGCGTTGGCGGCGATCTGCGGACAGGCTCGGCCACTGCCGATGGCAGAGAAGTCGTCATCGGCACCGTTCTGATGCTGACCGGCGGCAACAGCCGCACGGTCGCTGCCGACGCCGCGACACGTCTCGCCGAAGTGTCGCGCACGCTGCCGCCCGGCATCGTCGCGGAGGTCGTTTACGATCGCTCGCGGCTAGTGAACGCCACGATCGCAACGGTGCAGCGCAATCTGGCGGAAGGCGCGTTGCTGGTCGCGGCCGTTCTGTTTCTGCTGCTCGGCAATGTCCGCGCAGCCATCATCGCAACCCTGATCATCCCGCTTTCGATGCTGATGACGTCCATCGGCATGAACGCCTTTGGCGTGTCGGGAAACCTGATGTCACTCGGCGCCCTGGATTTCGGGCTGATCGTCGATGGTTCGGTGATCATCATAGAGAATTGTTTGCGGCGACTGTCGGAAAGGCAGCATCACGAGGGGCGCCTACTCACCCTCTCCGAACGCTTGCATGAAACCACAGAGGCTTCGCGGGAGATGATCAAGCCAACCATTTTCGGTCAGATCATTATCTTCCTTGTGTTCGCGCCGCTGCTGACCTTCTCCGGCGTCGAGGGCAAGATGTTCTCGCCGATGGCGATCACGCTCATGCTGGCGCTTGGCGCAGCCTTCATCCTCTCGCTCACCTTTGTGCCGGCGATGGTTGCCCTGCTCATTCGCGGCAAAGTGGCTGAGAAGGAAGTCAAAGTCATCGCCATGGCGCGCCGGGCCTATGAGCCGGGCCTCGCTTATTCGCTGCGCAAGCCGATCCCGGTGATCGGCGGCGGCCTTGCCGTGTTCGCGATCGCCGGCGCCCTGTTCTTCACGCTTGGACGGGAATTCATTCCGACGCTGGACGAACAGGACATCGCAGTCCAGGCGGTGCGCATTCCTTCCACATCGCTTCAACAATCGACGGCGATGCAGGCGCGTGTCGAACAGGTGATCTCCGCCTTCCCAGAGGTCGCCTTCGTGTTCTCGAAAACCGGCACAGCGGAAGTCGCCTCCGATCCCATGCCGGTCAATATCTCGGATTCGTTCGTTATCCTGCATCCGCGCAGCGAGTGGCCCAATCGCGGTGAGACGAAGGAAGAGCTCATCGCCCGGATCGAGGCGCGGCTTTCGCAGCTCATCGGCAATTCCTACGAGTTCACCCAGCCGATCCAGATGCGGTTCAATGAATTGATCGCCGGCGTGCGCGGCGACGTCGCCATCAAGCTCTATGGCGACGATCTCACGGTGATGAGTGAAACGGCCGGTCGCATTGCGGCCGTGCTGCAATCGATCCCCGGCGCCGCCGACGTGAAGGTGGAGCAAACCGGCGGCTTTCCCACGCTCGATGTCGCTTTCGATCGAGACGCGATCGCGCGCTACGGGCTCTCACTGGAAGAAGTCACCGACACGGTCGCGACCGCAATGGGCGGACGCGAAGCGGGCCTCGTCTTCGAGGGTGATCGGCGTTTTGAGGTTATCGTCCGTTTGCCTGACGCCGTGCGCGACGATCTCGACGCTGTGGGCGGCCTCCCCGTGATGCTGCCGGATGAGGGCGGCGGCGCGCGCGCATCAATCCCTCTGCGCGAAGTGGCGCGCTTCACGTTCTCAGAAGGCTTGAACCAGGTCAGCCGCGAAAACGGCAGCCGCCGCGTCGTGGTGCAAGCCAATGTGCGCGGACGCGATCTCGGCTCTTTCGTCGCCGAAGCGCAGCGCCGCGTCGGCGCGGAGGTTCCGTTACCAACCGGCGCGTGGCTCGATTGGGGCGGGCAGTTTGAGAACCTGCAATCGGCGTCCCAGCGCATGGCGCTGATCGTCCCGGCGTGCTTCGCGCTGATCTTTGGTCTGCTCTACATGGCGCTTGGCACGCTGCGCGCCGCTGGCGCGGTGTTCACCGCCGTGCCTCTGGCGCTCGCAGGCGGCGTGTTCACGCTCGTGCTCACCGGCATGTCATTCTCCGTCTCGGCGGCGGTTGGCTTCATCTGTCTCGCGGGCGTCGCCGTGCTGAACGGTCTCGTCGTGATGACCAGCATCAATAGCCGGCTTGATCGGGGCGTACCGGTCGATGAGGCGATCCGCGAAGGCATGATCGAGAAATTCCGCGCCGTCTTGATGACCGGCATCGTGCCGGCCATCGGTTTTGTGCCAATGGCGATTGCGCATGGCACCGGTGCGGAGGTGCAAAAACCGCTCGCCACCGTCGTCATCGGCGGTCTCATCACCGCGACTTTGCTCACGCTCTTCGTCTTGCCGGCGATTTGCCGGCTGATGTTGAAGAGCGGCCATCAACTGCGCGAAGGCGAGATGCCCACCGCTTATTCTCCCGGCGCGGCGCCCGCGCAGGCCGAATGACGCACATCCCGCATCACGCCGAGAACGAAAGGTAGGTCACAAATGCCGCTCACATCGCTTCGCGACGCACTGCCCCCTTACGCCGCTGATCAAAGGCAAAATCTCGTCACTCTCGTTGAAGAAGGAGTGCTGACGGACCGGCAAAAATGGGGCTGTCTGCTCGCATGCGCGTGCGCAACAGGCTCGCGTACTCTCATCCGCGCGGTCGACGAGGACGCAGCAGCGCTGCTCTCGCCAGCGGCGCGCAACGCCGCCAAATCGGCGGCGACGATCATGGCGATGAACACGGTCTATTACGCAGCGATCAATCAACTCAAAAACCACGATTATCGCAGCGCCCCGCCCGGTCTTTCCATGAGCGCGCTCAGCCAAACCGATGTCGACAAGATCGATTTCGAGTTGTGGGCGCTGGCGGTCTCTGCCGTGCGCAAGTGCGCGGTTTGCATCAACGTCCACGAAGCGGAACTGCACAAACGCAACGTGTCGCTCGAACGCATCCAGACCGCAATTCGGATCGCCGCAGTCATGAGCGCGGTCGCTACCGTGATCGCTGTCGAGAACGCGGCGCAATGAGCGCTGAAGCCCACCTCTCTGACCAGCGAAGTAAAGATACCTCTCCGCCGGAGCATGACCACGACCACGGCGGCTGGTTCGGCGAACGCACGGAACTCGTCTTCGCACTGGGATCGGGCGCGGCTTTGGGGTGCGGCTGGCTACTGGAGCGCGCTGGCGTCGAGACCTTGCCGGTCGTTGGCTTCGTCGCCGCCTATGTCCTCGGCGGCTACTTCACCACGCGGGAGGCCCTCGACAATCTGCGCCGCCGGCAATTCCGCATCGACTCGCTCATGCTTGTCGCCGCTTTAGGTGCGGCCCTCTTAGGCGCTTGGGCCGAAGGCGCGCTGCTGCTCTTTCTCTTCAGTCTTGGACACGCGCTCGAAAACTGGGCCATGGGGCGCGCCAAGCGCGCCATTGAAGCTTTGGGCCAATTGACCCCCGATCGCGCCCAATTGCGCCGGGGCGACAAAATCGAAGAGGTCGCTGTCGCCGATCTCAAAGTCGGCGACATCATCATGGTCTGGCCCAATGAGCGGCTCCCGGCCGACGGCGTCATTGTCGCCGGGGCGAGCGCGGTCAATCAGGCGCCGATCACCGGCGAAAGCGCGCCGGTTGAAAAACAAGCCGCCGCCAGCGCCGATGCATACCCCGATTTCTCGAAAGCGCCCGAGCAGCACCGCGTGTTTGCCGGCGCAATCAACGGCGCGGGCGTACTCGACGTGCGCGTCGCCCGCCTTGCCACTGAGAGCATGCTGGCGCGCATAGTCACCTTGGTGTCGCAAGCGGAATCGCAGCGTTCGCCGACGCAGAATTTCACCGAGAAGTTCGAACGCATCTTTGTCCCGTGCGTGCTCGTCCTGGTCGGCGCCCTCCTCTTTGCTTGGGTCGTCGTCGATGAGCCCTTCGCGGAGAGTTTCTATCGCGCCATGGCGGTGCTGGTCGCCGCGAGCCCCTGCGCGCTCGCCATCTCGGTGCCAAGCGCGGTGCTGAGCGCGGTTGCGCGTGCAGCGCAGGGCGGCGTGCTGGTCAAAGGCGGCGCCGCACTCGAAGCGCTCGGTCACGTGAGCGCCATCGCTTTCGACAAGACCGGCACGCTGACCGAAGGCAAACCCTATCTAACCGATGTGAAGCCGCTCTTCGGCGTCACCGAACAGGAATTGCTCTCCGTCGCGGTGGCGATCGAACGCAGCAGCGACCATCCTCTCGCCGGCGCGATCGTGCGCGACGGCGCCCGACGTCTTGGCGATGCGCCCATTCCCCTCGCCGAAGCGGTCGAGAGCATTACCGGCAAAGGCATTCAGGGCCGCATCGATGGCGCCATCGTGCAGATCGGCAAGCCTGGCTTGTTCGAAGCAGGCCCCGCGCCGATGCCCAACGAGCTCAGGCTCACGGTGACCAATCTCGAATCGTCTGGGCGCACCGTCATGGTGGTTCGCCACGGCGCACGCTATCTGGGCGTCCTTGGCGTCATGGACACCGAGCGCAAGTCCGCGAAGGAAACCGTTCAGCGTCTGCGCCAATTGGGCATCAAGCGCATCGTCATGCTAAGCGGCGACAATCAGCGCGTCGCCGACGCGGTCGCCGGCAGCTTGGGTCTGGATCAGGCGTTCGGGGCGCTGATGCCCGACGAGAAGGTCGCGGCCATCAACACGCTCCGCGCTGAGGCCGGCGGCGTCGCCATGATCG
>FKKE01000626.1_pt2 | contig 10654 bp, 12 predicted proteins | sample 1106331 | NCBI WGS metagenome assembly FKKE01 (sample SAMEA3931202, study PRJEB13176) | freshwater metagenome | biome: Drinking water system; feature: drinking water; material: freshwater | place: China | collected 2013-02-06 | reverse complement strand
TAGTCTCACTGTATTTATATTCTGTCTGTATCCATATTCTTATAGTATAATTATAATTTATATATAACAGTATATTATATTCTATACTCTGACAGAATATATATACTTATAGTAAATAAATAATCGTTCATAAATCCGTACAAATGTCTTAGATAATTACCGTGTTATTCTGTCAGTATTCTTATACTTACTGTATTGATATTCTGATAGTTAAAAATGACGCCATGACTGAGTCATGACCACATAATTGTCCGTTCAGTATCGAGATAGTATTCGGACAGAATTCTTATACTGACAGTATACAATCTCGCGCTCCCATTTGCTCCGAGCATCTACAGAGAGCATGGCCAGTCATGCTTCAACCAGGTCCATCACAACTATCAGAATACACTTTCTGTCAGTATAGAATCATGTGTGTTCACTTCATTTCATAGATCCCATATCTCGGTAGGCTAATAGGTTCCTACATACCATCTACTTCTCATGAACCCATCCCTAACTACCTTCTCATCTTTCTCTAACCAGGAGACTCTATCCCTAGGTATGAAGATCATAGAACCATGAAACCAATACGCCTATGTACGAATCGTAAATCCAATCTTCTTGGTAGGTTGTAGCGTATCAACCTATCCTAGCATCCACCAGAAAGAATCTAATTTCCATATATATGTTGACACCATCATCCTATTTTTGTATCGTGACAAAATTGTAGTTCACTCTTTGCACGGCTACAAGCGATCTCCTACCACCCGGCTACGAGATCGCCTTGGTTCCTGTACAGTGCAAAACAACGTCGGACCACGCTCTTCTTATGGAGAAAGTGCGCGGTACAGAGAGTAAAGAGAAGAGTTTCCTTAAGGGCGTTGTCGGTAAACGCCTTGAAGAACTTACTTCCTCTCAACCTCGAGTAGATCCCCTGGAATTACTCGGTCTATCATCTTCTCCCGCCGCTTCCGTTCCTTCCGAGCCTAAATTGCCCGCTCCTTCTTCTGTCGCCACTTCCTCTCAAGAGATCACGGTCCCTGTCTCTCTTCCGTCCGATCCCCATCGCATCACTACTGCCGATAATAAGAAAAGAGACCCACGATCATCCCAATCATTCTCCAAATCAGACGGGGCCAGCGTGACACTGCCAGAATATTCTGACAGTGTCACCCGGCATACTGACAGCATACCGATACATCCCGTACATTCTGATAGTACCACTGTCAGAGTCTCTGTCAGTGGTACTGACTCCGCTCCGTCTGGTCGTGCCACCCGCCAGCTTCGCACGACTCCTGAGATACCTCCTCCACACACAGCGACCCCTCCCGATGTCCCTATTTCTCTTCTCAAACCTCCATCACATTGGGTCCGCTTTGCCTGGGCACTCCACACCTGTCGCGACCATTCAACACCGAACCAGACTCGTCCCGTCTCCTATGCAGAGATTGGCGTTCTCGTCGATCGTACAGAGGATGCAGTACGTCGCTCCCTTCTCCAACTCATGACTGCCGGACTCATTGTGCGCAAGGCACTCCTCCAGCATGCCAATGGGGGCTCCATTTATCTCTTCGGTCACGCCTTCCCCGCGCTTCTTGCCCCATTACCGACAGCTAAGAAAAAAGGCCCTAAACCTCGTTACATCACTCACGGTCACTCTCCGAGCGACTCCCAGAATCTCTCTCAGAATACGGCTAGTAGTAGTAGTTCTTCTTTCTCTACTTCTGAACTACTACAAGAATGGGGTGTGCATAACCTTATTCTGTCAGAATGGTTTACCGGACTTGAGCCTCGCTCTGTCGAGCCCTTTCTCCGTCTCATGCCATCGATAGAATATGCGCAAGATTTTTTCGATAAGGTCGCGGGGGTTATCGAGCATAAGAAGACGACAAGCAAACCCATTGCCGATGCACTTGCCTTTCTTTTTGCCTGCTTGAAGAAGATGGAAGTAAATCCTCCCCCTGGGTGGAAAAGTAGGCGCGTGCGTCTCTTAGAAGAAGAAGCACGAAGGTTAGAGGAAGAAGCGGTGGCACTGAAGACCGCGCGTGACCGACTTGAAGCTCAGCGCGCTGAAGTCTATTTTTTAGGGCTGTCAGAGGAGACCCAGACACAGTTGCGGCGCATGGCAGAGGAGGCTGCGGCTGATACTGAACTAGCTGTGGTGCGAGACGCGAAACGGGATCGGAGGCTGCAGGAACTCATACGCGATCATATGCGACAGGACCAACGCACAAAAGCGATCTAAGTAAACTTGATGGGCCAGAAGGAAGGTGCTCTATGGCGATTCGAATTAGTATTGCAAATCAGAAGGGTGGGTGTGGGAAAACATCCACTGCGATCAATCTGTCCGATGCATTGCGACGATCGAATTATAAAGTACTCTTTTTGGATTGCGACCCCCAGGCCAATGCGACCAAACTGTTACAGATGGCTCCAGAGGCCAACCCCGGAGTAACGGAACTCCTGTTGAACCCGGATATGAAGGTTGAAGAGTGTATGACAGCCACGAAACTTCCCAATGTGTCCTTGGTCCGGGGAAATATTCGGTTGGCTTCGGTGGAAAACCGCCTACGGGATCCGGCAGTGTATCCCATTCCCATTGGGGTTTTGAAAAATAAGGTTCGGAAGGATCTTCCCTTTGATTTTGTGATTTTTGACACACCGCCATCGCTATCCTTGATCACGATGAATGCACTGTCCGCGAGTGACCATGTGATTGTGCCAATGGAAAGCGGATCGGGATTTTCATTTGACGGTCTTGATGACTTACTCAACATTATCTCCACTGTGCAAGGAAGTGTCCAAGCTGACCTGGCAATCCTGGGCGTCTTACTCACGAAACACGACGCACGGCGGAATGTGTGTCAGGCGGTCTTTCAGATGGTCAAAGATCGCTTTAAAGGCGATTTTCTCGAGACCACGATTTCAATGTCGACATCGGCACAAAAGGCTGAATTGCAGCGAGATACGGTGTTGCAATTTGATCGCAAGTGTTCAGCTAGTCGTGATTACCTCATGCTTGCACAGGAAGTGTTAACGCGATTGCAAGTCAAGCCAGTTCCCAAGACGAAAGGGGAGGGGATACGGGTGGCCACTGAGAGTGTCGCCGAAGAACCTGCACAAGTTGGGTGAACTGCATCACCCTTCATGCTTCCCCGGTGGCGCAGTCAATCACAGGTTACATGCGATTCTATGTCCTGCGGCCAGAACGGTGCCCAGATCTTGCAGACACCCACGAAGGAAAGACCGATTCATTATCGGTGCGAGTAAAGAAAATGGGACAGGCAGAATTTCCGCTGATCGCTGCTAAAAATGAAAAGGGGATGGGATTTCCAGGTAGATGTCGAAAGAACCCCTTGAGGTAGAGCTGACAGACTTGATGAGTGAAGCGTGCAGTACAACATCTAACTTGATGCCAACGTTATAGGGAGAAAATGCAGACTGTTAGAGGTGGACCGTGCAGAACCTCGTCGATGATACTGTGCCGAAAAATAATCGCCTAAATACCCTGCCTTACATTGACATCTCTTTCTTGGCACAAGATGTCGCTCTCCGTCCCCATAGCCCTTGGCTAAAGGCAGATCATGCAGTCCGATCTTAGGCATCACTCCGTCAGGTATATGGTGTGACATGGCACGGTCAAAAATTGTCATCTCCCTTAAGGCATCCGCCCTGGAGCACCTCGATACGCTTGTGGCAAAAGCCGCCTTTCCGAGCCGGAGTCAAGCGATTCAGCAGGCGGAGGAGGAGAAACTCGCCCGACTGGATCGAAGCCGCTTGGCACGGGAGTGTGCGGACCTCGATCCCGTCTTCGAAAAGATGCTGGCCGAGGAAGGCCTGTCCGCGGATGTGGTGGCATGGCCCGAATAGTACCGTGATCGGGTACGTCTCGAGCCCCACTCGTTCCGTGCCTCGCGCTTTCGCAGTCTTCATGACCGCGATGGCTGCGATTCTATCCGAGCGAGTGGCCTCGCACGACGGTCTGAACCGAGACGACGTGTTACGTCAAGGCGTCTCTCACATACTCTCGAAGGTGAGAGCTGATCACGTCTTTCGGCAGATAGCGGACCGAGGGAAAGCGGTGCAGAAGACACAAGAGCACGTGTTCCTCCATCCCGCCGGACATCAAGATGATGGGGAGGGCGGGTTGTTGGGCGGCCACCACCTGGATGACCTCTTGCCCGTTCATGCGAGGCATCGAGAAGTCGGTGATGAGTAAGTCGAGTGTGAGCGATTGCCACCAGTGAATCGCCTCGACCCCATCCGCGGCTTCGACGACCCGGTGCTGATACGCTTCCAACCGCACGCGAATCGTGCTACGGAGATCATCGTTGTCCTCAGCCAGCAGGATGGTGGCCATCCTTCTCCCCTGATTCTGAGACGTAGTTGATGAGGAGGTATCTGGGTTGCGCACGACCGCCGCGGCCCCAACAACCCACTCACCCACGCCCGATAGCATCGGCCAGCCCTCTTTCTTCAGCTGCTTCGTGGGGAGTCCAGCAAGTTACATACCTGTACCGACGTTGCGTGGGCCGTATCAAGCGCGAGAGCGAAGTGCTTGCCATTGCGTCTGAAAACACAACCGCTAGAAATATGAACACGCCCTCCACCGTGACATGAGTGGGATAGGTCCCTCTGTGAATCTGAAGAGATTCAGTATCCGAATAGATACAGCGATGTATCTGTCCCGATACAGCCATAGAGAGTGTGATCGTGCTCCGTCTGGAGGAACTAGACCGCCACGGGTCATGGCACGTGAGGCGTGGCTCAGGACGAATGACGAGAGCATTTGGTCATGTCGGTATGATAAAGTCTCAGACCATGTGCAAAGGATGGTTGATCGTTCTTGTACCCACACTGCAGGGTGATGCACCCTATCGCATGTGGTAAGCCACCGCGAATCATGAGATCCGTGACGATGACCGGATGGACACTCGTTGCTCCGGCGATGGTCTGTCTCAGTCTGGCAGGGTGCTACGAAAGGATCGTGGAACCAGCCGACGTCTTCGGCACTGTGAAACAAGGAGCAACCTACAGCCCTGCATCGCGCATGATTGATGACTGGTACGCGGTCGAAGCGATCGACACAGAGACGTTTGCCATCAACGAACCGAACTCCTCGCAGTACAACACATCGTATCTCCTCGTCGGAGAAACCCGCGCGCTCATGTTCGATGCGGGGAGCGGCGAGCGGCCGGCCGGTTCTCGATCCATGCGGGAGGTGGCAGAGCGGTACACAGGTAACAAGCCGATCTCGCTGATTCTTTCCCACTTTCACTATGACCACATCGCTGATGCCGCGGCATTTGATGGCGTCACCCTCATCGACCGCCTGGACATCCGCGCCACAATCACAGACGGGATCTACACGATCGGTCCAGTGGAGTCGCACGGGATGGAGTGGCGACCGCTCAAGGTCGCGCAGCTCATCGCGGATAGTGAGGTTCTTGATCTGGGAGGCCGAACCGTCGCGGTCTTCAACCTGCCAGGGCATACCACGGAGTCGGTCGTGCTGTTCGATCGATATCGCAACCAGGTCTTCACCGGTGATTTCGTCTATCGCCATCTGGGCGGCATCATCGCCTTTGCATCGGGGTCCGATCTGACAGCGTACAAGGAGAACAGCACGCGGTTGTTACACCTCACCACTGCCGACACGCGGTTCTTCGGCGCACATGGCATCCCACGGTTCGACCGTGACTGGCTGGCTCTGCTCGATCGTGAACTGGACAAGATCATCACGGGAGCAGCCACGTATCGGTATGCAGCCCATTATCTCGCCCCAGGCATCCCATGGCGGGTCTATCAGAATGGAGACCTGTCCATCTACACCACGCCGTTGGTCGCTCCGCCACTCTTCTGGTCGAAGTGGGTACTGCTGTTCGTGGCGACCGTGAGCTTCTTGATGTTGTATTTTCTTCTCCGAATCGTGCGCATGGCTCTTGTGCCTGTCCTCGTCGACCGATCTGGGGAATGAACACGTGGGCTGAGGATGATAGGGTTGACACCAGATAAAACCCACGTAAGAATCACCCTCCCAGTTGCCGTCTTGTGGTGCGAGCTGTTCTGGTCAGGATACTCATTCGCTATCGATCAGACATGAAGCTTGCTATTCTCGCCGAGTATGATCCGAACTTCGAACCGCACGTGCAAACTGATGCGGCGATTGCGCATGCTGCATCCGCACTGAGTCTCGACGTGCAATCGGAGTGGATCTCGACGACGGATGCCTACGTCACAACCCTGTCTGAATTCGAGGCGCTGTGGTTTGCACCCGGCAGTCCCTATCGAGACCTGAACCGCACCTTGGACGCCATTCGGTTTGTTCGCGAACACGATATCCCCACACTCGGCACGTGCGGTGGGTATCAGCACATGGTGATTGAATTCGCACGAAACGTAATGGGAATCCGTGATGCGCAGCACGCAGAATACGATCCGTATGCGTCTCGCCTGATCGTGTCACAGCTGCCTTGTTCTCTAATAGGTCGAGAGATGGAGATCTCGCTAAGCTCTTGGTCTAAAACCGCCGCCGCCTACGGGACACACGCGATAACCGAACGCTACTACTGCAATTTCGGCGTCAATCCCAACTACGTTGATCAGATTTCACACGCTGGGTTTCAGGTGGTGGGTCGTGATGCCGAGGGCGACTGCCGCGTGATGGAACTCTCGCACCATCGGTTCTTCGTTGGGACGCTCTTCGTGCCGCAGGCGAGATCGCGCCCTGATCACCCTCATCCGTTAATCACCGCATTTCTTCTTGCCGCGCAGTGATCACGCCGCACGGCGACTGCGCTTGTCCGCTGGGCGCCGCCGTGGCGCACAGATCTCTCGTGCTCGATCTCACCGAAGATTCTTCACTGATTTCTGTTTGTCTCTTCGGGTACTCCGGTGGCCCTTTTTCCGCTTCATCTGCCGAACGGTGTTGTCCTGTCGGCGTGTCTCGGTGAGCAGGCGTCTGAAGCCCGGGTCTCGATAGGGGCGGCCTGACGCCACCTGGCGTACCGCTCGGCGGAGTCGATCCAGTGGGAGAGTCTTCAACACGAACCCGGCACGGCCCTGCCTCAACTCCTGTGTCAGGCTCGCGAGCGAGCAGTGTTCCAGCGTCTCGAAGGTATAGAGGACGCAAAGGGTCGGCTGCCGACGGAACACTGACTGGGGGATCGGGAAGGCATCGGTAATCAGCACATCGGGCTCGCAGCGCCGGAAGGCCGGGAGGGCGGCGGCGAGCGTGGACGTCTCACTCACGACGGCGAACGACGGCTGGCTCTCGAACAAGGAACGCAGCCCAAGTCGCGCGACCGGATGGGCATCGACAAGAGCGATCCGTAAGGGGCGGGAGGATTGCTTCCGGGCTGGTGTGGTCATGAGGTCCCTTTCAGTGCTGAGGTGAACGTCGGCATTGATGGCCACGAGCATCGCTGAGCAGGCGCTCCCAAGGGTATGGGACAAAGGTCGGGGCCTCCCCCCCAAGCGGGTACTTTCTTTGCGGGATGTTCTTCACGTACGGGCGAGCGGCTTGTTACCAAGATGGGAGAAGGTTTCCAGCGATGTAGAAGAAAACGAAGGAACATCCAGCCGAGGGACTGGACGCGACAGCACGTCACTCCACGGAGAACTGGCGGCGGACGCGGGGTTCAGGAAGGAGGAGCACAGCAGGCGGCTCGCGGTCTTGATACGAGTCGGAAATCCTTCTAGACTCGCCCTCCAATGAGCTGCGTAGATTCTCCTGCACTCCTGCGCAGGATGCCTGCCGCAGATGTACTGTGAGGTGTCATAAGATGCACCCTATCAGCACGTCCATCGACATTGAGGCGTCGGCGAGCCGTGTCTGGGCGGTCCTGATGGACTTTCCCGCGTATTCCGACTGGAGTCCTTTCGTTCGATTCCTCGTGGGCACAACTGCGACCGGGAGCCAGCTTCAGGTCATAGTCCAGCCCGAGGGCGGCCGAGAGATGTCGTTCACACCGGAAGTTTACGCCTGTGTGCCGGAACAAGAGTTCCGCTGGCGCGGCACGGTCCTGATGAAGTGGCTCTTTGCCGGCGAGTATGCCTTCAGCCTCACCGAATCCGCTGATCACTCATGCCGGTTCATTCACGAAGAGAGCTTTTCGGGAGTCCTTGTCCCGCTCCTCATGCGTGGCGCGATGAGGGCCGGCACCGAGGCGGGTTTCGAGGCGATGAATCGCGCCCTGAAGGCGTGCGCCGAACACCTGACGTCTAACCCCTCGCTCAATACGCGACCAGCTAGGGATGCGTAAGCTCGAACAGCAGGCAATGAGGAGCCTCTATGCCCATCGTGGTTCAACCCCCATTCGTGACCCTGCTCGTCGTGCTCTCAGCCTGGCTTGTGCATTCGCTGCTGGGACCATGGCCGACCATCATCCGTGTCCCGGTGTTGGGCGGCGTCCTAGTCGCACTGGGCTTCTCGTGCATGCTATGGGCACGGATCCTCTTCACGTCTCGACATACCACCCTCTTTGTGGGGAGACGGTCTTCGCAGCTATTGGGTCTTGCTTTGTGGGTTGGCACATGGCCCTTCTACACTGCCGCACCTGCGACATTTCTGTTCCTCAACGTCTTTCACATTCCGCGTGAGGAGCGTTTGTTGCACGAGTCGTTTGGCGAGCGATACCTTGCCTATTCGAGAGAGGTTCGTCGGTGGCTCTGAGTCTCCTCATCGCGTGGTTACTGATCGCCGTCTTCGCCGGCCTCTCCCTGATCCATGTCTATTGGCTCTTCGGTGGTCGGGTCGGGCAACTGGCGGCGATTCCAGAACTTGACGGCAAGCCCATCTTCGAACCATCGGCGGTGGCAACACTCGTGGTCGCAATCGGGTTGGCGCTGTGTGCCGTGGTGATTGCCGGTACAGCCGGAGTGCTCGCGCTGCCGTTGTCTCAAACCGTACTCGCGTGGCTGACCCGTGCGTTGGCGGTGGTCTTCCTGTTGCGTGCGATTGGAGACTTCCGATTGGTCGGGTTCTTTAAACGTATCCGCGATACGCGTTTTGCGCGTCTGGATACCGCCGTGTACTCACCGCTGTGCCTGGCGTTGGCCATCGGGGCAGCTATCGTCGGTTTTGCGGGATATGGCTAACCGACATGCCAATAAGACATTCACGCTGGATCCCGCTCGGTCGCGTGGCGGGAGTCTTCGTAGAATGGTGGTCACCACATGGTGTGTGGAAACAGGTCGTGTTGCACCATTTGTGCTGTCGGGTCGGGTATGGGAATAGTAAGACCATCGGGAGAGATTCATGGCCATGCAGCTCGACAAAGTGGTTCCCTTTGGGCGATCACTGGATGAATACCGCCAGATGTTTGCCCTATCAGAGGACGACCTGGTCCGGACCATCATCGGAGTCGGCGATGGCCCGGCGAGTTTCAATGCGGAGATGCATGCCCTAGGCAAACAGGTGGTGTCTGTGGATCCACTCTTTGCATTCACTGCCGACGACATCGAATGGCGGTTTTATGCGGTGGTGGACGCCATCATTGAGCAGGTCAAGGCCACGCCCGATGATTGGGTCTGGACGTATCACTGTTCGTCCGAAGATCTGCGTCAAACCCGGATCAACGTGCTGGCCCGATTCATCACCGACTATGAAGCTGGGAAAACGACTGGGCGTTATGTGGTCGGCGAGCTGCCACACCTTGACTTCACGGACAACCAATTTGATTTGGCCCTGTGCTCACACTTTCTGTTTCTCTACTCAGACCAGTTTTCTTATGACTTCCATCGCCTGTCTATCCTCGACATGCTGAGAGTGGCCAGCGAGGTTCGTGTGTTCCCCTTGATGACGCTTGGGCTCCAACCATCGCTCTATGTGGGACCGCTCATGCAAGAGCTTCACTCAATAGGATATACAGCTCAGATACAAACAGTTCCTTATGAGTTTCAACGTGGGGGCAATCAAATGCTGTGCATAAAAAGGTAGCCGCGCTCTGAGGTCCACACAGACACTCCTGATTGTCACCTCAATACGCTGGTACGTTAAGTTTGCGAGAGGAGCTTGTTGTCCATGATTCAAGCAGACAGCCAACCTGATCACTATCACACAGAATTTACGAATGGAGCACATGTCGCAACCTCGGATACGACGCCTAACAAAGGTGGTGGGAATCGTGGGTTTCGTCCCCATGAGCTGCTGGAGGCGGCCCTGGCCACCTGCATGAATATGACGGTGCGCATGGCTGCGGACAAACAGGGCATCCCGTTGTCCAGCGTGTCCGTGACGGTCTCCTTGAATCGGGAAGAACCAGGGAAGCCTGTGTTTGAGTACCGCGTGCAGTTTGGCGAAGCCCTCTCCGAGGCTCAGAAATCTCGACTACTGTCGGCAGTAGAACTGTGCCCGGTGCGCAACACGCTGTCGCACCCGCTTCGATTCATACCTTGCGCACCATGATGCTCCGTCACGTGGGCAAGATTGGAGTCCTGATACCAACCGTTCGGTACCCTCGCCACGTGCGATGGGAAAGCAGGGGGGGCGGAGACGGCAACGATTCTGTGCTCGGCGGACGGGGCGTTGCACGCGTGTCAGCCCCAACGGCCGCACCACATCAGGCCGACGCAGATTCAAGCGCCTGGGGTTTCCTGGCTGAATCGGCCACCGATGACCATCATACTCCCTCGACGCTGCTTCTGAGTTGTTGCTCATGATGAGCACTAT
>FKKE01003551.1_pt1 | contig 10655 bp, 33 predicted proteins | sample 1106331 | NCBI WGS metagenome assembly FKKE01 (sample SAMEA3931202, study PRJEB13176) | freshwater metagenome | biome: Drinking water system; feature: drinking water; material: freshwater | place: China | collected 2013-02-06 | reverse complement strand
CGCTCCTCACGGCGCTCGGCCTCAAGCCGGCCGGCAAGGAGTGGGGCGTGACCCTGCTCGACTCGATGGTCCGCTACCACAAGGGCGGCAACAAGGACATCACCTGGGGCGTGTGGGAGCGCCGCCTCAACGACGATGCCATCATGGCGATGGTAAAGGTGCTCGGGCCGAAGAAGTACGGCGTGGCGCTGGACCTCGCCCTCGGCGGCAACCGCTACGGCAAGAAGGCGACCGACGAGGCCCGAAAGGCTCTCCCGAAGGCGGCCTGAGGGTCCTCTCTCTTCTTCCTTAGCTTCGGTTCGCTTGTGAAGAGACCATCGTAAGATGGTCTCATGAACAACGAGCTCACCTGGCAGACGCTCTGCTTCGCCCTCTCTGTCAACGACGCGACGATCGGCAACGGAGGGATCTACTACCAGGGTCGTGTGTACCGGCAGACGCACGACCGCAAGGGGCTCGAGATGTGGGACTCCAAGAAGCCGGACTGGGTCAAGGTGAAGTGATTCAGGTTCACTTCTCTCCAGAAAGGGGTAAGATGGTCTCATGTTCGTCATCAAGCTCCCCAAGCAGAAGGCCCGCAACCCGCTCGACGCGTCGCAGGAGCGCAAGCAGGTGATGCGGGACCGCAGGATGCGCCGGCCCAAGGACGCGCGCCGGTCGTGGCAGAAGGAGTGGCAATGAACCGCGAGGGCAGGTCGTACAAGTCGACCAGGTCGGACAACGGCGTCGTCAACGGCTCCATCGTGCTGGTGACCCGCTCCGAGAAGTGGTCGCCGCACCTGACCGACGAGCAGTCGAACTACACCCAGGTTTGCCTGGTGCTCGAGTGCCCGCGCGACCCGTCCCAGGTCGGCCGCGAGGTCCGGCTCGACGAGCGCAAGTACTCGGTCACGGCGAGCAACGTCACTGGGCCTCTCGGCTTCGCCTCGTCCTGGACGAACGACGACGGCTACGTCGAGATCTAGTTCGCTTGTCGAGAGACCGGTGTAAGATGGTCTCTATGATGAAGCTGAGCGAACGCCAGGAAGAAGCGCTCGAGGCGATCTACTGCGCGTGCGAGCACATGGACCCCATGACCTACCCGCCGCGGGTGACCTCCGACATGGAGGATCCGCGCGGCGTCTGCGTGGCCGTTACGGCACGCTTCTTGAAGAAGAAGGGCCTCGTCGAGTGGTCGGAGTACGGCCGGAGCATCGCGCTCACGGACGCGGGCCGCGCGTGGCTGAAGGAAGCCGGGCTGATCTAGTTCACTTCTCAAGAGGAAAGAGTACTATCCGATCATGAACAACGACTTCGCGATGCCGGAAGGACTCACCGAGGACGGCCAGACGGCCTGGAAGGCCATCGTCACGCTCCTCATGTCGGAGGATCCGCGGATGAGCACCGGCGGGTGCAAGGCGTTCCGGTCGCCCCAGTTCCACCTGGAGACGCAGGGTGAGAAGTACGGCAAGGGCTCGGTCCTGATCGTCGTCTACGACGGCGGCGACCATCGACCGTACTTCACCCTCGACGCCGAGTGCTACGACCTCGTCGAGCGCATGAACGGCATGCTCGAGCCCCTGGGCATGTACCTCGAGGAGTGCACCGGCTGGTACGCAGCGGTGTACAAGTCGTGAAGGTCCGCGTCACCTTGGAGGTCGAGATCGAGGATCGTTGGGACGACCCCAACGAGCTCGACGAGGACGACAACCTGAACCTGCGCGGGCACTTCGACAAGGCCATACAAGAGACAGACCTGGTCGGCGGGTGCTATCGCTTGCCGACGACGGTGAAGATCGTCGGCTGGAAGAAGATCAAGTGAAGAAGCTCCCTGCCAGCGCCAGGCTGTACGACGGCGACCTCGACCTCAGCTTGCCCGAGCTGAGGGAGGCTGAGGCGGAGATCGTCGCAGCGCTCGAGCTGGACCCTCCTGCGGCCTACAAGCGCGCTCTGACGGAATTGCTCGTGGTCGCGAGAGATCTCATCTCGCACAAGGCGAACTGAGCTAACTTCTTGATGTGAAAAGTAAGTGTTCAGCAGATGACTGCCAGCGACCAATGCGCGCAGGTGGCTTCTGTAAGCTCCACTACGATCGTCTTTACCATTCGCGACCGCTCGAAGGCGAGCGTTACTATCGCTTGTCTGACCATGATTGGCAGGTCGCTGTCAAGCTCGGACAGATCAAGAACGGCGCGAAACGAAGACACATCGAATGGTCGTTGAGTGATGAAGAAGCATCAAGGCTCATCGTCAGCAAGTGTCACTACTGCGGTCTGGTTCCACACCCAGTCGTCCAAGTCAAGACACGGGCTCACTTAAAGGGATTGACGTGCGCCGCAGTTGGATTGAACGGCATCGATCGCATCGACAGCGGACGTCACTACATCCTAGACAACTGCGTCTCGTGTTGTCCGCGGTGTAACGTCGGCAAGGGAGTGATGAGCTTAAAAGAGTTCGAACGTTGGCTGGAGCTGGTATATTCGAGACGAACGGAGTGGAACGATGAGCGACGCCGACGAGATCAAGCCGATCGAGATGCCTCTGAAGCTCAAGTACCGAGTGCGCAAAGCGCCGAATAAAGGCTCCTCCAAGAAGAACAACTCGGGCGGCGTCGGCCGGCGAGCGAAGGCGGAGAAGCGCGCGGTGACGGTCTCGGGCGCGATCTGCCCCGACCAGTACGGCCTCTGGGCTGCCTGGATGAAGAAGAACGGGATCCCGATCCTCGGATGAGCGGGAGCTTCGTCTACGCTCCGTACGTCCCTCTGCAGGTGAGCACCATCTTCAACTTCGGCGGAGAGGACCGAACAGGCCAGTTCTGGGGTAACGACGATCGAGAGGTGCTCGTGACGGACTCTCGCTTGATCCACGCCAACGCCACCGTTCTCCTCTGCCGACGGCGACAACCGCGGCCAGGTGTGGTCGTACGTGTTCGACGGCAAGGGCGGGTTCGAGTACCTGAAGGGCACGACGAAGGGCCTGCTCGCCGGCAAGCCTCTGAAGAAGGCGAAGCTCACGTGGTGGGTCGACGGCAAGGAAGTCGTCGCCAAGTAGCTCGCTTGTGGAGAGGTAGGTGGTACCATCCTACCATGCTCAAGAGAACACTCCTCTCCCTCGCCCTCATCGCCTGCGGCGGCTCAGCCGGGGTCGACATCCTCGAACCCTCGACGCAGGCCACTCCCCTCCCAGACGCTCAACCCTCGCCGCCGTCTAAGGCTTCGCCAGCTCAGCCTGACGCTGGCGAGGACGCCGTGGCCGACGCAGCGTCCGACGCGTCGCTAGCTGACGCCGACACAGAAGCGCAGGCTGACGCAGCACCCGACAGCGACGCCTCGCCTCCCCCGCCGCCTCCTCCGACGTACTACGGCGTCTCCTTCGACCGAGGCAGCCTCGAGCGCGTGGAGGCTCCGTACCAGGCTGGGATGGCAGGGGCAGCAGCTCTGACCGTCGAAGGGTGGTTCCTGCTGCGGCAACCCACGGACGAGGGTCACCTCTTCCAGTTCCACGGCGGCAACTGCTCGTACGCTGGCTCAGCAGGGTACGGCGTGATGCAGGGTCACCTCAACTGCCTCGTCAAGCTGAACGGGGGAGGCGTCACAGCGCAGGTGTTCTCGCAGCAGCTGCTGACGCTCGGCAAGTGGTTCCACGTCGCCTTCGTGCTGAGGAACGGCGTGTGGACGCTCTTCTTGAACGGTCAGACGCAGGGGACAGCCGTCGCGGACTACGGCCCGACCCTGCCTGGCGTCATCCCGTTCGAGGCCCGCAAGTTCAAGGTGGGCGGCACAGGCACCGCAGCGAACGAGACCATCGACGGCGTCGTGGACGAGTTCCGCGCCAGCCTCTCGGCTGACTACGTCGCCGACTTCGTCCCTCCCGCTCACCTCGCCGCGGCTGGCTCGCCCTCGTTGGCCCTCGACGAGGGAGCTGGCCTGGTCGTGGGAGCGGGATCAGGGAGCCTCGTGGGTGGCTCTTCTTGGACGACGGTGGTCCGCTAGTTACGGTGCATGTCCGCCCTACGTCGCGCCATCGTCTGCATCCTCCTGGAAGACCTCGACCCCTTCGGCCCGGCGATGACCTTCCTCAAGAAGGTCGACGCATCAGACTACCACATGGTGCCGATGGACTCTCTCACAGACAACGAAGTCCTCTCGGCGGAGCGTCTCGTGTCGCAGAGGCTGCTCAGACCGATGCCAGCAGACGCGCGCTTCCCTGACCGCTACGTCGTCACCTCCGGCGGCTCCCACGCCCTGCAGACGTTCGTTGGGGACACGTACCACGACGAGAAGAAGCGCAGGCGCCGCACCGGGTCGTACTTCGCTGAGGCCGATGAGCCAGGAGGAAGCCATCGACCAGGTCATGTCGTTCGTCCAGGACAACATGGAGACGCCCGAGGAGATGATGGGCGCCAGCCTGAGGGCTAACCCTGGCCGGTACCCCAAGCCGGAGGAGTTCGATCGTTTTTGAAGAGGTAGTTCGCTTGTCAAGAGAGGAGGGTATAGTGGTCTCCATGATGAACACCACGACCCTCCTCGCCGTCTGCCTCGCCTCCTTCGCCCTCGTCGGCGTCGCCTACGCTGCGCCTGGTCGCGCGACGTCGGTCCAGGACGCGTCCGGCCCGTCTCAGCCTGCCTCGGCCAGCCGCGACGCCATCCCGGCTCCTGAGGCCATCCTCGTGGCGTCGGAGGTCGTGGTCGTCGGCCAAGCTCCGGCCCGCGCTAAGGCTGGCAAGGCCAAGCGCCCGACCACGGAGTGCCACGTCGAGACCCTCGAGCAGGGCTTCGGCGACGTCCGCGTCTGCGTCACGCGCGTCCGCTGAAACGGTTCGCTTCTGAAGAGGGAGAGGTAGGATCTGATCATGGTCAACGCCGCCGACACCATCAAGCTCTCCGTCTCCGAGCCCGTCGTCCGCTTCGTCGTGGTCGACCTCCCGAAGGACGAGGACGAGGACCCGACGCCGCAGCAGGTGAAGGAAGCCAGCCAGACGGTGCGTCGAGCGCTCAACGCCTGGCTCTACGAGCAGGCGTGAGGCCGCGCAGGAGGGTTGCCGACTTCAAGCTGCAGGTCGGCGACTCCATCATCTGGCCCGACGGCGCCATCGTGGTCACCGAGGTCGTCAGCGAGCAGCTGTACCGAACGCGCTGCCTGGTGACCCTCCAGAGGGACTGGCTGCAGCAGCAGGACTGGCTCGACGGGGACTACACCGTCGTGCGCAGTAGCTTCAAGCGTCGGAAGGGTGGCCGAGTGGACTAAGGCACCTCGGTGCTATCGAGGCGGAGGGTCAAGGCCCTCCCGTGGGTTCGAATCCCACCCCTTCCTCTGGTTCACTTGTGGAGAGAGAAGAGTACTATCTGATCATGGCAAACGCGAAGAAGTGGACGAAGAAGGACTACTCGGAGCAGGCGGCGGAGTTCGTCAGCTGCTACGGCAAGGGCTACTGCTGGGACGAGTTCGTCAGCGAGTACTGCCAGCTGTTCGAGGGTCGGCTCCCGTTCGACCCGGACACCCTCATGGCCGCCATCCGCGACGCCGAGAAGGCCGCCGCCTGATGCTCGAGGTCGGCAAGTCCTACCGCGGCGTGTGGGAGAAGAACATGGTCTGCACTGTGCTGCAGGTGGTCCACGGCACCGCCTGGCACGGCCACCCGCCGCCTGCCGCGCACTACCTGGTGCTGTGGCTCACCACGAGCGGCAACCCGGACGCCAACGACGAGGCGGGCAAGCAGGAGTGGCTCGTCGCCAACCAGGCGGAGAACTTCCTGGAACCGTTCGCTTGTGAAGAGGAAGAGGTAGGATGACCTCAATGGACACGCACAGCCCCTTCACCAACGCCGCGCTCTCGTCCTTCCACACCCAGCTGGCCGCGCGCCAGAAGCTGCTGGAGCAGGCCGCGGTCGACGTCGCGACGCTCGCGGCGAACCACGCCCTCGAGAGCTTCGCGTCGACGTTCCTCGAGCGCGAGTCCGACCTGCTCGACGCCGTGCTCGATCGTCTCGTCCAGGGCGACGAGCCCTTCTCCAAGCAGGTGGAGTCGTCCAGCGACCCGCTGGAGTACACCGACCACAACGGCTGCGCCTGGCTGTTCGACGTGCGCAAGCCGCACCTGGGGTGGGTGTGAAGCGACCCGTGCTGCAGCCGACGCCGCAGCCTGGCCAGCTGTACGAGTGGGACGGCGGAGACGGCGACCAGAGGTTCCTCATCCTGAGCGTCGACGGCAAGCACCGTGAGATCTGGATGTGCCAGGCCATCGACCTGCAGAAGGGCGTGGAGACCCGACTAGGCATTCGCAAGCGCGACCGCTACAACGGCTGGCACCAGGTGCTGCTCGAGGATCACCTGTTCTAGTTCGCTTCTCTCTGTCACGAGGTAGAGTGTCGACATGGCAAAGATGACAGACTGCTTCCTGTACCGCGACCTCGAAGTGGAGACCGCTGGCGAGGACGAACTGCTCGCCTCCGACCGTGGCTTCACGCGCTACAACCTCGACGGACGTTGTCTGGTCAACCAGAGGACCGGCGAGGTCCACACCATCCCGGCTCTCGCTGCCAGCCGACCCGACTGGTACTTCGGCACCGGGCGAGGTGGCTTCGCCTCGACGTGCCCCAAGGTCAGCATGGTCCAGCTGATCGAAGCGTGCGTGGCGGTCAACCCTGGCCTCATGTCAGCTGACATCGAGGAGCTGTGTCGCAACGGCCACCCCCTCGCCAAGTTCCCCTCCAACGCCGTCTTCACAGCCTGCTTGGCGAGCCAGGCGAAGGTGCGTAAGTGGAAGGATGGCAAGGAGGTGCTTGGCCTCCAAGCCGAACGAGGGTACATCACGGATATGACGTACACGCGTTGATCTGGTTCGCTTGTCAAGAGGACAGGGTACCATAGGATCATGAACGTCACCAAGCAGATGCTCGCCTCCCTCGGGACCGACCGCGCTGGCTTCGACGCCATGACGGACCGCATCGTCGCCCTGCTCCAGCGCTCGGACGAGGCCGTCGAGCAGGCCATCGTGCGCGTCTACGACCGCCAGACGCAGGACGAGAAGCGGGTGGAGGCCACGACCCACCTCAACGGCATCGGCTTCCAGGCGTGCGACGCTCGACGCGGGACCTACTGGGCGCGCCTCATCCTCGGCGGCCGGCACCTGTTCGCGGACCGCATGCCGAAGGCCCGGCGCATGGCCATCAAGTACCGCGCGCAGCTGACGGTGCTCGCCTTCGAGAAGCAGGCGAAGGCGGAGCGCGAGCGCCAGGCTCGCCTCGACCGCATGTCCTGCCCGACGACGTTCGACCCAGAGGACGCCGAGCGCGAGATGCACGAGATGGAGCGTCGGGCCGACCGCGCGCAGTCTCAGCGCGAAGAGGCGGCCAAGGCGGCCTGGAAGGCTCGGGTGGAGCGGTGATGGGCGAGGAAGCCAAGAGGTACCGCGAGAGCCGGCCGACCGTCGAGGTTGGTCAGCTGTGGCGCGACTGGATCAACGGCGGGCAGGTCACCGTCGACTGCGTCGTGGTCGCTGTCGGGGAGCTGGACGTGGTGCTCGGCGTGCTGTCCTTCGAGGGCCACCCGTTCAGCGTCGACCGCGACGTGGCGCCCGGGGCGACCATCGTGCGCAACAAGAACTTCGTCTCTTCTTACTGGCGCTTGGTGGCTTGAATGAGCGATCCCAAGAAGCCCGAGACCGAGCTGGAGCGCCTCAAGAGGGAGCGCGACGAGTGGCACGACGCCTGGGTCGAGCAGCGGCTCGCGACAGGTCGGGCCTACTGGCAGGGCTACGAGCAGGCGCAGAGGGTCATGAGACGGCTCTTGGATGACTTCCCTTACACCAAGAAGGCTTGACTTAGTTCGCTTCTCTTCTAACCAGGGTAGGATGGTCTCATGTCCAAGAGCTACGTCGCCATCGTGAAGGACCCGTTCGCCCGCCTCGAGGAGGCCTGCGTGTTCACCGGCTCCACCCTCGAGGAGGTCCTCGCCGACCTGGTCGAGATGGACTGGGTCACGCCGGACCAGGTGACCGAGCTGCAGTTCAAGGACGGGACCTGTGTGGTGCCCGTGGACGGCGGCGTGAACGTCGTGGTCTTCGAGCCGTGAGCTGGGATCCCCAGGTCGGAGAGACCTGGCGCGTCCAAGCGTTCGACGGCAAGGGGACGCGCAGGACTTACCTGCTGTTGCAGGATCAGGGGCAGGACAGCAACTACTTCCACTTCGTCGGCCTCGACCTCGAGCTCGGCGGCACCTGGCGCGTCAGCATCCTCAACGCCCCGACGTACGCTTGGGAGCGCTTGGCTTAGTTCGCTTCTCTCACCAACGCTGTAGAGTGTACCCATGGTCAACGAGTTCGCGAGCATGATCGGCGCCACGGTGGTCAAGGTCACGGGCCACGAGCAGGGCTCGGACAGCATGACGTTCCACGCCGACGACGGGCGCAGGTTCACGTTCTACCACTCGCAGGACTGCTGCGAGAGCGTGAGCATCGAGGACGTGTGCGGCGACGTCGAGGACCTGGTCGGCTCGCCGATCCTGCTCGCCGAGGAGGTGTCGAGCAGCGCTCGCGAGGCTCGCCTCGACCGGCTGTCGAGCAACCACACCTTCGACTCGAAGGACCTGGTCGCCGAGGCCGAGGTGCAGAAGCTGTGCGAGGTGCACGCCCACGTGTTCGACACGGCGGAACTCGAGAAGGACCTGGGCGAGTCGTTCACCTGGACGTTCTACCGCTTCGCCACGGCGAAGGGCCACGTAACGGTGCGCTGGCTCGGGGTGAGCAACGGCTACTACAGCGAAAGCGTGAGCTACAGCGAGGAGCCGGCGTCGTGAAGGACCGCACCAGCGAGGTGTGGAGCGACGACGGCGTCATCTTCGTGGTGGTCGGGCTGCCCATGTTCTGTGAGATGCAGCACCCGGTGGTGGTGATCCACGTCGCCGACTACCGCCCGTGGTTCCCCGTCGGGGAGCAGATCACCTGGCCGGAGCGGGTCACCCACCCCTGGGAGTCCCTATACTCCTTCAAGAGGATCGCGTGATGACCCTCGACGAGGCCTTCGAGCTGCGGGAGGGTGACACGCTCAGCGACGAGTGGCGCGACTCGAGGCTGCTCGTGCTCGGCCCTCCGTACGCGGACTTCGGCAGCGGGCACGTGCACTCCCAGTGGCGCCTCCCGGTGCTCAACCTCGAGTCGGGCAAGCAGGAGTACTGGCCCAACGGCCGCTTCGAGGAGCTGACCCGATGCTGACGGTCCAGCCCGGCGACAGCTTCCGCTTCTACTCGAAGGAGGGCGAGCTGAGGCTCGTGCTGCTCGTCCTCGAGGCTGACCAGCTCGCGGACCTCGAGCGCACTTGCTCTCGAGTGCTCGTGCTCGACGCCACCGAGCTGGCTGGGGAGTTCAGAGCTGGCGTCGGGGAGACCACGACGTGGACGTTCGACCCGCGCGACCCCGAGTGGAAGCAGCTGCGGAGGGTGTTGTGAAGCTCTGGGAGCTCGACCCAAGCCTCCCCATCGAGGACCGCGCGGGCCAGGCCTGGCGCAGCGGGACCTCCGACGCGGCGATCGTCGTGGTCGTGGGCAAGCTCGTCCCAGACTGGGGTCCGGGCTACGAGAGCGGCGTGCACAGCTGCGTGTACCTGTCAGCTGGGACGCTGTGCTACCTCACCGAGGCGGAGCTGACGACCCACTGGGAGAGGCTGTCGTGAGGCGCTTCGAGGACAGGTCCGGCCAGGTGTGGATGCTCCCGCTGTCGGAGGCGCACGACGACCAGCTGCTCGTCCCCTGCCTCGTGCTGTGGAGCGAGGTCGTGCTGCTGCAGCCGAAGATGAGCGAGTACAGGGTCGAGAAGAGGGTGCCGACCCCGGTGCTCGAGGTGCTCAACCTGCTGACAGGGGAGCTCGACCGCTGGTACGAGCACAAGCCGCTCGAGCAGGAGTACGAGTGCTGGATGGTGACGCCGTGAAGGAGCACGAGCTGCGCGAGCTGGCCCGCACGATGCGACTCGAGCCTGGCGCAGTGCTGCAGCTGGTCGACCACGAGGGCGACCGACGACCCTGGACCTTCCTGCTGCTCGACCTGGGCTTCGAGAGCGGGCGAGCCCAGCTCCTGCGCCTCGACGACTGCTCCGAGGGCTCGCGCCGCTGCGGCACCCTCTCGCTCGAGGACCTCGAGGACCTGCTGGACGACCTGTCCTCGAGCAAGGCCGGCATCCACTGGACGAGGGTGGCGTGAGGCTCGTCCCAGCGCACGAGATGCTCGAGGGCCGCGTGTACAGGCCGCACAGCTGGGGCCGAGGCGACCTGCTGCTCGTCACCAGGGTCGAGCCGCTCGAGCCCGCGCTGCGCATGTGCAAGGCGCACGACGGGCGCGACGCCTGCTACTCGAGCGCTCCAGCCGTGAGCGTGCGCTTCGTGTGGCTGGCCTCCGACGACGAGGACGTCGCCAGGCTGTACCTCGGCCACGAGCACAGGTTCACGGCCCGCAGCGAGCACCCGAGGATGTACGAGGAGCTGTGAGAGGCTGTAGGCGGTGGAGATCGCTCTAGATCGGCCTACGGGGCCCCAGCTCAAGGGGCCCGGGGGGCCCGGGGCTTCCAGAGGGGGCCCTTTTGGGCCCCGGAAGAGGGGTGCTTAGGTTTCAAAGTTTTTCTCCCCGGAAATTCTGGGTTCAAAAGTCAACTGGGCGCCACCCGATCCAGCCCACGATCCGGCCGTA
>FKKE01006619.1_pt1 | contig 10664 bp, 15 predicted proteins | sample 1106331 | NCBI WGS metagenome assembly FKKE01 (sample SAMEA3931202, study PRJEB13176) | freshwater metagenome | biome: Drinking water system; feature: drinking water; material: freshwater | place: China | collected 2013-02-06 | reverse complement strand
ACAGTTCCCACCACGAGCCAAATAGAGCCCTTTATTAGATTACTTTAATTCGATATTATGTAACGTGTGGCAACAATAAACCCTTGGGTTAACTTCAATGGTAATGCAGAAGAAGCATTTACGTTTTATAAATCAGTATTTGGTGGAGAGTTTGCGAAGGTGGTGCGCTTCAAAGACATTGCGAGCACTGAATTCCCAGTGCCAGAAAAAGAAGAAAATAAAATAATGCACATCGCCTTACCTATCGGTACGGGTGCTATGTTGATAGCCAATGATGTTCCGGAGCTTCTGGGACGAGTAAACGAGCGTGAAAATAGAAGCAAGATTTTAGTAAGTACGAAAAGCAGGGAAGAGGCAGACAGATTATTTACTGGTCTTTCGGCTGGCGGAGAAGTGGAAGGACCTATGGGTGATGGCCCTTATGGGTCATATATGGGTATGTTTAGAGATAAATACGGCATTGAATGGATAATAGAATTTTCTCCTGACAAATAAAATGAGCAAACTAATTACATGCATCTGGTTTGTGAATAACGATGGAGAAGAGGCGGTAAATTACTACATAGACACTTTTAAATCGGCCCCCGGTAATCATGAAGCGAAACTTGGAGATATTACAAAAGCCCCTAAAGCATCTGAAGAAGTTTCGGGTAGACCCGAAGGCTCTATTTTAACAGTTGAATGCGAACTTGACGGAATTAGCTTTATGGCTCTTAATGGTGGCCCTCTTGACCAGTTCAAACTTAACGGCGCAACTTCATATATCGTTGAGTGCGAGACACAAGAAGAAATTGATTTCTTCTGGGAGGCTCTTTCAGCAGTTCCTGAAGCTGAACAGTGCGGGTGGTGTACAGACAAATTCGGTATCACATGGCAAATAGTCCCACGGATTTTAGATGAAATGATGAGAGAGAGCCCCCAAAAAGCTGAGGCGGTAACCGCTGCTTTTATGCCAATGAAGAAAATAGACCTTGAGACAATTAAAAAAGCTGGCGAGTAAGTCTTCTCCACTTAGCTTCAAAAGTTCTAAAATAGTCCCATGGAGCCGAGCTAATTACTCAGGCTTCAATCCCGCTATTCTTTTTGGATGGCCCGTATCTTTATATAATTAACTTATGTTAAATACTTTCAAAAAACCCTCTTTAGTTTTATCTCTAGTTGTCGGTTTCGTTTTTCTTATTCCCTTTATAGTTCTGGAACTTATAAATGTAGTATGGAAGTTTAACTTGGCTTTTCCTTTTGTGCTTTTTACCTTTATGTGGATTCACCAAGCACTTTTTATATTTGTACTTATATCAATGTTTAAGAAACAAAAATCAAATGCAACGATTTTGCTAATTAAGGTTATGGTTCTGGTGATCCTTGCATATACATGGGCAAGTACTGTTTCAGATCAGTGGCCCTGTTTTATGGGTATTCCTAATTGTGACTAAAGATAAAAATCAGTTGCTGAGTAATACTTTGTTAAAATGAGTCTATGGCTATAAAAAATGTTTCAGGAGGTGTGGTACATAAAGTTCCTGCGGATTTACAAGAGTACTTAATTTTAGACCCCAAAGCTTTAGTGCTTTGGGAAAGTCTTACACCTCTTGCGCGCAACGAGTGGATTTGTTGGGTTACCTTTGTCAAAAAAGCCGAGACCAGAAACGATCATATTCGAAGAACAATTAGCGAACTCAAAGATGGTATGCGTAGGCCATGTTGCTGGCTGGGCTGTGTTCATCGCACCGATAAGCCCACAAGCCCCGCAGTACAAGCGATGCTTAATAAGCGCCGGAAAAAAATCCGCCGCACAAGCCCTTAGTTGGTAAAATTTTTCCATGGGTACAAAAACTATTTTAACGCGCGTTAAAAGACTTCACCTTTTGTTTCACCAGGGAAAGATTCCAAAGCTTTCCCAGCACGAAGTCAATCCCAGATTAGCAAAGGGGAGTAGAGAAAATTACCTTTACTTTACACTTCCACCCTGCATAAATTTTCAAAGAAGCTCTCCCGCAATGTGGGTGGGTGCTCTTGAAACTTTTGAAGATCCAAAAACTAATTATCTTTTTTATCCCGAGAGAGTTATAAAAGTTAAACGTGCGAAGGTCAAGCGAGATTTACTGAAGCACCGCCTTGGTTTACAGCCAAATAAACACACTGACATCTGGATAGCTATCTCAAGAGCCCTAAGCAGGTTTTTTACAAGTGACCCCAGAAAACTTTTAGCCCAAAACAGCTGGGATGTTGTAAAAATTCAAAAAGTTCTGCAAGTTGACAAGAAAAAACACTTTCCTTATCTAAGCGGACCAAAAATGGCTAATTACTGGCTTTATATTTTGGCACACTACACGGATGCAAAATTTATAAACAGCCAGGAAATATCCATTATTCCCGACACTCACGTTTTGCAGGCAACTGTTAAGTTGGGCCTATCAAGCTCTTTGCCTAACCCCATAGCAGCGGCTGAGATTTGGAAGAAATTACTTGCTGGAAGTGGCCTAACGCCAGTTGAACTGCACCCAGTTTTGTGGAATTGGAGTAGGAATGACTTTAATCCAAAAGTTTGAATGTAGAAATCTTTAGAATGCGTCTTTGTACTTTGGTGGTGAACTCTTTTGCTGGTCGCACTTTTTGTTTAAGTAATTCTTTACCTATATCGCCAACCTGCTTATAAAGGTCAACCCACATGCCTCCATACCATTGCCTTGTTGACTTCTGGGGTTTAAGTAGGTGGGTAACGCCGGATAGTTTAACCAGGCCGACGTTCTTGTTTCTAAATGCATCATTAAGATAAACTTCCAAGCCATAACCAATACTTTCAATATCTTTCAAAAGAGGCAGAAGGTCCTTTTTGTAAAATGCCCGTTGGCCTGTTAGTGCATCAAAATCTTTTTTGAAAGGGCTAAAAGTGGCAATTGAAACTGCGGTGTTAACTAGTTCTGGGGCATTGGTGGACGCAAGAATGCAATCGTATTTTTTGTTAACTAGGCCCCGAACGATATTTACCAAGTCTTTCTTTTTTAAACCAACTAGGTCGGCGTCAAGAAAAACAACAATTTCACCCCTGGATCTTTTTACTGCTTCTGCAATTGCGCCTGCCTTACCTTTATTTTTTGGAAGATTGATAATTTTTATTTTATTCCCAAAGCCCTTGAGTATTTTTAAAGTTTTATCGGTCGAACCGTCGTTCACGCAAATAACTTCAGAAAACACTTTGCTTTTTAAAACCACATTAACAACCTTGGCAACGGTTCGCTCCTCATTATATGCGGGGATAATTGCAGACAGCATGAGTGGGTTTTTCGGTGTTTTATACATAGATAAATTAGCCAATTACCCCACTTGCATAGTAGAAGTAGTAAAGTGTTTGGCCGTCTTTTTGTATAGTTTCTCCACCGTCAAACTGGTCGGCGTTGCCTGAGCCCTCGTTTTTGTAGGTATAGCCATTAACTTGGTAGCTAACCTTGTGCCATAAACGCACCCTGTCCCATTTAGTAATTAAGGCTTTTCTTAATACACTATCCACTTCTTCCTCGGTCATTTTTTCGAAATTGCCGTAGTAGGACATCGACCAAATGGGTTGACCATTCAAATAGATGGTCTCAAGTCCAACAAATCTGCCTTTCCCAATATTGTAAATATCGCGGTAAAGAAGCTTGCCACTTTTATATTCATATTGCCTCGAGCCGGCTAGTAGTGGTTTAACTTGACCTTTATTGCCCGCATACGTTTGGGCCCTGGCTTTTAACAAGAAATCAATAAATGCTAGTTTTTTTAGCATTGCTTATTTTATCACCAAATATGTTGCCTTTTTCTGGTATTTTTTGACTTATTATTGGGTGTTACCATGGGTAAGGTATGACTGAAACACCGGCATTTTCTACTAAAGAACGGATTTGGAAAAAGGACGCCATTGATCTTATAGGCCAACTAAAGTTTAGTGGCCATGTTAGTGATGCCAAAGGGGTTGTCAAAGCTGTCGGTTACGATGATGGCAGGGTTCGAAAAGAGTTGGAAAAATTAACCAGCTCTGCACCTCAGAGGTATTTTCCGTTTGTCGAGTCATTAAAAGCCGCTATTGGTGAAAACGACAACGAAGTTAAAGAAAATTTTGACCAATTCTTAACGAGTCATCCGGAGATGAATGAAACAAGGGCAAGAAGATTGGAATTGGAAAAAAGGGTTATAAAAGATGGCACACCCACTCAGGAGCAATCCAGGGAGGTAAAAAACTTGTTTGTGAGTGGCAATTTTTTAGAGCACAGCAGTTCAGTTCGGGGCGCTATTGCCATAGCAGGGGACCCAGATGTAGCCATTAAATCACCCGAAGAGATACGCAAGGTAAGTCCAGAGTTTAAAGGCCAAGGAGGTGTTTGGGGTATCTCTTTTGGCTTCAATGGTGTAGATGCTATGCCTGGCACTTGGCGGCATATGGTTATTTTTGTTACGTCTCCTGAGGCTGCTATGGTAGACGGCAAAAAGTCTATTGTGCCTTACCGTGCAAATCCTAAAGAACTGCAGATGGTGGGTGCTGGTTACGATCGCGACCTTGCAATATATGCTGAAGCAACCTTCGATTTTTTGGAAATTAGGAATTCGCTTGATAGAGACGGTGTTAAAGACGATTTTTCTGAACTTGAAAAGCCTATTGTCTATGAAAAAGGCAAATCTCCTATTGAACTGGATTTGACGCGGTTAAAAGAAGGTGCACTAACCCCCGATGAAGTTGCCAGTAGATACCAAGTAGTAGAAGGTCAACTAGTGGTTAATCCTGATGTTAACGAACAAGAGTTATCTCTTGGACTTGTCTTTGCCGACTTTCTTTTGAAACACACACCCGAGGGTAGATCCTTGGGTAAAGATTTGGTTGAGACAACCCCCCAGGAACTTTTAGAAGTTTATCGAAAAACCACTTACAAAATTAAAGAAATTGAAGACCAGGTAGCAAAAGCTTCCGAGACATTAAAAAGCTCTATGGCGGTTTCTTTGGGTGTGGAAAAGACGGTTATGTTCGTTCCCGAAGAAGATGTTGATAAGTGGTTGGATGTTTTCGCACGAGTTGATAAGGCACCGGCCGCTTTTGTGACTTTTACACCCCCCGATGTACCAAAGGTCCCCAATTGGACTTTTCCAGAGGGCCATAAAGCTAAAGCGGAGAGTTCCATAACAAGTCTTCTTAAAAATAGCGGTGTGCCAGCTCCTAGCATAAGTTATGCAAGCGTGTTGGGTAAAGACATGGACCGGAAGGATATTATTCATGAAAATATGGGGACCGGTTATCTTAAATGGGGAGTTGTTGCTGGTGCTAAGGAGCTTGTTTTAAGTGCTGGCAAACTAAAACTGCAAACGTACGACGGCGAACTTATTCAAACTACTTAATAAGGGTCAAGTTGCCATTTATGACAACTGGTTTAACCGCTTCAATTTCTGTTTTGTACAGATCAATCTCAGGAATGGGGTTAAGGAGAAAAATCTTTTGCTTTAAAATGTGAGCAAAGCCCATTTCCATAAGGGTGGCGCCGCCAATATAATTGGCAATACCTTTTTTAGTGTAGTTAGCAACCAAAATGGCATCAGCGCCTTGCATAAGTTCCCAAAATTCCCTAATAGTGTCCATGCTGTGCTTTTGGTGGATTTTTACTGCCTCTTTATCTGCGTCGGATTTACCAAGAAAACTGGCTGCCAAATTTGTTAAAAAAGCATCGTGTCCCAGCTCTAGCAACCTTTTTTTGAGATCAAGCATCGCCTCAGTGAATTGCATACTGCCAACAACACCTATTTTCATATAGCTATTTTACCAAAAATGATAATTTTGAGGGTCGGTGGAGGCAATGAGGGCATCCATTTTATCGCGGGAGTTATTTTTCTTGATTATTTGGGTGGTTGAGGTTATGTAATCTTCTTTAATACTTAACGTTTTTACACCAGCAAGGCCCATGATGAACTTAACTTGTGGTAAATAACCATCATGCTCGCTTATTACGCGGTAGGCAATTTGCGCTTTATCACTATTTGCAAAAAAGTCGCTATCCATTTTGTAGAGGAAACACATAAGTTGCCAAGCAGTATTGTTCCAGAGGGTACTATCAATACCTATTTTTTTATAAATACTTTCGGGTTCGGATGATAAAAACCCCTTTGAGGCAAAAGAGGCCTGCATGGCAAAAAGGTGCGCAGGGCTAATCATTTTGTAATACTTTTTCAGCACCTTTCTTATTTGGTGTGCCTCTTTAGTTGTTAGGCCTTTTTTAATTTCAGTTTTTTCGAGTTTACTTAGGGCAGTAGACAAATCAAAAGGCGGTGTATTTGTTAGCACATCTTGAGCATCTAGTGGGCTGGGAATGGGCATAATTAAGTCAACATATGGCAAGTTTGCCAAAGAAACTGCCCGTTTAACTTCATTTACAACAGGCCTCAAATATACTTCTTTGCCGCCTTGGCTAATGTGCTTTTTTATCTTCATAATTCTTGTAAGGCTGTCGTTATCAAATGGTACGACCACAAAAACATCCTCTCTTTTGAGCTTCAACCTGGTAGTAAATTTTTTAATAGCTTGGTCAAACCAAACAAGGTGCCCGGAGTGAAGTAGGTCGTAAGTCCCAGGCATAAAAAGAAGCTTCTTACCAGTTACCAAGGCGTGCCTCACACGTATCTTGGCGTCCAGGTAGTTAAGTGCAATTTTGTGGCCCACTTCGTGGGAGTTTTTATCAATAATTACTAGGCCAAATTCATTTGTACGTACTTTAGCTGGAGCGATAGTTTTTCTAACGTGTGCTGGGTGTTTCATCCTGTAGTCTCCTCTTCTTATTAATACTTAAGCCGGTGCTTGTCAAGTTTGCCTAGAGTATTTTTTCGCACTTTTTACATATTTTACAAGGACCCACCTCAACAGTCGATCCTTTATCAGTGCACGCCGGATTGACGCATTCCCCAGGGTGATATGCCCAACCTGTAATGCGAAAGTTGCCAAATGTGTCTATTGTAAACCCGCCGGAGGAGAACTCATATGAGGAAGACAAATTAAGAAGTTGGGTATTGAAAAGTCCGGGGCATGCTAGGGGATTTAATTTCCAGCCCATAGATTGCATTGCTTTTTCGCCCCAGGCACCTATGACAATGATTTCTCGATTGGTGGCTGCGTTTGATAAACGCGCAGCCATTTCTGCTGCTACCCAAGCTGCATCACGCTCGGCTTTTGCTTTTATTTTCCACGGTGTGCCTTTAAAAATTTCTGTCCAAGCATTGCTATCAAGCGGCGCAACTTGGTTTAAAAAAAGCCAGGGACTGGTGTTGGTGGGAATACTTACTGCTATTGCCAGCTCTCTTAAATCTTCTGAGAACTGGGGTTTAAAGGGTTGGTTACTCCACTCCGATAGCCTAAAGGCGTGGTTTAAAAGACCCTCTGGTGTTAAATTGCTGGGGATGCCATAAAACTCAATGGTATTGCCAACGCGCAGGCCGACATTAATACGCGCCTCTTTGTAATCGTATGGGCCTCCACTGGGGCTTTCTTGAATGACAAGAGTGCCATTTTCACCAGCTGCAAGGAGGTTGTAGAAGTTTTTTGCACCCTCCGTTTCTCTTCTGGCAAATTCGTTTTTAGTGCTAAATTCCTCAATAACGCCCCCGCCTGTTTTTGGGTCAATTACTCTTCCGTCTACAATTTCAAGTCTGCGGGGGTTTATGCGCATATGAAGTGGCATGTCGCCAGCTTCAATTACTATGCCCGCAAGGTCTTCACCAATGGTGGTTGCTCGTTTTTTTTCGGGGAGACTTATATAAAGACTATTGTCAAAAACACTTAGACGATTGGGAGATATTTCTTTTAGCATGGTTCCTGCGACGGGAAAACGGGTCTATTACCCTTCAAGATTGCTAGTTTTCTGACTATTACAGTTGCGGCACAGTTTGGGAGTTACACCCAATTCCTTCCTGGAGTTTTTTACTCCCGGCCATACTCATTTACTGAACATGGAACACAATCTCGCTTCTTATTAACTAACAACATTATGCAAATTTTAAATCCGAGTCAATATGTTTTTTTGCCACCTTCATGCTAATATCTAGGTGATGTCCAAAATGCCAATACACGAGCGTGCGGGTTATCTTTCTGATATGGTTTTTTCGGCGAGTGATGGCATTGTTACCACTTTTGCGGTAGTAGCGGGAAGTGCAGGTGCTTCGTTTGGCCCACAAGTTGTTCTGATATTGGGTTTTGCTAATCTTTTGGCCGACGGCTTTTCAATGGCGTCGGGCAACTATTTAGGTAAAGAAAGCGAAATTGAGTTTGAAGAGGCGAAAGGTAAAGATGCCAAAAGTGAGGGAGCACCTCTTCGTCACGGTATAGTCACTTTTATCACCTATAACCTTGCTGGTCTTGTGCCTTTATTGCCATTTATTTTTAATATGCAAGACCCATTCGCGGTTTCAACAGCCTTCGTTGGTATAGAACTTTTTGCCATTGGTATAATTAGGGGACTTTTCACAAAACGCAAAATTCTTAAAAGTGGTATGGAAACTTTTCTAGTTGGTGGTTTTGCAGCTTTAGTTGCTTACTACGTTGGCTTTATACTGGAGAAAGTTATTGGAGGCTAGCGGAAAAAAAGCGTTAATTATGCGGGTATTATTTAGCTATAAATCCTGGACAGCCGTAAAGGTAAAATTTTTTGCATCTTTGGTTATTTTCTTGGTTGGGCTTGTACTGCCGGTCCAGGCAGGCGCTTCCCTTATTGCTGTTGATAAGGACGGCAAAATTGTCGTAAAAGTGCTTTCAGCTCAAACCACTGATATGCTTTTGCAAGACAACTTAGCAAACACTAAAGTGGCTGTTACACAAGTTGCTGGGTTAAATTTAACCGATCCTGGCATAGGTTTGACCAAGTCGGATGTTGGTACAACTATGCAGGTACTATCAGAAGGCAGTTTGCGCGAACTAGATGTCACCAACGTTTCTGATGACTTAGTGGAAATTGAAGAGCGGCCAAACATGGCAAAAATCGCTATTTACCAAGACAACGGCAGTTTTAGTTTAAAGCAAGGCAGTTTTGTTGCCATAGCAGACTTGCCAATTGAAATAGATGCTAAAAAAGCCAAAATGTCTTTTGACACCAATCGTGGTAAGGAATACGTTGGTGCTTTTCCTCTGGAGGCGGTTGAAAGTGCGCTGCGAAGTGGGTTTATCTCGCGTATTACCGATGACAAGTTACCAATAATTGATAATGGCAATAATTTGGTCTACAAAATTAAAGGGGAAAGGGATATTAATATACTAAACTTAACAAGTGTAAAAATACCACTGGAACTGTCGGTTTCTTTGGCCAACGGGCGTGTAACTGCAGTTAACTCGGAAATGCCCTTATATAACATATTGAAAGTTTTCCTAATTTAGAAGTGAAAGTAGTAATTTATTCAACAACAACCTGTCCTTACTGCAAAATGCTTAAGGATTATCTGGCACAAAAAGGTGTAGCCTTTACTGAACGCTTGGTTGATCAAGACGACGAAGCCCTTAATGCCATGTCTCAGGAATCGGGTGGTTTTATGGGTGTGCCTTTTAGCGTTTTTTTGAAAGCAGGTGGAGCAAAAGAAACCGTCATTGGTTTTGATAAAAATAGGATAGACACCATTCTTTCTTCGGAGTAGCTTAGTTTAATGATTTTTATTAACTTTAAGACTTATAAACAAGGGACGGGGGCAGAAGCGCTACTTTTGGAAAAAATATTAGAAGAAGCGTCGATATTAAGTGGTGTCAAAATAGTTCCCGTTGTCCAGGCGGCAGATATTAGAGAAGCTGTGCAAAACTCTAAACTTGAAGTGTGGACACAACATGTTGACCCTGTCGAGTTTGGTGCCCATACTGGTTATACAATTCCCGAAGCAGTGTCGGGAGATGGTGCTAGAGGCACATTTTTAAATCATTCTGAGCATAAGTTTTTGAAGTTTGATGAATTGGCCCTTGCCCATAAACGTGCAAAAGAAGCGCATTTGGAAACGCTTATTTTTGCCTCCGACATTAAAGAACTTGAAAGTGTTGTGATATTAAATCCCGACTACATAGCTTATGAACCCCCTGAACTTGTGGGTAGTCAGACAGAGTCAGTGGCAACCGCTAAGCCTGAAATTATTTTTCAAGCCTCAGAAGTTGCTAAGAGAAACGGCAAGAAGCTAATTGTTGGTGCTGGTATTAAGTCTAAAGAAGATATAAAACGAAGTCTTGAATTGGGGGCAGCCGGCTTTGCTATTGCTAGTAGTATAGTTACCTCGAATGATCCCAAGGCAGAACTTCTGGGACTACTTGAAGGTTATCACAAATGAAAATTTATTTAGGTGCAGACCATCGCGGCTACGAATTAAAAGAGAAGATGTTTACCTTCTTGACAACCAAAGGTTATGAGGTTGAAGACTTTGGTGCATATGAATACAAAAAAAGAGATGACTATACTTTGTATGCCGAAAAGGTGGCTTCGGTTGTTCGAAAAAGCGGTTCATCTTATGGTATTCTTTTTTGCGGCAGTGGTGTGGGAGTAGATATTGTTGCCAACAAATTTGATGGAATTCGTGCGTCTATCGGCCAAAGCATTGATCAAGTTAGAGCAGGTAGAAGCGACGACAATATGAATGTTTTAGTTGTTGCGTCAGATTATGTAGATGAGGAAACCACTAAAGAAATGATACTGACCTTT
>FKKE01009058.1_pt1 | contig 10668 bp, 11 predicted proteins | sample 1106331 | NCBI WGS metagenome assembly FKKE01 (sample SAMEA3931202, study PRJEB13176) | freshwater metagenome | biome: Drinking water system; feature: drinking water; material: freshwater | place: China | collected 2013-02-06 | reverse complement strand
CGCCAGAGCCTCCTCTGATCTCAATACCGGGTTCGGTACGGAGCTGGACCTCTGCAATCAGCTCGGCGCCATGCGTGCAATCAGGATCGTCGCCGGCATCCTTGATGACGCCGCAGATCATACGATTAGCGACGCGCTCGCAACGGACGAGCGCGAACGTGACACGCGATCGATTCGGCAAGGTCGTTTCAATTTCAGACAGCATGACACCCTTCACCAGACAGCGCGTCGCGGCCTTGGCTGCCGCTGCCGCACAAGCTCCGGTGGTAAACCCGGTGCGCAGCCCTTTTCGATTTTTTGGCGGCACGTTCTTGTCCATCGGTCATGTGTCCGTGCACCCCGTCAGGTATCCGAAACGCTCACGCACCTTCGCAGCACGTTCAGAGCTGTAGGTCTCTGCTCGCGCCTGGTTCGTATGACGGAACGTCACACGACAGCGCACGTCGCCGTTGAAACCTACCAGCTCAAGCGCCGCGTTCCCCTCCTCCTGCTGCCGATACCGAAGCCGGCATCCCGCTTCAACCTTGAGGTGCACATGGGTCTGTCCTTCTTCGCCGAGCGTGACCCATTCAGCCCCCTGCCGTACGGTCAAGAGATCATGAACCTCGGCAATCGCCCCAGCCGAACGGACAATGACGCTTGTCTCTCCGTATGCCAGCGCGGTTTCCAGCGCCGTGAGGATCTCGTCCCGCCCGGTCATCCGGACTTCTTCGGCATATTGAAGAAGGATTCGACACGGTCCTTGCTGACAGGCACGCCGGCACGCACGAGATCCTCCACCAGAGTCACGTTCACCGCCCCATCGCCGGACACAAAGGCTCGCGTGAGCGCAGGGCCGGACAGGATCGGTCGCAGCGCGGCCTGGACCGCAGGCAGGCGATCATCGTGATCGACCGGCGGAATCGTTCCGATCCTCACCTCACGGCATCTGTCGGGAATCAGCCCCCGAACGAACGGTTCGGGAAGGAAGTATTCGACCGACGGTCGCAACCAGATGAAGATCGTCTCGGCAAGCAGCGGGAAGAACCGCACCGATCGGATCAACCCCAGGGCCGCCGTCACGCCTGTATCCGTCGAGAAAACCAGCGTGGGCCCCGGCGTCTCGTCCCGCAGGTAGAACTGTCCCCATGGCCCGCTGAACGAGACCGTCGCCCCCACGTCAAGCCCATGGATATACTCAGAGCCGGGCCCGTTCGGAATACGCTGCACGGCCAATTGCACATGCCTCTGGGTCTCATCGCTGCTGATCAACGAATAGGCCCGCTTGATGGCCTTCCCGTTCAAGGCGACAAGCCCGCTGTCGATGATCATGTACTGACCTCCGAGAAACCCCAATGGCTCCGATAGCTCCAACTCAAGGAGTCGCACATGATCGCCGACGGTTCGCGCGGAAACGACGTCGCCTGTTTTTGCAACCGCCATGACTATTCCGCCGGATAGATCTCGTGCACGAAATCATGCATTTCATCGAGGTCGCGATAGAAGGTCGTCCATCCCTCGATGAGATGGCGCAGATCGAGATCCACTTTTTTGGTGAGGACGACCAGTGTCCGCAAATAGGGCAATTTGGGATCGTCGGCCTTGGTGCCTGACACCCGCTCGTCGAGCCGTGCGAGCGCGCTTTCATAGAAGGCCTTCAGCTCCGCGAGGTCTTTCGCGCCGCACAGCGAACGAATGGGCCCCGGTTGATCCGCGGCGGGGCCCAGCTCGGCCAGCTCATGTTGACGCTCGGCTTCGTCGGTGACGCCCAGAACTTCCATTAAACCGAGACGCAGTGCCGCGAGTTCATGACAGGCCATGACGATTCCTCCTCCTACTGCATGATGTTGTCGATCAGACGACCGACGAGCCGGTCGGCCAGCAGATGCTCGTCGACTAATTCCTGCGCGTCCGCTGGTGTGACGCCGCGATACCAAATACCGTCCGGATAGACGGCGACCGTCGGTCCTTCGCCGCAGCGCCCCATGCAGAGCGTCCGGGTCACTTTGATGTCGGCGTGCCGACCTTCTTCTTTGATGAGTCGCCGCAGCTCGGCGAGGAGCTGAAGGCTTCCCCGATCGGCGCAGTCGGCATTCGTGCAGACGAGCACGTGCTTGGTGAGCGGACGGTGCGCGTGCACATGCGGCATCGCCTGCGCGTGGGTGAAGGTATGACGCAGGCTCCACAGCAAGGCCTTGATTCCGCCCACCTTATCCGTGACCCCTGAAACAGGGACTCGATACTGACAGGTGTCACAGGGCAGCGGGTGCGTCCCTGTGAGGGTTTCGTTCAATCGCTCATCGATCAGATGGAACAGCCGCTCATCGCCACCCAGATAACCCGCCTGCTCGATCTTGATCCAGGGATAGCGCGCCCGAAAGGCCGTGACGTGTTCGCTAATCTTGTTGATCAGTCTCCCGCCGAACAGAAAATACGGGACGACCACGATTCGCTCCGGACGGACTCGCGCGACGAGTTCCGCGGTTTCCACCAATGTCGGTCTCGTGATGCCGATAAAACTCGGCAGGACCCAGCCCAACTCGCGGCCCTCGGCAAACAGGCGCGCGACTTTGCAGAAATCGGCATTCGCATCCGGATCACTCGATCCACGGCCGACCACGATGACGGCGGTTTTCAGAAGATCCCGCGCGCCGTCCAATTCCGGCTTCGCGCGTTCGTAGGCCAGATCGACGAGAGCGGGGTGGACACCCAGAGCCCGTGCCACCACAACAGGGGTGCTGGGAAATTCCTTGCCTACCTGGGCCACGGCCAGCGGAATGTCGTTCTTCACATGTCCTGCGGCGAATAAAAAGAGCGGAAGCACCACGACGCGCTCGACCTGCTGAGCCAACTCGCGCAGCGCTGTGATCACAGAGGGTTGCGCAAGCTCGATATACCCATGGGCCACGGTCAGATCAGGACGTCCTGCACGGTAAGCCGCCACCAACGCCTCAAACTCGACGTTCGCGTTGAGATCGCGGCTGCCGTGTCCGACGATGAGCACTCCCGTGCTCATACCGGCCATTCCCCATCGTGGGCGGTCGTGGGCGTGTCACCGTGGGGATCAGTCACTCGCTGATCCCAGAAAGCCGAGGGCATAAAAAACCTCCGTTCCCGCGTGGGGGAAGCAGAGGTCACATGCCACATCAGGCAGGAGAGCTCCTCCGTTACCACGCGGAGAACCAGTGTGCTGTCATCTCGGATAGGTCTCCTGGCTCATGGGTTCCGAAGGAGTGCCCTTCGTCGCTTCCCCAACCCTTCCCCGATTCATCATCGAGTGGCTGAACGATGGGGAGCTTCCCACTTACAGTGGCGGGACCGCGCCGGTTTTGCACCGGACTTCCCTGTTATGCCCTTCCGGGCATCCGAGTGACCATTGGACGATGGAGCTTAGCTGTGTACCATCGGAATAAAAGTGTTGTCAAGGCGAAGCAATTCCGGTCCGTTCGATCTATTGACCGGAACGCAGAGGACTTGGAATGCGATGGCCTGATCACGATTCAACAAGCCGTGAGAACAGAGATACCAAGCACCATTTCAGGGAACGGACCACGAATGGACGGGTTCCAAGCCGTTCAGTTGCGGACTGGTTCACCGGTGGTTCGGCCATGCCGTATCTCCTTTGTGCCCTTCCATTGAGTCGATCCAAGAATTATGTTCCGGCTCGGTATCCTGTTCCATCGGTTCGATTACATGAATCGCCAAGCCTCTTGTAATGGGATCGAGACGGACGTCCGCGACGACTCTGAATACGGCCGCGAGCCGATCCGGCGTCAACACCGACGCCGGCGATCCTTCTGCCACCACACGGCCCTGTGCGAGCAGAATGATCCGGTCGCAAAACCGGCCGGCAAGGGCCACATCGTGAAGAGCCGCCACCGCCGCCAGCTGATTCTCGGTGACCAATCGACGGACAAGCTGCAACACGTGCAGCTGATGCGAGAGATCAAGGCTTGCCGTGGGTTCGTCCAGCAACAACAGTCGAGGCTGTTGCGCGAGCGCGCGGGCGATCGCCACGCGCTGCCGTTCACCACCCGACAGTTCCGTCACCGGGCGGTCGGCAAACTGGGTCACCTTGGCCTGGCGCATGGCAACCAGGGCGACCGCTCGGTCGTCGGCCGTTTCACTCGCGAACCGTGGTCGATGCGCGTATCGCCCCATCAAGACCATGTCGCGGGCGGAAAACCGGAAATCACCCGGCGGCGAAAACTGGGGGACGACGGCAACCTGTTGCGCAATCCGACGACGCCCGAAGGACGAGAGTGGAACCTGATGCAGATAGACGCTCCCGGCGCTTGGCGCCAAGAGTCCTCCCATAATCGACAGCAACGTCGTCTTGCCGGCCCCATTCGGCCCGATAACCCCCACCAGTTCGCCGGTCTGCACGGCCAGATTGACGCCGTCTAGGAGAGTCCGTCCATGGCTCCGCCGACAGACACCATCCATTCTCAATAGCTCAGACACGATCTAGAGGCTCTCCGTTCGGATGCGGTGTCGTTGCAGCAGGTAGACGAAAAACGGGGCGCCGATCAGCGCCGTGACGATGCCTAACCGAATGTCTTGCGAAGGCATCAAGGTTCGCGTCATCACATCGGCCCAGATGAGAAAACCGGCGCCTCCCAGAAAGCTGGCGGGCAACAACGCGCGGTGGTCGGGCCCCACGAGCAACCGTACGATATGGGGCACGACCAGGCCGACGAATCCCACGATGCCGCTCACGGATACGGCCGCGCCGGTGATCAAGGCCGTCAACATCAAGAGACGACGTTTCGTCTGCTGCATTTCGACGCCGAGACTCGCCGCCCCCGATTCTCCGGTGGCCGCCACGATGTTCAACTCATCGGAAAATAACAACAACACAAGCCCGCCTCCTAGGATCGGCCCAGCTGCTATGGCCACATGAGACCATCCGCGCCCATCCAACCCACCCAACAACCAAAACAGCACTTCGCGAAAGGCGAAAATATCGCGGGCTGATGTCAGCAGCAACGACATGACCGCCGTGACGAATGCGGTGACGGCAAGACCGGCCAAGAGCAACGTCGCCAACGGAGTTTGGCCGCCCTGTGTCGAAAGGAGATAGATCGTCCATGTCACCCCCGCGGCCCCGACAAATGCCGACATGGGTAACGACCATGCGGTACTCGCAGCCATCCCGCTCAGGACCGCAATGACCGCTCCGAGCGCGCCACCGCTGCTGACGCCGATAATGCCTGGGTCGGCCATCGGATTCCGAAAGAGGCCCTGCAGGACGGCGCCGGCCAGCGCCAGCGCGCCCCCGACGAGGGCCGCCAAAATAATTCGCGGCAGGCGCAGGTGCCATAAGATAGCCTCATAGGCAGTCTGATGGGGTACCGATGCAGCCGCGAACAGGCCCATGTTGTCGAGGAGGATTGTCACCACAGTCGGCAGCGGAATCGAGACCGACCCCAGCGTGGTCGCGACGATGACACTCACCAGCAACAGGACGATCAGCAGGCCATACAACATCGGTGACGGGTTCATGGCACGGTCTCTGGAAATGCATCCGGATGTAAGAGGCGCGCAATCGTTTCCACCGTCTCGGCGATATGATGGGAACTGGTCACCAGGAGGCGCGCCGGGACGCTATAGACACGTTGCTCTCGTAACGCCTTCACGCCTTGGAACGCCGGATCACGAAGCAGGGCTTGACGAAACCCCGAGTCCCACTTTCTGGAATCCCGGAGCAAGATGACATCGGGGTCGGCCATGATCACCCGTTCCTGCGATATTTTTCCTCCTCCCACAATACCCATCTCGGCCGCGACATTGACCCCGCCGCTCGCGCTGATCGCGTCATCAAGCGTGGTCTGTTGTCCACTCACCCAGCCCGATGCGGAATACAGCAACACGCGGGGGCGCGGCCGACCGGCTACCCTCGCGGAAATCGCGTCGATCCGGCGGTTCATGTCGGCGATGAGACGTTCGGCTCGTTCGGGCGCGCCCGCCATGACGCCCAGCATGCCGATGTGCCGGCGAATCCATTCGATTGATTCAAACCCTCGGATCCGAAACAGGGGAATGCCGAGCTCTTCGATTTGTCGGGCCACATCGGCGCTGTGCCCTCCGATGGCGACGAAGTCGGGCGATTGCATGATGATCTGTTCGCTGTCGGCGCTGACGCGCGCAGGAACGGCGGCAGCCTCTCGGGCGATGTTCGAGCTGTCCGGGTCATCAGCCAACACACTCAGCCCGATCAGCCGTTCAGGAGCCAGCGCCAGGAGGATCTCATCGCTCATGATGTTGACGGAGAGCATCCGAGCAGGTACGTGCCCCGGAGCGATCGTTTCCGGCGCGGTTTCCGCCTGCGAAACGATCCTGATCGCGGCAACCATGGCCGCGCTTGCGAGCGTGGCGACGAGCCACAGCCGTCCATAGCGACTCCACCGATTGACAAACGGCCGTGGAGATTCAGATTCTGCAGACATCACGGTGCTCAGGAATCGGGCAGCATGGCATCCGCGACGGACCCGTCCGGCGCCCAGGCCGTCGAACCAGGAAGATATTTCATCCGCATCTCGTTCCATAACTTCAGTTTGGTCCAATCCGGCTTCTGCGGCTTGAACCGCTCATTGAGATGCGGATTGGGGAAAAACACGGTCAGCATCTGTTCCTCAGCACCGTTCCACATCCGAAATCCCCAACTGCCTCCCGCGCAGACCTTGCCCAGGCTGCGAAAGAACCCGGCTTTCGACGCGCGACGCATCCGCGCCAACGCCTCCGGCGCGGGATTGGCTTTCGTGCCGTGGTGTGGTCCGATGCAGAGATGAAAGTGCCAGTCGCCGAAATCCACCGTCAGGTATCCATCCAGCATGCTGATCTTTTTGGCGGCTGTCGGCACACGCACTTCAAACACGGCCCCCTGGATGCAGGGGCCGAATATGATTTGAGACCAATGGGTTTCAAACAGTTCGGTCAGCAGGGCGAGCAGCTTGTCTTCCGTCGGCTCCATGAATTCGTACTCATAGCCGATTCCATCGACGTCGTTGATAATCTCCGTTCGGTAGGATTGGGGCAGCATATCGGCACCTCCTCTTCTTCGGTCGTCAGTGCAATCCAAACACAATGGGAACTTTCACGGTCACGTGCACGGCTCCCAACGGCTGAGCGAGAACCATCGGTGAGGCATCGCGCAGTATTTGTTTCGCATCCTCGTCGAGACGGCCATGGCCGGAACTTTCGACCACGCGGATATCCATGAGGTGCCCGTCGCCCTGTACGGTCGTGGCCACTACCACACGGCCTTCCCACCCATTGGCTCGCGCTTGTTCGGAATACCGCTTGATCTCCTCGATCCGTGCTCGTATCGCTGCCGCCAACCATCCATAATCCGGCCTTTTCGCTTCCCCTACCGACGATGTGCGCGAAGCCATCACGGCGCGTTCATTCGACATCGTGTCTTGTGGGAACGATGAAGCCATCTCTGAACCTTGCACGAGATCGAATGATGATGGTCGTCGCTCGTTGGAATCGATAGGACTCGGGTCTGATGGAGGAGAGACAATCTGTGGCTCGCTCACAGACTGCCACGAAAGGACGGAGTCCGAAGGCGGCTCAACCGATTCGGAAGGTTTGGTCAATACCTCGGCAGGCTGAGGCTCTCCCATTGCCACACGCGACGTCGGCTCAGTCATAAGAACCGATTCCCGTATGGCTGAAGACTTCAGCACCGGCTCCTTCGACGTTCTTGCCAAGGACGAAGATCTCTTCGAGGCAGGTGCAGCCGCTCTGCCGGAGGAGTCTTCTCTTAACGAGGTCTCGGCGGTCTCTGTGCTCGGCTGAGGGGCAGATGATCCACTCGACACGATGTCTACGTTCCACTGAAATGTCTCCTGCGCCACGTGTATTGACTGAACCGACATGGCCAGCGCAGTGACAAGGACCCCATGGCTCACGACTGACCAGATCCAGCCGTGAGCCCGCGCCGTTTTGTCGATCTCCCCGACAAACGATTGAGAATTGATGTCCATTTCACGATGCCGTCATTGAAACGAAGCCTCAAGTCCCGCCAAGAAAAAGATGCCGGGATTTGGAAACCCAAAGGCCTCCTGATAGCGCGTATTCGTCATGTTCTCGATGCGCAGCTTGGCCTTCCATTCACTGCCCTCCCACTTGCCCAGCCCATACCAAGCGGCCACATCCGCCCGCCAGTAGGCCTTGTTTCTCACGCGGGGGGACCCGGCAGCGGCAAAATCACGATCCACGCGATCGCCGACGCCCAAGACGATGAGGTTGATCCCCCACGTAGTGGTCTGATAGTCCACCCGCACATTGCCGCTGTGCTCAGGTCGGCGAAGCAGGCGCCCGCCCGGTGTGAACAGCCCGCCGAAGCTTTGCCCCGCCCCGACTTCCGTCACCTCGGTGTTCAGATAGGTATGCGTCACCGAGACGGTCAGCTCGTTCGTCGCTCGCCATCTCAGACTCGACTCCAACCCCTCGGTATCGGCTCCTTGGATATTGGTATTCAGTCCGGTGCTGAGCGCGATCAGGTCCGTAAAGTCGTTGTGGAACCAGGTCACCGACCCGGTCACCCGCTTGTCCAGGAGGTCTTGATCCACACCGATCTCCCAACTCGTGGCCTTTTCCGGTTTCAGACTAAAGTTGCTGGGAATGCCGAATCCAGGAAACCCGGTGAGTTCCGTGAAGGCCGGCGCGCGAATGCCTCGACCGAAGGTGCCACGGATCTTCGTGCCGGTTTCCTTGTGCACATAGGCGCCCGACACTTTCGGGTTCACGAACGTGCCGAAGAATTCGTTGTCTTCCACCCGGACTCCCGGCGTGAGGAAGAACCGGTCCAACCAGACACCCTGGACTTGCGCGTAATAGCCCATATTCCCCCGAGACAGATTCGTCGACTCATTGGAAAATCCGACGGTGGTCCGTGAGAGTCGTTCTTGTTGCCATTCCACGCCGGCCGTCGCCGTCGTGTCCCGGAACATCCCCTCGCCCACTCGAAGGTTGGTGTGATAATCCAACACGTCCCGGCGCTGCGTGCCGTCGGTATGGGAATTGACGAAGTCCGTTGGAATCGGATCGCGGGGGTCGAAGAATTTGAAGCGCGACTCCAGATGCGACCATTGCAGACTGTGGTCCCACCAGTCCGTCACGCGGTACCTCGCAGAGTTGGCGAAGGAGATGAGCGTCCGCTCCTGTCCCTGATTCGGGTCCACAGGCAGGTACCCGACTCCCGCAACAAAATCCGTCGGAAATTGGAACTCGCTGTCGGTGTACCGAAACGTGCTGCGCAGCTGGAGCTTCTCCGTCGCCTTGAATCCGAAATTTCCGCTGAACACGTTGTTCTTGAATCGGTTGTTCAGCCCGAAGGTCCCGCCATGATCGATGCGCGACCATTCTCCGGAAAAGTCCAGCCGTTCGGACGCGCCGCTGACGCTCACCCGCTGTTGATGCGTCACCATGCTCGATCCGATTCCCCGACCGGCGCCGCCCATCACCTCCCCCGTGATTTTCGCGGGCCCGCCGCCCCTCCGCGTAATGATATGGATGACACCGCCGATCGCATCGGAACCGTACAGCGCGCTCTGCGGCCCCTTAATGATTTCAATTCGCTCCACATTGTCGGTCGTCAGGTTGGCGAATTCGAATCCGCCGCCCGGATCGTTCACTTTGACGCCGTCGATCAGCACCATGGTGTAATCGGCTTCGCCTCCGCGCGTGAACAGCGACGTCGTGCCCCCGCGCGACCCCGTCTGCACCACGGTCAGCCCCGGCACATCACGCAAGACTTCCCGCAGATACGGGAACTGCCGCTTCTCCAGTTCTTCCCGCGTGATGACGTGGACGGACCCGGTACTCTGACTCAATCGCCGCTCCGTTCTGGTTTCCGTGACGACGACGGGCTCGGTCGACACCACGGCGCTGTCCTCAGGAACCGGTGTGAAGCCTGACGGAGAGACTCTTTCCGTCTCTGCCCCGTAGCCGTCCTGTCCCATGAGCCTCCACAATACGATCGACACTAATCCGATTTGGTAACACCAATTCCAACGACATTTCCGCACGATGACCTCCCCTTTGACTCGAAGGGTGAAATAGAATTGTCCGTCAGTTGGGTCTCCTGACTTGCGGATCATGGCTTTCTTCCGCCTTCCCAGTTGGGACGTATCGCGTATCTCGTGAAGCGTATCTCGCAAAAACCTTCGAGGCCTTCGCTTCACACTTCACGCACGACGCTTCACGCACCAAACCAGTGGCTTTTCTGGAAGAACGCTCCCCGCTTACAGTGGCGGCACCGTGATGGCTTCGCACCATCTTCCCCGGCGCTGACGGTCAGCTTTGCGCTGTTCTTTTTCCCTCCTTGATGGCTGTGTGTACCCTTTCGCAATTCGTGAGTGGACCGGGTACGAATCCATTCTCACCACGGCCGACGCGGCGATACGGTTACCCATATCGGTAACAGGGCAAAGAGCGGCGGTTCACATCCATGCACCGGCCACAACGATCGCTCATCAGGGCTCGACAGCAATCGTTGGTCTTGTCGGAACAACCGGACGCCGGTGCGAAAATGAGGCGGCTACCAAGAGCGACGGGCATAAAAAAACCTCTCATTCCGCAAAATGGGAACAAGAGGTCACATGCCCGAGAAGGCAGAGGCGATCTCCGTTACCACGCGGAGAAACATTGCCCTATCATCTCGGATAGGTCTCCTGGCTC
>FKKE01020574.1_pt1 | contig 10676 bp, 9 predicted proteins | sample 1106331 | NCBI WGS metagenome assembly FKKE01 (sample SAMEA3931202, study PRJEB13176) | freshwater metagenome | biome: Drinking water system; feature: drinking water; material: freshwater | place: China | collected 2013-02-06 | reverse complement strand
TGAAAGAAGCAGATTATTCATTCAAGCTGCTTACATTCCTTGATAAAAATACCTGGAATGTTTTATATAATCCCGGCAATCGTCTATTAAAAGCATGGAGAACAATAAAAGGATATTTCCGCAGGATCGATCATCTTTTTCAATCATTGAAAGCTGACTATGTTTTTATTCATCGTGAAGCTGCACCACTTGGTCCACCAGTTTTGGAATGGTTGTTGGCAAAGGTGTTCAGAAAAAAAATAATTTATGAGTATGATGATGCCATATGGATACCGGGTGGTGAGAAAATGTCATTTATAAAAAAATGGCTAAAAGCGACATGGAAAATAAAATACATTATTAAATGGTCTTACAAGGTTGCAGGGGGAAATGAATTCCTGTGTAATTATGCGAGGCAATATAACTCATCTGTATTTTTTATACCTACAGTTGTAGATACTGAACATGGCCATTTCAAACAAAGAGATCAGCATAGCAGTAATAAGATCGTAGTAGGATGGACGGGTACTCATACAACATTACATAATCTTGAAGTGATCGATGGGGTGATTCCGGAATTAAAAAAAGAAATTGACTTTGACGTTTTGATCATTTCAAATAAAGCTCCGAATTGGGATTTCGATTTTATTTATAAAGAATGGGAGCTTGAAACCGAGCAGGATGATCTTTTGAAAATGCATATCGGTATTATGCCATTAAAACAAGGCCCCTGGTTTGAAGGTAAATGCGGATTCAAACTGATACAATATCAAGCTTGCGGTATACCGGCGGTAGCATCACCTGTGGGGGTGAATGCTTTAATTACACTTCACAATAAAACCGGGTTTATTGCCAACAGCAAAGAAGAATGGAAAATCTATTTGAAAAAGCTCATCACCGATGCTTCCTTACGGGCATCAATGGGAAAAGAAGGAAGAGAACATATAGAAAAAAATTATAGTTTAGACAGCTTGCTTCCTGGTTTTATCTCTTTGTTCTCTTAATACCAGTTCTTGTTTTGGCGGATAAAATAAGATTATCAGAAAAGCAGTATAAAAAGGCAAGCACGGTATTTTATACCGGACCAGCGAACCAAAGTTTGAAGTAGAGATACCCACCGCAAATGCAAATACCAAAGTAAAGATCAGGCAAAACTGAAGGGTTTCATCGGCAAAGATCCGCTGCACCGTTCGTATCGGGTTATTTCTTACAACTGCTACAATGGTGAAAATAAGATAAAACAAAGCTTCAAGTGCAGAGATCATTACTATGGGTTTTCTTGCTTCCCATAAATAAGGACGGAATAAAGTAACATTTACTCCGGCCGGAGCTTTTTCAATCATGCCTAAAAGAGTGGGGTCCATATCACCTAATGTATACCCTGAGCCATCCTGCTCCATCGAGATCCGGTATAAGTAATCTCTTGTTACAAATGATTTATAACCTAAGCTTTCAACATTATACTCACCAAAAAGTTGCGTCTGTAATCTTCCCCCTACAACCAAAAGGCCGACAATTGAGGCTATGTATAAAAAATAGCGGGCAAAAATGATCAGCCTGGTATCTTTTATTTTATAAGAAAGTAAACCGACTCCCCATAATAATGCGGCCGGTAAAAATGCCATCAGGATATATGATTTGATCACATAGATCAGGTACAATACAAATAAAGCAAGTATTGAATTCAGTAGTATCCTTTTGTTCTCATAGAAAATGGTATAAAAAAAATGAGTGACCCACCCGATGGCAGTCATGGTGATAGTATCTTTCATAAAACCTGAACCCCAGAATATCACACTGGGAATAAACAATATTGCAAAAGCCATTTGTTTTGTAAGGCGTGGGTATAGTTTTGTAAAAACGATATACATTTTCCAAACACCGATAAAGGATAATGCGGCGAAGATGACTGATGTGGGTAAATAAGTGGTCATTGTCACCAATCCGATCGCTGCACCGATCATTGAGATCAGGTATTCAGGAGATGTGCTTCCATACCAGTAAAACTGAGTGGTATATTTATAAACATCCACATCATAGATGTCGGCCTGTGCCGTGATGAGTCTGAGCCATACTCCGAACGATTCACTCATCGCCGAATTGATCACTTCCGTCTGGTGCCAGTAATTCAATGTATCACCTCCTTTATAATAAAATTGATAAATAATGCCAAGAAATATTGCACCAACGATCTTTAAAGCAAATGCCGGCATGAAGTACCGGCGTGATGGATGCCCTTTTGGATAATATTTGTTTTTGAAATAGGAGGCGAATATGAAAACAACAAATAGGTATATAGGAAGTAAAAGGAAATCAGTTATAGTAATATATTGCATAAAAATTAAGGATATTGTATGTGTGGCATTGCGGGCATAGTTGCGTTATCAGATACGGGTCGCCAACAAGTTTCGAAATTACAACAATCTATTCGAACTCTGCAGTCAAGAGGACCAGATGATGAAGGCATCTATCTCTGTGATGATATGGGACTGGCCCAGCGCCGCCTGGCGATCATTGATACAAGTGCTGCTGCCAACCAGCCCATGTGGGATAAAACAAAAAGGTATTCGATAATTTTTAATGGAGAGATCTTCAATTACCGGCAATTACGGTCCTGTTATTTTTCTCCTGAAGAACAAAACCAACTCCGTACAAGTTCAGACACAGAAATTTTACTTGAGCTTTTTATTAAGCAAGGCGAGGCTTGTCTTCCATTACTGGAAGGTTTTTTTGCTTTTGTTATTTACGATACGCAGACAAAAGAACTGTTTATAGCCCGTGATCGTTTTGGAAAAAAACCTTTGAACTTTTACATGGATGATGATCGGTTCATTTTTGCTTCGGAGATCAAAGCCTTATACAATTTTGGCATTCCCAAAGAGCTGAATTATGAAGCACTGCAGCTTTATTTACAGCTCAACTATATACCACAGCCGCTCAGTATGCTGAAACACATAAAGAAACTTGAGGCCGGTTCAACATTAATTCTTCGTGGAAAGCATTTTGAAACAAAAAAATGGTATGAGCTTAAGCCTGGTTATGATTATACGAATGCCCCTTCTTATGAGCAGGCACAAAAACAACTTATTCCTTTGCTTGAAGATGCAGTAGTGAAAAGATTGATAAGTGATGTACCGCTCGGGGCTTTTTTAAGCGGTGGTATAGATTCTTCTATTATTGTAGCATTAGCCAGCCGTCATCAGAATAATCTGAATACTTTTTCTATTGGATTTAAAGACGAGCAATATTTTGATGAAACACATTTTGCGGAATTAGTGGCATCAAAATTCAAAACCAATCACTCTACTTTCCGCCTGGGTTTTGATGATTATTTATCTCATATTTATGATGTACTGAATTATCTTGATGAACCATTTGCCGATTCCGCATCATTGCCACAGTTTATTCTTTGCATGGAAACAAGAAAACATGCCACTGTTGCCGTTTCGGGTGATGGTGGTGATGAAGTATTTGCCGGGTACAATAAACATTACGCTGAATGGCAGGCAAGAAAAAAGTCGATCGCCGGATCAATTGTAAAAATGGGTTATCCTATCTGGAAAATGATGCCGAAAAGCAGGAACAATCGTTTCTCTGATCTTTTCCGGCAATTGCATCGTTATGCTGAAGGGGCGGGTCTTTCTGCAAAAGATCGTTACTGGCATTGGGCTTCTACTTTTTCAGATGATGATCTGGGCAAATTGATCGCAAAACAAACGCATGATAAGATCAATTATTCGGTTATTAATTCTGTTAAAGAAAAATATCTTTCTCTCATAAACGAGGATTTCAACTCTGTATTAAAAACAGATCTCGATCTTGTGCTTACAAGTGATATGCTGGTAAAAGTAGACCTGATGAGTATGGCAAACAGCGTAGAGGTTCGTTCTCCTTTTCTTGATCACCATGTTGTTGAGTTTGCTTTTTCCTTGCCCTCCGAATATAAAATCAATAAGACGGGAAGAAAAAAGATCATAAAAGATGCTTTCCGGAATATTTTGCCGCAACAAATTTATGATCGTGGCAAACGAGGGTTCGAGATACCCATGCTGAAATGGTTTCGTGAAGAATTGCATACCTATATTTTTGATGACCTCCTGAATGAGAAGTTTGTAAAAGAACAGGGAATTTTCAGCACCGGGCATATAAGGGAAATGAAAAAACAATTATACTCAAATGCACCGGGCAATATTGTAGAGCAGCTTTGGGTACTGATCGTTTTTCAACACTGGTATAAGAAATATTTTATGTAAAACCGTTTTCGTGACCAAAGGGATCTTTACCATATCACTTGACTTTGAACTTTTCTGGGGTGTAAGAGATCACCGTAGTTTGCAAAACTATGGTGAGAATATCCGAAACGTTCATAATGTTGTGCCCCGGTTGCTTGAATTATTTACCAGGTACGATATACACTGCACCTGGGCTACTGTCGGCCTTCTTTTTTTTAATAATAAAACGGAAATGCTTGATCATTTGCCGGCAACACGACCTGGGTATAAAAAACCAGAGTATGATCCTTATTCCTACATAGAACAAAATGATTTAGAAACCATATACCATTTTGCTCCTGCACTTATTGAACAAATAAAAAGAACCCCGGGGCAGGAAATCGGTACACATACTTTTTGTCATTTTTATACTCTGGAAAAAAATACAACTGTTGAGCAATTTCAAAGTGATCTGCAGGCAGCAAAAAAGATAGCTAATGAAAAAGGAATTACGATCAATAGCATAGTTTTTCCCCGTAATCAGTATTCTGATGCACATATCAAAATATGTTTGCAGGAAGGAATAAAGATCTATCGTGGTAATGAACTTTCAGGCGCCTACAAACCCATAGCAAGAGAACAAGAGAATTATTTTAGAAAAGGAATTCGTTTTGCTGATGCATATATGAATGTAACGGGGCATCATTGCAATGCTGTACCCACGCCGGGGGATATTATTAATATACCCGCCAGTCGTTTTTTAAGACCTTACAATCCAAAATTTAAAATACTTGATGGATTAAAATTCAAAAGGATCACAAGCGGAATTAAATTTGCGGCAAGCCATGGGCTAATTTACCAGCTGTGGTGGCATCCGCATAACTTCGGAAAATACATGAATGAGAATTTCAGTTTCCTTGAAGATGTATTTAAAGTATATAAGAAGTTGAAAGACGAAGAAAAGATAGAATCACTTAATCTTATGGAAATTTACCAAAGAACCAAAAATCCATGAAACCAAAGATCATTATCCTTGCAAGGGATTGCGACTCTACAAATATTGTTTATAATTACCTTAAAAAATATTTTGAGATCAACGTCCTTGTTTTTGAGACCCCTATTGCAAGAAAAAAGCAATTTTTGAACCGGGCTAAGCGTCTGGGTTATATAAATGCGATAAGCCAGGTGATATTTTTTCTTTGCATTGCACCGGTCATAAAAAGATTTTCTCAAAAACGAAAAGCTGAAATATATAAACTATATCAACTTGATGAAACAGCTCCACCTGAATCGATCATAAAAAGGATAAGGTATGCAAATACGGAAGAAGGTCGTTCTGTTATCAAAGAATTAAAACCCGATCTGATCATTGTAAATGGTACACGGATCATTTCTAAAAAAACCCTTGAGTCTGTTCCTGCAACGTTTATCAATATCCATACGGGTATCACACCTGCATTTCGTGGCGTTCATGGGGGGTACTGGGCTATTGCAACAGGCAAGAAAAAACTTTTTGGAACAACAGTACACTATGTGGATACCGGTGTGGATACCGGCGGCATCATAGAGCAGGTATTTATTGATCCATCCGGCCAAGACAATTTTTATACATATCCCTATTTACAGTATGCAACCGTATTACCGGTTTTAAAAAATGTTATTCAATCATTTATTGATGGAATTAAGCCACCGGAAAAGCCACCCATAACTACTGATTCTGCATTATGGTTTCATCCTACCGTTTTTCAATGGCTAAAGAATCTGAAAAGAACATATTTATTCCTGGTAGTAGTTTCTTTTCTGCCATTCTAAAGTAATTTGCATAGTCATGCCGAGAGTGTTAAGAATACTTAATCGCCTTATCATTGGTGGCCCTGCGAAAAACGCAATATATCTGGCGCGGTATATGCAACCTGACTTTGAAACTTTATTAGTGATCGGAGGCAAAGAAGAGCATGAACAGGATGCCGATTTTTTAGCCACATCAAATAATATCGAGCCAAGATGTATAGCTGAAATGAAAAGGCCTATTTCTCCCCGCCAGGATTGGATCGCATATCAAAAACTAAAAAAACTCATCAAAGATTACAAACCTGATATTGTTCATACACATGCGGCAAAATCTGGCGCATTGGGAAGACTTGCTGCCAAACATGCAAATGTTCCCGTGATCGTTCATACATTTCATGGGCATGTTTTTCATTCGTATTTCAATTCATTAAAAACAAATTTTTTTATAAGGACCGAAAGATACCTGGCGGGTTTTAGTGATGCTATTGTTGCAATAAGTGATGTACAAAAAAATGAACTTTCAAACGATTTTAAAATTGCATCACCTGAAAAAATGCATGTCATCCCACTGGGACTTGACCTCGACAGCTTCACTATTGATATTGAAAAAAAGCGTCGCCAGTTTAGAATGGAATTTGATTTGGATGAAAGCACTGTTGCCATTGGCATTATTGGAAGATTGGTTCCCATAAAAAATCATTCACTTTTTTTAAAAGCAGTGAAATATGTTTTAAATAATACGAATGTTAAAGTAAAAGCATTCATCATCGGTGATGGAGAAAGCCGCCAGCGCATTCAGCAACTGGCAAATGAACTGGGAATAAACTTTTCCGTACACACAGATAAGGAGCATAACCACCCCCTGGTATTTACTTCATGGAGAACAGATGTTGATACAGTTTGTGCCGGGCTTGATATCATTGCATTGACGTCATTGAATGAAGGTACCCCTGTTAGCCTGATCGAAGCACAAGCTGCAGGTAAGCCAATTGTTTCTACGAGGGTGGGTGGTATAGCCGATGTAGTGATGGAGAACAAAACTGCCTTGCTTTCAGATATTAATGATGAAAGGGCATTTTCAGAAAATCTATTGCAGCTGGTAACCGATGCCTACCTCCGGAATAAATTCAGTAATGCTGGAAAAGAATTTGTGCTCAGTCAGTTCAGTTATCATCGACTGGTAAAAGATATGAGTAACCTGTACCATGTTATCCTTGATAAAAAGAGAAAGGGGAAATAGATCATGAAGCTTTGGGGAAATAAAAAAAATGCTGCTGTTTATGAGTATGACCTTTTAGGTGCTGATATGCATTCACACCTATTGCCGGGTATTGATGATGGCTCGCCGGATATGGAAACATCATTGCATTTGATCCGTGGATTAAAAGAGTTGGGGTTTAAAAAACTGATCACTACTCCCCATGTCATGCAGGACATGTATCCGAATACAAGAGAAGAGATCCTGCGATCGTTTGAATCGCTGAAGAAAAATATCCTGGCTGCAGGCATACAAATCGAACTTGGTGTTGCTGCTGAATATTTTTTGGATGATAATTTAAAACAATTACTGGCAAATAAAGAGCAGCTGCTGTCTTTTGGCGATGGACTTGTACTTGTTGAATTTTCAATGGCAAGCGAACCTATTGATTTTAAAGAATTGCTTTTTGAAATGCAGATGCAGGGTTACCAGCCCGTCATAGCACATCCCGAACGGTATGTTTATCATGAAAGAAATAAAGAGTTCTTTGAACAGTTGAAAATTGCGGGGTATCTTTTCCAGTTGAATATAATGTCTCTTGCAGGAGCTTATGGAAGATCGGTAAATGAATTAGCAAAGTATTTTATCAAAAAACAATATTATGATCTTGCAGGCACTGATCTGCATAATGCACACCATCTAGAATATTTACACAATTCTTCAATTACCCATGGCTTAAAAGAATTGATGGGCTCGGGTAATTTGCTGAACATGGATTTATAAACAGCGAACTTTTTTCCTTTTTGTTTGTAATTATACCGCATGACCAGGTTTACTATTAAAGATCTTGAGAATCTTTCCGGAATTAAAGCCCATACTATCAGGATTTGGGAACAACGATATTCATTTTTAAAACCATCCCGTACGGAAACAAATATCCGGTATTATAGTAATGAGGATCTGAAAACCCTCTTAAACATCTCCTTGTTAAATCGGTATGGCTTTAAGATCTCACATATCAGTAAAATGACTTCCGGAGATCTGAAGGCAAGAGTAGCCGGGTTAAATATAAGCGGAGCACACCAGGAAAAAATTGTGAATGAATTGATAAATGCAATGGTAGACCTGGATACAATAGGATTTGAAAAGCTCCTTGAAAAACAAATATCGATCAATGGCATTGAGAAAACGATCACTAAAATTGTATTTCCGTTCTTTGAGCGGATCGGCATCCTTTGGCAAACGGGGCATATCAACCCTGCACAGGAACATTTAACAACGAATATCATTCGGCAAAAGATCATTGCAGGTATTGACCAGTCAAAGCCGATAGTAAAGATCAATAAGTCATTTCTTCTTTTTTTACCGGAAAAAGAGCATCATGAGCTTGGTTTGCTGCTTGTTTACTATTTATTAAAGAAGAGAGGTGCTGATGTATTTTACATCGGAGCCAATGTGCCGCTTAAAGATGCACAGTTTGTTGCCGAAGCAAAAAAGCCGGATTACATTTATATACATCTTACTTCAACTTCACCCGGTTTTAATTTTTCGAAATTTCTTTCACAGGTCATAGATACAATACCTAAAACACGGATAATTATTTCCGGATATCCAACCGCCAGTTATAAAAAACCTCTTCAGAAAAATGTAGAATTTATGAACTCACTCCAGGAATTGGTTACATTTATTTCTTCACTTTAGCATCTGCAATTTCCTTTCTTACGTACTTGTTTGTTTAATTATTTGAACCTGATCACCTGGTTTCTTTAAACAATAGTAAACGGGGCATCATTTCTTGTTTAATTTTACGGTAACAAAAGTTAAACAAAAATATATGTCAACCGCTGAGTTCAATGATCTGCTTCTCACCAATTCAACGCATCTAAAACCTTTTGCAATGAGTTTAACACATGACCAGGAAGCAGCCAAAGATCTTTTCCAGGAAACGCTGTACCGGGCCCTGGCAAATAAAGAAAAGTATAGCACAGGCACAAATGTAAAAGCATGGTTGTTTACTATAATGCGCAATATTTTTATTAATGATTATAGAAGAAAAGCCAGGAAGCGGATTATATTTGATCATACTTCCCACGATCCATTGATCCATACAGGGGGGCTGGCTATAAATAATGAAGGTGAAAAAATTTTACAGCTGAAAGAGATATTCAATGCGATCCATCAATTACCGCAAATCTTTAAAACCCCTTTTTTGTTGTACTTTGAAGGATACAGGTATAATGAGATATCAGATTCTTTGAACGAACCCTTAGGTACTATCAAAAGCAGGATCCATTTTGCAAGAAAATTATTGAAAGACAAAATCAACCGTAATTAATTAAGTATGTCACCTTCAGTGATCATAGTGGGCAGTGGCTTTGCCGGATTATCCGCAGCTGCTTTCATGGCAAAGGCAGGGTGGAAAGTGACCGTTGTAGAAAAAAATGATACACCAGGTGGAAGAGCAAGACAATTAAAAGAAAATGGTTTCATATTTGACATGGGACCAAGCTGGTACTGGATGCCCGATGTATTTGAGAATTTCTTCAGCAAGTTTGGCAAAAAAGTTTCAGACTATTATTCTCTTCATCGTCTTGATCCTTCTTACCGTGTTTATTGGAAAGATGGTTTTACCGATGTGCCTGCTGATTATAACGCTTTTAAAAAAATGGCCGAAGAATTAGAGCCAGGTGCCGGCGAACAGGTTGATAAATATTTAAAGGAAGCGAAGTTCAAATATGATGTAGGCATAAATAAACTGGTGCATAAGCCCGGACGTTCATTTGCAGAATTTATTGATGGCGATATTTTCAAAGGTATTTTCCGGTTGGATGTTTTTACCTCTATAAAAAAACATATTGCAAAATATTTCAAAGACCCCCGGTTAAAGCAAGTGATGGAATTTCCTGTTTTGTTCCTGGGGGCTTTACCCGAAAATACTCCGGCCTTATACAGCCTTATGAATTATGCAGATATTAAAGGTGGTACATGGTACCCCAAAGGAGGAATGTACTCTGTGGTTGAAGCTATGTATACACTGGCACTTGAACTGGGAGTGGAATTTCATTTTAATGAAGAAGCCAGGCAAATATTCATTCGGGATGATAAAGCAAGGACTTTAATAACGAACAGGAGTATTTATAAAGCCGATGTCTTTATCAGCGGGGCCGATTATCATTTTACCGAAGAAAAACTTTTACCAGAAGCGTACCGTAGCTACCGTAGTGAATATTGGAATAAAAGAGTGATGGCGCCAAGTTGTCTTTTATATTTTGTTGGGTTAAATAAGAAATTGAATAATGTAGCTCACCACTCATTGTTTTTCGATGTACCTTTTGAACAACATGCGAAAGAGATCTATGCCAAAGCGCAATGGCCAACAGATCCGCTTTTTTATGTGAGTATAAATTCAGTTACTGATCCTACGGTAGCTCCCGAAGGTTGTGATAGCCTGGTTTTACTCATTCCTGTTGCCTCAGGTTTGCAGGGCGATGATGAAG